>OHAC01001819.1_pt1 | contig 18537 bp, 10 predicted proteins | sample 1577051 | NCBI WGS metagenome assembly OHAC01 (sample SAMEA3541499, study PRJEB24748) | human gut metagenome | biome: human gut; feature: human-associated habitat; material: faeces | place: China | collected 2012 | reverse complement strand
CTGTATCTCCTTCTCCGAAGATACTCTCTCAATCTCCGCTCCAAGACTTCTCAGCTTCTCCTCGAAACACTCATATCCTCTCTGGATATACACGATATCATCGACCACGGTAATACCCTCCGCAGCCAGTCCTGCAATCACAAGAGCAGCTCCTGCTCTCAGATCCGGAGCGCTGACTCTTGCTCCTGTGAATTTTTCCACGCCGGTGATAATCGCACTGTTTCCTTCCACCTTCACATTGGCTCCCATGCGGGTGAGCTCATCGATGTATTTGAAACGGTTCTCAAAAATACTCTCTGTCACAATGCTGGTTCCCGAAGCCAGAGCCAGGGTTACACCGATCTGGGGCTGCATGTCCGTCGGATAGCCCGGATACGGCTGGGGCTTTACATGGGTGTTCCGGAGACGCTTGGATGCGACCACACGCACTGCATCATCAAACTCTTCCACCTCGCAGCCGATCTCCTCAAGCTTCGCTGTGGTAGCCTCCAGATGTTTCGGAATCACGTTTTTCACCATGATATCGCCCTTGGTAGCTGCTGCGGCAAACATAAAGGTTCCTGCCTCGATCTGGTCCGGAATGATAGAGTACTCCGTGCGATGAAGCTTCTCCACTCCGCGGATGCGGATCACATCGGTTCCTGCGCCCTTGATGTTGGCTCCCATGCTGTTCAGGAAGTTTGCCACATCAACAACGTGAGGCTCACGGGCGGAGTTCTCGATGATCGTATAGCCCTCTGCCATGGAAGCTGCCATCATAATATTGATGGTCGCACCTACAGAAACGGTGTCCAGGAAAATATGACTTCCTCTTAAACGCTCTGCCTTGGCGATGATAGATCCATGACGGATCTCCACCTCTGCTCCCAGAGATTTAAAACCCTTCAGATGAAGGTCTATGGGACGGCTTCCGATATTGCAGCCGCCGGGAAGGGGAACTTCCGCTCTCTTATATTTACCCAGCAGGGCTCCCAGAAGATAATAAGACGCTCTGATCTTTTTGATATATTCATAATCGACACTGCAGTCACCGATCATAGATCCATTGATTGCAGCTTTATGACGGTCCAGTCTGTCCACCTTCGCGCCGATTCCGGCAATGGCCTCCAGAAGTACATTGATATCCTGAACATCAGGCAGGTTATCGATCACCACGGTCTCATCCGTCATGATCGCTGCTGCCAGGATGCCGAGCGCCGCGTTTTTCGCTCCGCCGATCTCTACCTCGCCAACTAACGGATTTCCACCTTTAATTATATATTGATCCATAAAGACACCTCAAATATTCTTTTTTATTCAGACTCAGGCAGCTTCACAATCCTGCCTTTTACCGATAAAAGCCACCGCATGCAAAGAAAACCGCTCCCGTAGGTTCAGGGCTTCTCTTCTCATCTTCGGTGGCACCATTGTCCTCGCTTACGCATCGAAACTAATGATTATTATAGTCTTTTTCGCCCTGTTTGTAAACAAAAATTAAGATTTCGGTGATTTTAGCTTGAAATCATAATATTTTCTTAAATTTTTAAGCCATTTTTATGCATATTATCCAATATTCAGGACATAATCAGGTGATTCCATGGATACATTTCCCTGCGTGTTTATTTTTCGACCTATCTGATAAGTATCCGGCTCACTCCTTTTTCAGGGCCTCTGCCACCAGCTCCACCGTCTCCCGGATGCCCAGAGTTTCCTCATCCACGGTCAGCTGTGCATATTTTTCATAAAGCGGGGTACGCTCTTCGTAAAGCCCTTTTAAGGTCTGTCCTTCTTTCAGCACCACTCCCCTGTCTTTTAAATTTCCCAGGCGACGGACCAGAACGTCATAGGGAAGCTTCAGATAGACCACGGTACCAATCTCACTTAAATGTTCCATGGCCTCTTTTCCATAGATGACGCTTCCTCCTGTGGCAATGACGCTCCGCTCCGGATTCAGTTCGCTGTTGATCTTATTTTCTACCTCCAGAAAGCCTTCGATTCCTCTTTCTGAGATAATCTCATGTAAAAGTTTTCCTTCCGCTTCCTGGATCACCAGATCGGAATCGATAAAACGGTAGCCGAGCACCTTCGCCAGGACTACGCCAACGGTACTTTTGCCGGATCCCGGCATTCCGATGAGAACAACATTTTTCATAAAGGCTCCTCCTTCTTTAGTTCCCGATGATACTTCCATCAGTGGCATTGATAGTCATGTAGCTGATTCTCCTCCCTTCTTCCACGCCGTAGGCCTCCGCCACAGAGCCCGTGGCTGTCCCGATAAAACTCCAGGCAGGCACCAGAACGCCTGTATAGACCTCCACTCCGTTCTCTGTGGTAACGTTGCTGTCTTCCTGCAGAAGATCCTTGCTGATGACCCTCACATACCCCAGGCGCACCTCAGATATATTCAGATCTCCCGTAAGGACTCCAGCATCTATCGTCAGACTACCCTCCAGCATTTCCTCAAAAATCTGAGAAATTTCTGAAAAAGGCAGAAGGAACGCATAATCATCCTGCCAGTCCTCGATCTCAACCGGCGCCATCCAGTTGAAAGAGACAAGGCCGTTTTTGCTATAAACCACGTTAATATCTTCCTGGGGCCAGTTCATGAGACCGTCGTCCTGAATGTCACAATAGGTTGCTGTAGAAGTACGGATCACCGGCACGCCATCCACACTTCTGCAATAGGAAAAGCTCCTCACCGGCTCCTCATCCGTCTGCTGAACCATGGCATCCAGCTGGCTCCACCAGAAAAGCATCTCGTCTTTGACCTCCCAGAGCTCTGTCTCCTCCAGTCCAAGCGTTCTCATCAGCTCGCTTCCCTGCTTCTGGAGATCCACCTCTGCCAGATTTTCCTCATGAATCCGGTTTACCCCATTCTGGGCTTCATTCATCTTTTCCGCATCCTGACTGGAAAAAACATCCGCATAAGGGAGATACATCGTAAACTGCACCGGATTCAGTTCATCCATATAGTGCTGCATTGTGCAGGCAAAAAAGCCGTTATCCATCATGGCAACCCCCAGAAATTCACTTCTGCCTGCAAGGTCTTTCAGCTCCTTTCTCTCCCAGTTGGTTCCATCCACTGTGCTCCAGGAAAGCTCCTCACAGAGCGTGACGAGATTCTGGGTCATAAGTTGCTCTCTCCAGTCGCTTTCCTTCTCGGCCGTCTCTCCCAAGAGCTCCTGCATTGTAGTAAAATCATCCTCCGTATTAAAATAGAAGGTTTTCTTTCCATCCAGGAAATCACAGAGAAGCTTCCAGGCATCCGCGTAGCTGTCCGGAGCCTTGGGTTTTACCATCTCTGTCTGGCCGGAATAGAGCTCCTCGTAGGTCCTCCCTTCTGTAAAAGTTTCCACATTCTCACCAACAGGAACCTCCTGAACCTCCGCAGCCGCCTCGCCGGTCCCCATGGTAAACCCGACTTCCTTCTTCTGAAGACTTGCCTGGCTGGAAGCATTATAACCGTACTCCCCCTCGATCTCCGTCTCTTTTATTTCCGTATCATAGTCGACCCCCTGCCTGATCTCATAGAAAGCGCCGCCCTTCATGAGGGCTTTTTCCATGTGTTCCATCTCCTCACTGGAAAAATTCCGGCTTCTGATCTTTTTAAGCCGGATTCCTTCCACCTCCGGCACAATGACCCGCGCGTTGGCCAACAGGTGGAAATTACTGATATCTTTATCGCAGAGGTAACGCACGGGAGCCTGAACCTGCTCCTGCACGCTGCTCTCATCTCCCTGATTTAAAAGCACACTCTCCTGCTCTTTTTTCGGAACCACCACCTGAAGGCTGGAATTCCGGCTGCAGCCATTCAGCAAAAGACTCCCCAGAAGAAAACCTGTCAGCAAAATTCTCCCTTTTCTCATTCGTCCGTCTCCTCCTGAAATACCACGCTGATTTTCGTTCCCTGACCCACAACGCTCTCGATCACAAGGTTCGCCCTGTGAATCTCGGCGATTTTCTGGCAGAGCGCCAGACCCATGCCAATGCCTCCGGCCTTCCGGCTCCGGGATTTATCTACCATATAAAAGGCCTCCGTAATCCGCGGTATCTCTTCCTCCGGAATTCCTTTTCCGAAATCTCGAACCCAGATGCAACCCTTTTCCCCGTGAAGCTCAATGACAGAGCCCGGCTTCGAGGCCTTGATGGCGTTATCCAGAAGGTTCACCAGAAGGCTTTCCATCAGGTCCACATCCATCTCACACTCCCAGCTCTCGGAGAAAGCCAGAAGCTCCATCTGACTGTCCTGCATATGGTAGCGCTCCAGATCGGCCACCTCCCGGACCAGTCTGTCCACCGGGTAAGGTTCCTTGTGAATCCGGTCCTCGTCATAAAGACCGATGAGGGTCATCATTTTTCCGGAAAGACGCTCCAGACGACGGCATTCGGAATTGATGTGTTCCAGGGCTTTTTTCTGCTGCTCCTCGGAAATTTTCACATGGAGAAGCGTGTCGGAATAGCCGATAATCGAAGTCATGGGCGTCTTGAGCTCATGGGTCAGACTTCCCAGCAGCTGACGCCGCCGCTCGGAAACGGTCTCCAGCTCCTCCATCTGTTCCTCCATCTTGTCTGCCATCCGGTTGAAAGCCACGCTCACCTTGCCGATCTCGTCATTTCGACGAACCCGACAGCGCCGCTCCCAGTCCCCCCGACTGATGGCCCCCGCGGTGTTCTCAAGCTCCGTCAGCGGTTTTAAGACCATCCGCACGAGCCAAAATACAATATCCACAGCAAAAAAGATCACCACCAGATAGATCATGATGAAAAGCCACATCTGCTTTGTCATTTCCTCATAAATGCCGGAAATATCCTTCACAAGAATGAGCTGGAACTTGAGATTTTCCTTTTTCTCCGTCTTCAGCATCTGCCCCATGACCAGAAGATGGCGGTTGTCCGTTTTCTGCAGGACATAGGCCGGATCCTGGTCATTAAACCGCGCATCCTCCCCACTCACCAGCGTGTAGCCCGTGAGATTCACGACCTCCTGGCCGTTTTTCAGCAGAATGTAGTCCGTCCCGCCGTATTTCTGCACGGTATAATTTAGAAAGGATTTCCTCGTCACCTCGCTGAAACGGGAGAGCGGATTGTTATTGATCTCCTGGGCGATGACATAAGAATTGACCTTCATCTGCTGCTGGTAGCTGCTGACGGTCTGGTTCAGGTTGTACTTCCAGGTCTCGTACAGCATGCCGCCTCCGAAAATCCCCATGGCAATGAAAAGCACCACTGCCGTCAGAAGGGAAATTTTCTTCCATAACTTCATCCTTAATCCTCCAGACGGTATCCGATCTTGGGAATCGTCTTGATCACATCAAAAAGTTCCAGTTTTTTCCGAAGCTGGCCGATGTGGACGTCCACGGTCCTGGTCTCCCCGAGATAATCGCTTCCCCAGACCTGATTTAAGAGCTGTTCCCGGGTAAAAGCCATGTTTTTATTCTTCGCCAGCAGCACCAGAAGATCGTACTCCAAGGGTTTTAAGCTGACTTCCTGGCCGTTTTTTGTGACCTGATGCTCATTTAAGTTGATCTCGATATCGCCCACAGTGATCCGGCTGATCTGCCGTCCGGTCCGCTCCAGCACTTTTTCGACGCGGACCAGAAGCTCCAGCACTTCGAAAGGCTTGACAATGTAATCCTCCGCTCCGGAACGAAGTCCCCGGATCTTCGAGCCCACGTCGCTTTTCGCCGTGAGATAGATCACTGGAATCTTAGCCTCCTTCATAAGGTCCATGAGCTCGAAGCCATCTTTTCCCGGAAGCATCACGTCCAGAAGGGCCAGATCGAAATTCCTGTCTGTTTTTAAGAGCTCTTCCACCTCGTTTCCGTCAAAAAGCGCCTCCGTATCGTACCCCGCCACTGTGAGATTCATGGAGATCAGCTCAGAAATGGCAGTATCATCCTCTATGACCAAAATTCTGTTTTTCAAAATATCCCTCTTTTCTATTTTTTCTCTTTCCAGCTTTTCAGCTCCTGATAGAGCCTTGCGATGGGAAGTCCCACCACATTGTTGTAGTCCCCCCGGATTCCTTTGACAAAAATCGCCGCTTTTCCCTGGATTCCGTAAGCCCCTGCCTTATCCATGGGCTCCCCGGTGGCGATGTAGTCACAGATCTCCCGCTCAGTCATCGGATAAAAGGAGACGTCCGTCCCCTCGGAAAACGTCCTGCTCTCCTGGTAAAAATGCCCGCTCTCCTTTTTGATGCGAATCAGGGTCACGCCGGTATACACCTGATGTTTCTTGTCCTGCAGCATGCAAAGCATCCGTTTTGCATCTTCCGCATCCTTTGGTTTTCCAAGAATTTTCTGGTCATAAACTACGACTGTGTCCGCCCCCAGAATCCATGCATTTCCTTCGGTTTTTACTGCAATCTCCGCTGCTTTCTGCTGCGCCAGCTCCATCACGGCACGCTCCGGCAGCACTTCTGTAATTTTTTCTTCTCCCTGTGACGGGCATACTTCAAACTCCATTCCCATCTGAGCCAGCAGTTCCCGACGCCGCGGGGATGCTGATGCTAAAATAATTCTCATATACAATTCTCTCCATTTATTTAAAGTAATATTGTCTCTGCCAACGCAAAGGAATAAATCAAAATCTCCTTCACCGGCTTTTCACCCGAAAATCTGCTCAGTGCATCCGCATAAAGCTCCAACTGCTTTTTATAACGGCGCACCAGTTCCTGCGCATTGTCTACATGATCTGTCTTATAATCCAGCAAAACAATCCCATCTGCTTCTTCCCAGAACACATCGATGATACCCTGAATCAGTACATCTTCTTCCGGACGGCTATCCTCCCAGACCAGATTTGCCGGCACTGACATTACAAACGGTTTTTCCCGCTCTAAAGCACCCTGTTCTGCTGCCGCACGCATTCGTTTTGCAGTATCACTCTGTAAAAATCCAAGCAGCTGCTTCCAGTTTAACCGTTTTGCATCCGATTCCTGCATACGTCCAAGGGCACACAATGCATCAATCTGCTGTTTTACAAAATATAGTCCCTGCTTTTCATCTGCAAAATCCGGAAGTCCTGCGAAATCCAGACATTCCAGAAAACGGTGTACCATGGTTCCATACAGTGCGCCTGCATTTTCCTTTACTTCCTGCACAAACCGCGGCACATACGGTGTCGCAATTTCATCCGGGAACAATGGTTGTGCGGTATTCAAAGTCTGTTCTGCCGACTCACTCCGTTCTTCCATTGCCCGATGCTTTAATTCTGACACCGACACTTTCTGCTTGTGTGCGCCTTCTTCTTTCCATGCATATTCCCATGAAAACGTCTCTTTTAGCTGCGCCAGTTCCGTTTCTGATACGTTCTGCAACGCTTCCAGAAGTGTCCGATGTTCCAATGCTGTATCCTGTAATTTTCGCTGTTCTTCCTGCTGCATCCGCGCCTCATCCCAGATCACGTAACGGTAATCCGGATTCTCCATACCAAGCACCGGTATTACCCAATCCCAGTAACTTTTCGCATCATAGCGGGTGGAAAACGGTACTTTTTCCTCTCTGGAAAAACCGCTGTATTGCCCTTCTTCCGGCAGCTTGCAGGTTCCTGCCAGAATCAGTTTTTCCTTTGCTCTGGTCAGTGCCACATATAACACACGCAGCTCCTCTCCCAGATTTTCCTTTTTTGCTTCCATAGCAAAAATCTGGTGAATCAGTGTGTTGGCTTTCGTCCGTTTCTCACAGTCAAACCATTTCAATCCAATACCAAATTCCGGGTGAAAGATCATATTGCTGTTGAGATCCTGCTCATTAAACTGTTTTCCCATACCGCAGACAAACACAACGGGGAATTCCAGACCTTTGCTCTTGTGGATACTCATGAGACGGACAGCATTTTCCTGCTCACTGACAATCTCTGCTTCGCCATAGTCCACATCATATTTCATCAATCGGTCAATATAGCGGATAAAGTGAAATAATCCATGATAACTGGTCTGTTCATATGCCACTGCTTTTTCCATCAGCATATCCAGATTTGCTCGGCGCTGTTCACCAGCCGGCAACGCTGCCACATAATTACGGTAGCCGGTCTCATCCAGAATTTCCTGCAATAAACGATGAATCGGTGTATACGGAATCCGCTGACGAAATTTCTGCAGCATTTCCTGAAAGGCAATAATTTTCTCTGATACAGGCAGCATCTGTTCCACACACTGATAAAACGGCATTCCCGGATATTCCGACCGAATCTGTGCCAGTTCCTCAGATGAAAACTTTCCAAAATAGGATTTCATCACCGCTGCCAGTGGAATATCCTGATACGGATTATCCAACACACGCAACAGTGAAAGCACGGTCTGTACTTCCGTTGCCGAAAAATAGCCTGTTTTGGACGCAACGATCAGCGGAATTCCTTCCTGCTCAAACACTTTCTGATAGGTCTCTGCCCAACCGGACATGGAACGCAGTAACAGTACAATATCCTTGTACGTGATTCCCGGTATTTCCTGTGTCTCCACCAGTTCCCGGATCCGACCTGCCACAGCCGCTGCTTCCTGTTCCCGTCGTTCCATGCCGCTCTCCTGGGAAGGAACAAGCAAAAGCTCCGGCTTACAGCAATCCGCATTCTCATAATCCGGGTACACCGCTCCTGCATACAAAGCTGCCTCCGCATCATATGCCACATTTCCCAGATCTTTTTCCATCAGCGGATAAAAAATATCATTTACCGCTTCCACCACTTCCCGGCGGCTTCGGAAATTTCGGTGCAGGTCAATGCGCTGCTGACTGCTCTCCTCGGTGCTGAACCGATGATATTTGTCCATAAAAAGCTCCGGTCGCGCCAGCCGGAACCGATAAATACTCTGCTTGACATCACCAACCATAAACAGGTTTTCGTTTCCATTTTTCACACCGGAAACCGCTGTCAGCAATGTTTCCTGTACATAGTTGCTGTCCTGATACTCATCAATCATAACTTCCCGATACTGCTGTTGATATTCCAGCGCCGTTTCGGTCAGCTCTTTCGTTTCCGAATCCACCAGTACACGCAACGCATTGTGCTCAACATCCGAAAAATCCAGCATATTTTTCTTCTGCTTTTCTTCCTGAAAACGATCAGAAAATGCTTGCGTCAGTGTCACCAGCATCCGCACCATTTTGGACGTCTGTGTCAGACGCTCTAACTGCACCTCCAGCATTGTCGCAAAAATTGTCTTTTTCCACTTGTCAATCTGATCCTTCATCCGCTTGCGCCCGGACATTACCGCGTCTTTTTTTGCCACACTGCCTTCGTATTTTCCAGATCTTCCGATATTTTTAAAATCAATGGCAGAAATGGCTGCCTGCCACTGAGAAAAATGTTCACATTTTCGCAAATTTTCCAACTGCCGCAGGTCATCGGCAATGGATGCCTCATACATATATGGTCCATCCGGCTCCTGTGTCAGCTCCAGCAATTTTTCCTGAGCAGTGATCAGATCCTCCACACGTACATTTAAATATGACAGAAAATCTCTGATCCAGCTTTTTTCTTCCAGTTCCGCTTCATTGGCGGCTTCATATTGCTGCACACAGGTCTCCAGCCATTCCTTCGGCCACGGATAGCTTTCCGCATAATTATATAATTTCAGGATCATTTCTTTGATTTGTAAATCGTTTTTTGCACCGGAATAACTGTCTGCAAACCGCAAAAACTCCGGATCTGCCTTTTGATAAAAATCTTCCAGAACCGCCTCACAGACATCCTCACGAAGCAGTTTCAGCTCTCCTTCATCCGCAATGCGAAATCCCGGTTCCAGATCAATTTTGTGAAAATGATCCCGCAGAATCCGAATGCAGAAACTGTCAATGGTGGTGATCTGTGCATTGTGCACCAGCGTCAGCTGCCGCTGCAAATGCTGGTTATACGGATCCTGTTCCAATGCGTTCTCAATAGCGGCACCGACACGCTCCCGCATTTCTGCTGCTGCCGCATTGGTAAAGGTCACAACCAGCAGGCGGTCAATATCCAGCGGATCTGTTTCATCCGTTACCATAGAAATAATACGCTGTACCAGCACCGCTGTTTTTCCGGAACCGGCAGCCGCAGAGACAAGCAGACTCCGGTTTCTCAGATTGATGACTTTTTCCTGTTCTTTTGTCCACTTAACGCTCATCCGGCAGACCTCCTTCCCGATAAATTTTCGCCCACACATCTTCATCCTTTAATTTCTTATTTTTTTCATAGGTGAATCCCTGAATTTTCGGATCAAAGCCACACACACTATGATACGGACAGTGATCGCAGCCGGTTTTCTGCTCCATCTGAAACGGTCGGATATCAATATCACCGGACAGGATTTTTTCTGCCGCATCACAGATCTTTCGATTCACAAAGGCTGTCATCGCCTGAAAATTCCTGCGTCCGGCTCCCGATGTGCCCTTTTTCGCAGGTGTTCCATCCGTTTTCAGTGTCAATGGAAGGACTTCCGATCTGCCCGCCAATCCTACATCCATCTGCTGATAAACTTCTGGTTCCAGACTGATCAGACCATTCAGACGCAGTTCACTTAAGATATGTTCCATGATTTTTTCTTCATTCTCACCATCTGCGTCCACCATCGGATCATCCATTCGATAGTAAAAAATACCCGCTGGAACAATCTCTTTTCCCGGATGTGTTTTTTTCAGCTGCTCCATGGCGGCATTCAGATACACCACAAGCTGCAGCTGCTGTCCGTAATACAGATTCAACAACTGAAACGTTGTTTTTCCGGATTTATAATCAATGATGCGGACATATACGGCATCCTCCGTCTCGCGGGTGTCCATACGGTCAATTTTTCCTATCAGACGCATCTTATGCTCTGCATCCAGCATCATATTTTCCACATTTAACTCATTTACCTGCACAAAATCCACTTCATAGCCCGCCGGTTTGAAAGTTCCATGCCGGATCTGTTCCGTCAGCGCCCAGATACTGCGCTTCATGATCAGATAGATCCGCTCCAATACATAGGCACTTCTGGCAGATTCCAGCAAGGATTCATTTGGCATGGAAAGAACTGCTTCCTGCATAGCGGTTTGCAGCAAGTTTTCCTGTTCCGGTTCTGTGATGGTATACCAGTCATAGGATTTTTCCAGACCTTCACAATACCGCTGCAAAATCTCATGAAACATGCTTCCCATATCCAACGCCGCAAAACTGTAAGTCTCCCGTTCAGACAATTTCAAACCATATTCCAGAAAATGTGCATAGGCACAACGGGCAAACAGCTCCAGTCTGGTCACTGAATTGGTCAGCACCGTTCCATACAATTGCCGCGCGGTCTCGACTGCCAGCTGCTCTCCGGTAAACTGGGAAAATGCCGCTGCAAACAATTCATGTACCACAGATCCCCATTCTTTTGATTCACTCAGATACCGGTGCAACGCTTTCCATTCTTCTGTAATGCTTCCTGCTTTCGCCTGTGTCAGACCGGAAATATAAGTCTCCAGACTGCTTTTTGGTGAAACCGGTGTTCCGGATGCATCTGCTTCTATTTCCTCTACAATCACATTTGGAAACAGCTTCTGCACCGTGCCGATCAGGTAGGACGGGCGTGTCGCCTTCTGCTGCGTATCCATTCTGGCATACGTCAGATACAGTGCCTCTGACGGTTTTGTCATGTTCAGATACAGATAAAACCGCTGCAAAAAGGACTGTTCTCTGGCAGTCGGTGACAACTGCAGCTTCTGCTCCTCGATCAGTTCCCGGTCATACTGGGATAAAATTCCACCATTTGCCGTACTTTTCGGAATCGTGCCATCATTTACGCCAAGGAAAAACAACACTTTAATGCCTTCCAGACGGGTTCGCTCAATATCTCCCAGAATCACACAGTCCGCTCCCGGTGGAATTGCTCCTACTTTTGCCGATGCAAAGCCTTCTTCCAGCACGTCCGCATAATCCCGGATGGACAGTTTTTCCTCTCCCAGCAGATCCACCAGTTTATCCAGCAGATCGATCACGATTTTGTAAATCTGTCGATACTGAGACGCCAGCAATTCTTCTCCAGCTTCCTCAAAGGCTTCCTGCTGCTCTTTCATCTGTTCTTCCAGATGTAACCCACAGAGCAAATCATACAATGCCTTTGTCATTTCGGATACCGTAACTTCTTTTTCTGACGCTGCCAGATAAAACGGCTCTAACATTTTCCAGAATCGCTCCCGCAGCGCATTGGCGCGCGCCAGCTCCTGCTGCAGTACCTGTTCTTCCACGCGGATTCTGCCGGTATGACGCATAGGTTTCAAAAATTTTTTCTTCCATTTAGAGGCTCCTCGAATGCCCCGCGCCAGCACATAGTTTTCCAGAAAATCAATGTCTTTTTCCGTAAACCCGGACAGATCGGTTCGGAAAAATCGAAATACACTTTCATAAGAAAAATCTTTTTCTACCATTTCTAATACGGCACGGATCAGTTCGATACATGGATGATACAGAATCGACGTTTTGGTATCGACGAAATACGGAATATCATATAATTCAAAAATAGATTTTGCATACTTTTCATAACATTCCACATCCCCGCATACAATGGCGCATTCATGATAACGATAATTTTTTTCCCGCATCAAATGTGACAATTTCCATGCCGCAAAGATAAGTTCTTCCCTTGGTGTTGCCAGTGAATAAATGCGTAACGATTCCCCGCATTTTTCCTCATATCTGTGGCTGCGCACCCGGAACAGATTCTGTTCCAGATGTGCCAGCACCGGCGATTGCGCCAGACGGCTATTTTCACCAACTGGTAAAAATACCGGTTCTTCTACAATATATGTTTCTTCCTTTGCCGCCCGCAACAATGCCGCCGTCATTTTCCGGCTCATGTAAAACAGATCCTGAATTCCGTGATCTGCCAACAGATCTTCCCGCACATCCATTGTCACTGTCACATACATATCCTTTACCACATGCATACAGCGATGCAGCAATTTCATCTGCACCGGAGTAAATCCGGTAAATCCGTCAAATACAAACACTGCATCCCGCAGCAATTTGGAATCATCCACCGCTTCTGCCAATACATCCAGTACTCGCTCCGCTGTCACGTACTGTCCCTGCAGATATTCCTCAAAAGCCGCATACATGGTATGCACGTCCGATAATTTATAATACAGATTGGAATCCGGTTTTAACTGATGCAAAAAATCTTCCAGTTCTTCTACGGAAATATCATACTGCATCAGCTCAGAAATCATGGATTTCAGCTCATTGATATACCCCATTTTTCGGATATTTCCACGTAAAACCGTCAGCTCTTTGCCTTTTTCCTCTGCAATTTTACGCAATACCAGACTTTTTCCGGTTTCTTCCATAACCGTGTTCTGAATGCCAAGTTCATCAAAAATACGATACGCCAGACGTTCAAAACTGACCACATCAATGTTTACGATTACATGATTTTTGGATCGGCGCACCAGCTCCCTCTGTGTCTGCATTGTAAACTGCTCCGGAACAATGACATAAAAATTGCGCCTGCGGTCTGCCTGCGCCATCTGAATGACTTTTTCATAAATATAGGTTGATTTTCCACTGCCGGAATTTCCGTAAATGAGCTGTAATGCCATGATTTTTTGCTCCTGTTCTTTTTCCACTTATTTTTCAACAATCCCACAAAAAAGTAAGATACCCTATCGTTTATTATAAGGTATCTTACACGTTTACGCTATTATTCTTTTAAATTTCGTACCACTTAATCTCATTTGCATCAAGGTGTAATTCAAAGCTGCTTCCGTCTCCGCGGTAAACAACTGTGTCCTGCGGCTCGTAAGTATTATTAACAACACAATATTTACCATTTGCCACATACGCATGTACATCCACGTTGAAGTTCTCAGAATACCATTTTCTTAAGTTTGCCTCATCGTGGCAGCTATACATAACACTTCGATGCAGGATTCGTGCATTTTCGAAAGAATATGGCAGACCGCTGATGTATACAGAACGTCCTTTTCCAAACTCATGCACTGCCATCTGAACTTCTTTGTCGCGCTGAACCAGAATCTCGGTATCCTCACGGGCAAACATGCTCTTCTTGCCTTCTCCGAAGTCGACATCTTTTGTGCAGTCCTCTAAAATAAAGTGATCCGGATGATTTTCCCAGTTATATTTGTCATAATTTAAAGTAAATCCGGTCTCTTTTTCCACACCGATCACATTGCCAAGCTGAATGTATCTGCCCTGATGCTGATGTCCGGTCGGCTCTCCGACACCGATAAATCCACCGCCGTTGTATACAAATTTCTGGATAGCCTCTACGATCTGCGGATCTTCCCATTCGTAACCACCGGTATGTGCGGTATCGCCATCACCTACGTTGATAATAACGTCAATGTCATTTAAAATATCTGCATTTGCACGGATATCGTCAAAGCTGATGAATTTTACATCATACGGTGCGCCGCTCAGTGCTTCAATGACACCTGCATAACTGTAGTTCTGTTTCTGATACAATGCATGATGAACCATATGGCAGCCCCAGGAACGCATTTTGCCCCAGCTGTTCAATACTGCAACGGTTTTTACACAATACGGTGTGGTTCCTTTTGCATTTTCATACAGCAGACGGAACTCATCGCAGACACTCTCAATATAATCGATGAATTCCGGGAATTCGCAGGCCAGTTTCAGATATCCGCCGTATCCGATACGGTCGATCGGTTTACGCAGGATTGCTCTTCTGGCTGTTACCCAGTTTTCTTTTGCTTCTTTTACCGGATCACCGCCCTCATGGAAGGTATCCGGGAAGAAATACGGTAAAAATCTGCCTTCTCTGTATTTTACACCTTCCACATCACTGATCAGACGCAGGGTAGAACCGTTTCCGACACTTCCTACCAGTGCATCCAGACCGATGGTCTTGAACTCATCCATAAACGGCTCGGTTCCGATCCAGTGATCGCCAAGGAACATCATAGCTTCTTTGCCTTCCTCATGAGTAATGTCTACCATTTCTTTGGCAAGTTTTGCAACTTCTCTGCGCTGGAATGCCTGGAAATCCTTGAATTCTTTGGATGGAATACGGTACTGATTGTTGAAATATCCCTGATCAATGATGTATTCCGGGCGGAATTTGTAACCAACTTCTTTTTCAAACTGATCTAAAATGTATGGGCTTACACTGGCAGAATATCCGTACCAGTCAACATATTTTTCCCTTGCAAGCTCGTCAAATACAAGCGTAAACTGATGGAAAAATGTGGTATAGCGGATGACATTGACATGCGGATTTGCTTTACAGAATTTCCGCAGACGCTCCATACTGAATTTATGTGTCTTTGGCTGACGCACATCAAATGTGATCTGATGCTCTACGTCTTTCCAGTCGTTGACAACGGCATTGTACATGTGCACCGGATCCCACATGATATAAGCCAGAAAACTTACGGTATAATCATGGAATGGTGTCGCCGGATCAATGGTCACATCTCCGGTCTCTTCGGAATAAGACCAGTTATCACAGCTTACTACTTCACCAGTGGTACGGTCGATGACTTCCCACCAGCGGCGAATGTCATCGTGGCTGTTTACTTTCAGCATTTCCGGATAAATACCGGTCATCAGATGAATGGATAATTTGTCAGATTCAGCAGTATAAAATTTTGTCATGATATAGCACTGCTGAATCTCATCCGGATTGGCTTTTGCCCACTCGTTATCCTTTCTCGTTGTATAATAAGTAGAATACACTTTCGCAGCTACATCTTTTAATCCTTCCGGGTAATCGGTTCCATCGCAGTCACGAATGGCATCTGCTCCCCAGCGTTTCATCAGTTCCAGTGTCTCCGGAACGACATCAATATCTGTCGGGATTGTTACACGACCTGTCAGTTTCTGATCTCCCATTTTCGTTTTTCCTCCTCATGAATTTTGTCAGTCATTTATTTCAGACTGATTAACTGTACTTATTGTACCATTAAATTGGTGGGATTTCATCTGGGATTTGTACAAAAATGAAATTGAAACTTGTAAAAAAAAGAAGTGATTCGTGGCTGTTACGGTTCGTTGTGAAAAGTGGAACTTTTTTAGTTTGTTTTGTGGCTATTTTTGTAAGTTGTACAAAATGGAACACTATTTAGTTTGTTTTGTGGCTATTTTATAGGTTGTGAAAAGGCAGAGTCAGATTTGTCTCGGTCGCTAACAATCGCTCCCAGAGAAAAATCTGACTCTGCCTTCTTGTACGTTTATGAAATAATGCAACAAAAAATTGCTATCTATACAATACTCTTACATAAATTCAAGTCGAACGCACGTGAGACTTGGTGCGTGATTCTGGTCAGCGAAAGCTGACATATTCTTCTCAGAATCACTGCACATCCCCGCGGAGCGTTTATCTCAGTCGGAGATTGTACTCCCACTGAGAAAGACTTGTTATTACTCACCACTTGCAGAAGTGGGAGTCTTCTCGACTGAGATAAATATGGTCAAAAATTTTTGCCATTTTTACAATATAAAATACTGCATGTATTAGATATGGCTACTTTGTATAAATTGAACGATACTTATCTGGTTGCAAGGAAATATCCAATAACTGCAACGCCAAGTACGATTCGGTACCAGCCAAACGCTTTGAAATCATGTTTTTTGATGTAAGACATCAGGAACTTGATCGCGATAATGGAAAGTACGAATGCTACGATCATACCGATTGCAAGTAATGCAACTTCTGAGGAATTAAATCCACCGTCGTATTTCAAAATCTTGATCGCGCTTCCGCCAAACATTGCCGGTACCGCAAGAAAGAATGTAAATTCTGCTGCCGCTGTTCTGGAAATACCAAGCATCAAAGAACCAACGATAGTAGAACCGGAACGGGATGTTCCCGGAAAGATTGCAGCAATCATCTGGAACACACCGATCATAAATGCCTGACCATAGGAAATATCATCGATAGAATCTACTCTTGCGACTTTGTTTTTGTTCGCACGCTCTACAAGAATAAATACAACACCTACTAAAATCAACATGATTGCTACGGTCTGGTAATTGTAAAAATATTTGGTAAATACGTCATCCCAAAGGATTCCAACCACGCCTGCCGGAATGGATGCAACGATGATTTTTACCCACATCTTACATTTTCTACGGCTGATATGTAAGCCATGGTTGGTTGATAACGGAATCAACTTGTTCCAGTAAATAACTACTACCGCAAGAATTGCGCCCAGCTGGATCACTACCAGAAACAGATCCAGAAATTCCGAACTCACTTTTAATTTTACGAATTTGTCAAGCAAGATCATATGGCCGGTACTACTGATTGGAAGCCATTCTGTGATACCTTCCACTACACCAAACAATATTGCTTTTAATACTTCAATCATTGTTAACATATTAAAATTCCTTCCTAGTTTTTATTAACTACTTAATTTTTATGCCTAGAAGATTCTAACATGCTTCCAATAATATCTCAACTTAATTTTTTATGAGTATTTCTTTTCCAAAACCTAAACAAACGCTCTGTTACTTCCAACTGTTCACTTCCTGTTTTAAATTTTTTCAAAGTTACCACATCACAGACGTTTTTCTGAGTTTTTAACAATCTCTTTTAGTTTTCAAATATATGTTCTAACCAAATCTGTGCCAGACTAATCCAGCTCTGACATTCTTTCTGCACACCGATACCGTTGGCACGACAGGTTTCCTCATTTGCCAGAGACAGCCCATGTCCTCCTACCGGGTAAATATGCAATTCTGCTGACACGCCATGCTCCAGACAGGCCTGAAAGAAATACAGTGAATTTTCCACCGGAACGGTATCATCTGTCGCCGTATGCCATAAAAACGTTGGTGGTGTCTGCTCTGTCACCTGATTTTCCAGAGACAATTCCGCTTTCTTTTCCTCACAGGCATCACCCAGCAGATTACGGAAAGAACCTTCATGTGCCTTTTCTCCTGATGTAATAACAGGGTAGCATAACAGTAATCCGGCAATTTTAAGCTGTTCGGATGTCGTTGCCATTGCGTCTGCAATCCATTTCTGATGCCAGGAAACACCGTAATCTGCCGCCAGATGACCACCGGCAGAACATCCTTGCACAACGATTTTCTCCGGATCGATGTGGTACTCTTCTGCATGTTTTTTCAGATACAATACACTTCCTGCCACCTGCAGCAATGCTGCCGGATAGCGCACCGGACTGACACTGTAGCGCAAAATGGCTACGTGATATCCCATGGCAAGAAAACGCATTGCCACCGGTTCTGCCTCACGATCAGAAGTCATTTCATATCCGCCTCCCGGACACATCAGAATAACCGGTCTTTTCTCATCCGGACGCATCTCAATGGAGCTGTCCAGAAAATAGGTGTATAAATATCCCGTAGCATCCATGCCCGGGGTTTTGATCTCGATTTTATTGTGTATCATGTTTTTTACCTTCTTCCTTACGCCGTATACTATGGGAAATTATCTGTTGCTTCCCCTCCAATAACCTGTCCAAGCATCTTCCTCTATTATACGGATTTTGATGTAAAAAATAAACAGAATTTCTCATAAAAAAATCGCTGGATATTCTTTTTAAAATATCCAACGATTTCAGACTGTAGACAAAGCCCTGCTTTTGCAGGGTTTTGCTATTTTGTTGGAAC
>OHAC01001808.1_pt1 | contig 18594 bp, 16 predicted proteins | sample 1577051 | NCBI WGS metagenome assembly OHAC01 (sample SAMEA3541499, study PRJEB24748) | human gut metagenome | biome: human gut; feature: human-associated habitat; material: faeces | place: China | collected 2012 | reverse complement strand
CAACACCTTTTATGCATTTATAATAGCATTTCTATTCTTTTATGTCAAATATATTATTTTTGTTTTTGTATGTTTCTTTTTGTTTATTAATGTCTTTTTTTGTTTTTATTGATTTTATAATAAATATATGATATTATACAAAACAGGTGTTGCCACACGTTGACGTGTGTATGGCGGTTCGCTTCTTGCGGAGAGTAGACTGTAGCTCCGATTACATAGATTTATCTCTCACTTTCAGAGAAATCTTGGAAAAGGAGGTCTTACTTATGCTTACCATTTCTGACCTTATCGCAGTATTTTCACTGTGTGCGACTTTTTACAGTCTTGGTTATATGCATGGAAAGCATGACTCCAAGACGCAAAAATAACCGCCCTCTGTCCTGACAAAACATAGGCGGTTATCCAACTATTAAACAATCAGGCGAACCGTCATCGGCAACACCTTTTATGCATTTATAATAGCATTTCTATTCTTTTATGTCAAATATATTTTTATATGTTCTCTTTTTATTATTCACAAACAATAGAAATGAATCTTGTGAAATCAGATAAAGTACTCGATATTTCTCTCTTCTTTCATCTGGAAGATCTCATACACTTTATCTCGCATCAGCAGGAAATCATCTGATGTACGGTCTCTGTCTTTCGGCAGTGTGACTTTCATGATGCTCTTGATCTTGCCCGGATTGGCTGACATGATCACGATGCGGTCTGCAAGGAAAATAGCTTCTTCGATATCATGTGTAACAAACACGACGGTTTTGTCTGTCTCATGTGCGATCTTCAGAACATCTTTCTGAAGTTTCATTCTGGTGATCGCATCCAGTGCCCCGAACGGCTCATCCATAAACAGGATTTCCGGCTCGACCGCCAGTGCTCTGGCGATCGCCACCCTCTGCTGCATACCGCCAGAAAGCTGTGCCGGACGTTTTTTAGCTGCTTCTTTTAAGCCAACCATTTCCAGGTAATGATCTGTGATCTTCTTTTTTTCTTCTCTGCCGAGTTTCTTTGTTTCCAGTCCAAGCTCTACATTTTTCTGCACGCTCCGCCATGGAAGGAGTCCATAGTTCTGAAAAATGGTAACATATTTCATGGACGGTTTTTCTACGGTCTTGCCGTCGATTTTGATCTCTCCGGATGAAGGTTTTAAAAATCCGGCCATCGCATTGAGCAGTGTGGATTTTCCGCAGCCGGACGGTCCGAGCAGGCAGATAAATTCTCCTTTTTCCACCTGAAGGGAAACATCATTTAAAATGGTATGCTGTTCTTTGTTTTCCTCGAAGGAAATGCTTACATTTGATACGTCTATATACATTTCTCTACACTCCAAATCCAATTTTTGTGCTGATCGCTTTTTCTGCGAAACGTAACAAGCCATCTAAGATAAATCCGATCACTCCGATCGTGATCATGGTTGCCAGAAGTGCATCAAAACGCATGCAGTTTTTGCTGTCCATAATCAGAAATCCAAGTCCGGACTGTGCACCTACCATCTCTCCTGAAACCAGAAAAATCCAGGATGTTCCAAGCGCCAGGCGAAGTGCATTTGCAATCTGTGTAAAAATCGCCGGAAATACAATGCCAAATAATGTCTTTACTTTTCCAACTCCGAAGCTGTTGGCGATTTTATAATAAATCCCATCTACATGCTGTACCGCCGCCACAACGGAGAGCAGAATCGGGAAGAATCCGGCTATAAAGATGATCACGATCGCAGGCACATCACCGATTCCGAACCAGAATACGATAAACGGCAGGAATGCTACCGGTGCAATCGGACGGATGATCTGAAGGATCGGGTTGATAAACTGAAATACTTTCGGAAGGCTTCCGAGGATCAGTCCCAGCAGGATCGCAGATACGGCTGCAAGCACATAGCCGGTCGCAAAACGTAGCAGGCTGATCCGGATATGTCCCGGTAAGGTAACGTGGGAAGTACTTCCTTCCAGTCCCTGTGTAAACAATTTAACAAATTCCTCTCCGACTTTGACCGGAGACGGAAACAGTGTTGCATTTGCGTTTGTCACTGTGCAGGCGATCTGCCATACCAGAAGTACAACTACAAATGACACGATAACTCTGATACCTTTTTTCCACATAATATTGTTTCCTCGCTTTTTCTTTCAAGTCGAATTTCAAGACGCACCGTTCTTTTCCATACGCTATTTTAATCAGATTCGCTGCTTTCAGACTGATATACAAAGTCTTCATAAGACGGTGGATTTTTGTTGATTCCGTACTTCTTCATTCGTTCTGTCAGCTGTTCGTAATCGGATTTTGTGATCTGCAGATTGTCATAATGAATCCACTGCATGGAAACTTCCAGCGTCTTTTCATTCTGTCCAAGATAAGCTTCTGCAAGTGTTTTTGCCGTTGTTTCGTCGAGCCTGTTTCCGGCCTCTTCGTATCCGGCAACCAGTTTATCAACGGCTTCCTTGTTTTTTTCAAGAAAGCTTCCATTCATAACGAGGGCACAGCAGATGGAATTCTGCCACAGCTGTGTGGAATCATAAAGCACATGGCCGTAATCCTGCACCACAGCCTGTGCTCCGAACGGTTCTGCAACGCAATATCCATCAATTGCACCGCTTGCCAGGGAAGACGGCATTTCTGCCGGTGCAAGCTGGACAACCTTTACATCGTCAATCGACATTCCCGCATCAGAAAGCATATCGTTCAGTAAAATATTGTGGGAAGACTGATTAGATGGAATGGCAAAGGTTTTGCCTTTCAGATCTTCTACTTTTGTGATGTCATTGGAAACGATCACCACATTTCCATCTTTATGTCCCAATGCCACTGCTTTGAGATCCAGTCCGTTACTGACGGCTGCCATCGCAAGTTCTGCCAGCACGGACGCTCCGTTGATCCTTCCGGAATTTAATGCATCCATCAGATCGGTCCAGGAACTGAATTTCTGAAGCTGTATCTGCAGAGTGCTGTTTTCGTCTGCATCAAGCAATTCTTTTTCTTCAAAGACGGCCAGTGCATGTGTGATCGGAAGGTAGCCGATCGTGATGATCTGCTTCTTTCCGTCTGCGGTATATTTTGCCTCGGATCTGCCGCATCCTGAGGACAAAACTGTCAGAAGCGTCAGGACAAGCAGCATGCACAGGCTTTTTCTGATTTTATATTTTCTCATAAGTACTCCTATGTCTGTTTTCGGGCAGCTATTTAAATCAAACGCTCATGGCATTTTTTAAAAATGTCATCTGGATTTTTCTGTACTTTATCGTTTCGCAATTTTTGATCAGATTCCAAGCTGTCTGCGTTTTTCTTTCATATCAGCTACCATTTTCTCACCGAGTGATACCGGATCCACATCTACCACCATGGAAGAATGCAGCGTTTCTTTTGTTCCTTCTTTCAAAAATTCGATGACTTTTGAAGAACCGTGGATCGGTGCTTCCACACAGTGGTAAGAACTGATTCCGTTCAGGCGGAAGCCAAGTGCCGCATCAATTCCTTTTTCATTTGACCACTCCGGTGATGCAAAGGCGAACGGCATTTCGTACATTGCTTTTCCGAATGCATTTGCAATGCCTGCAAAGATTCCGGATGATCTGGTGTTGTCGATACATTCTCCGACATGCCATACCGGAGGCATATCCGGTTTGAGAAATTCTCTTAAGCCTTCTCCTGCCTTACTGTAAGCAAACTCGGAAGTCTGACAATAACCCATTTTCATCAGCGGGAAGGATGCACATCCGTTTGTGATGATCAGAACGTTATTTTTCAGAAGTACATCACAGACATCAAGGATCGCTTTTTCGTAGAGTACTTTCGGATTGTTGCATCCGACCATATTTACCACACCAAGGATTTTGCCCTCTCGGATTGCATCTGCAATCGGCTCCAGACTGCCGTATTTTTTGCACAGATATTCTACGGAAAATCCAACTTCTGCCTCTACTTCATATTTCGGAATAAATACCGGCACACCTTTTCGTGCCTCAAAACTTTCGATTGCACGCTCTACGATGCGTTCTGCAATCTTTTTTGTCTCCGCAATATTCGAATGATGATGGTCGTATCCGATATGTTCTGCTCCCGGAAGTCTCGCAGAATCATGTGTCGTGACAACTGTTGTCTTGAAACATTTTGCAACATCCATGATCGCCGGATAAACTTCCTGCACATCTGCTACCCAAAGATCCAGTGCTCCGGTTCCAAGCACCAGTTCTGCACTGACTGCATTGGACAGTGGGATAACGCCCTCATAACGGTACATAGAAGAAAGTCCGGAACAGCAGATGCCGTAAAACTGAATGCCCTTTGCTCCTTTTTCTTTCGCAAGTTTCTGAAATTTCTCGCTCTGTCCAGCCTTTACGATCTCTTTTACCAGAATCGGCAGATGTCCGTGAACTGCGATATTTACATAGCCTTTTTTCAATGCTCCGACGTTTACCTTGGAAGTCACACGGTCACCGACTCCAAGCAGTGCATCGGTTGCGATCGATGTAGAAACAACACCGCTGAATGTAAAGGCAAGTCCGCAGCGAAGAAACTGTTTCATCACGCTCTCCCAGTCTCCGTCCGTCGCACAGCCTGTTTTGTGATAAGCTTCAAACACTTCGTGATAAGCACTGATTGGCAGAATATCCATATCTTTCCATACTTTCTGACGCTCCGGTGCCGCACAGGCAGTGATCACTTTGTATTCATCCGGCTCTGTTCTCGATAAATCTGCAAGAAGTGCATCTGCCAGGTCAATCGCGATATTTTTGATCTGTCTGTGTTTTGTTTTGATGCCAAATGACTTTGCCATTGCAATGACTTTGTATTCTCCGATGATCGGAATATCCAGTTTGCCCTGAGCTGCCCATTTCAGCATCAGGATCAGTTCTCTTGCATGCATGCCATGCTGTGCTGCACCGGCTGCCGCACCGCGAAGCAGATTTCTCGCAACGATCAGATCTGCATCTGCACCACAGACACCTCTCGGAGATTTCGGAGTGATACGGCATGGACCCATGTTACAGATACGGCAGCAAGTACCGCTCAGTCCAAAACTGCACTGTGGCTGTTGTTTGTCAAAACGGTCAAATGCCGTATCACATCCAAGCTGCTCCATACGCAGCATCATTTCTTTGACTGCCGGGTCCGGCACATTGTCCAGCACATCCTGCTTTGTCGGAAATGTTTTGCGATAAGCTGCAACCGCCTTCATGTAATCTTCCGTGAAAACTTCCTCGTGGCTGTGTTCATACTCGTTTCCATTTTCATCTACATGTTTGTGTGTATGTCCGCTGACCGGCACCAGAACTTTCGGAACACCGTTTTTGTCGAATCCAATGATCGCTCTGTGATTATGCGGTTCAACCTGCGTATTGATCATATCTTGTTCGTTTTTCTTTTCTTTATTGTCCATACCTGTTTTCCTTTTCTGTTTTTTGAAAATCTATCTCTATGCTTCTTCCTGGAAGTTTTTTTTCATTTTTTGGTTACTATACCACCTAATTCTTATTATGTCAATAGGTTTTATATATATTGAAAATATCGAGATAATACCGATTTCTTCCTGTATTTGCAGAATCTCTGAAAATGATAACCTTTCACAATACAAAAAGCCCGGCAGATTTTCATCTGCCGGGACTTTCATCTCACATCAGGCGGATATTTAGCATCCGCCTTTCTGTTTCGTTAAACTGCTTTTTTTGCAAACCCCTTCCCCTCAAAAGGATCAGCCTTCGATTGCAATGGTCTTTTTCTGTTCTACTGCCGGTTTTGCTTCTTTCTTTGGAACAAACAGGGTCAGGATACCATGTTTGAACTCAGCCTTGATATCGGCCTGTTCTACATCTTCACCGACATAAAAGCTTCTGCTGCACGCTCCCGCATAACGTTCTTTGCGGATATAATGACCGGTTTCTTTTTCTTTCTCATCTTTGTCCAGACCTTTTTCTGCACTGATGGTCAGATAACCATTTTCAAGCGTAGCCTGAACTTCATCTTTTGTGAATCCCGGAAGATCTACAACCAGCTCATAACCATTATCTGTTTCTTTGATATCGGTTTTCATTACATGGCTGGCTTTACGTCCGTAAAGTTTCTTCTCAACGTTCTTCATATCTTTATCGTAATAAAATGGGAAATCACCAAAAAAGTCATCAAATAAATTTTCTCCAAAAATGCTCGGCATCAACATAAGTCATCTCTCCTTTTTCTAATTGCAGTAACCTTTTCGCATTCCGGGTACTTCGACCTGTACCGAACAGTTACATTTACTTTTCATTTCGCTTATCAGGACTCAGGAGGTTTTGGATTTTCGGGAACCTCTTTTTCTTATTTCCTGTTCCCTTTCTCCTCTTCCTTTGTTCTATCTGTACTATAGCACGCAATGTTAGCACTGTCAAGAGGTGAGTGCTAATTTTTTGTGAAGATTTTGTGAAGCCTTCAAAATATCGCTGATTATTCACTGCATTCCATAATAAGCTTCTCGCAGCTGGCATATCCCAGCTGTGAACTGTTCAGACACAACGTATAATTACTGGCTTTTCCCCATTTCTGCTCCGTATAAAAATTATAATTTGTCATACGCCTTTTATCTGTATCTGCCATCATTTTAACCGCTTCCTGCTCACTGACATGATATAACCGACTAATACGCTGTATTTTTTCCGGCATATCTCCATGGATAAATACATTCAGGACATCCTCTCTGTCTTTCAGGATGTAATCGGCATTTCTTCCGACGATCACACAAGGCTCATTCTTTGCCAGATCTAAAATGACTTTTCTCTGTGCCTCATACAGCATATCTTCTACTGATTTTCCAGTGATGTCACGTCCGGAAAATGCATATGCAAATAATCCTTTCCTGGGAGATAATTCCGCATTTTCCTGAATGTATTCTGGCGATAATCCGGATTTTTCTGCAATCTCGTTAATCATATTTTTATCATAATAAGCAATTCCAAGCTGTTTTGCGACTTCTTTTCCGATAAAACGTCCACCGCTTCCAAATTCTCTGCTGATTGTAATGATTCTTTTAGCCATCTCTGCTTCCTCCTTAATTCAAAACATCAACTCTATTTTTTCTGATTTTCTTTAAGAACAGATATCCTGCAAAACATGAAATTATTTCAGTGACCGGAAATGCCCACCAGATCAGTGAAATTCCCATCTGACCATTTCTGACAAACAGGGAAAAAATTCCAGCCAGCGGCAGGATAATAATAAGCTGTCTCAACAATGAAATAACCAGCGATTCCACGCCGCCATCCAATGCCTGGTAAATACCCTGATATGCAACATTGATTCCGGCAAACAGAAAACTGACAGAGATCACTCTCATCGCACCGATAAAATATTCTCTTGACTGTCCGGCATTAAACAGCGTTGCAAACGCTCCCGGGAAAATCTCTGTAATTGCAATTCCAAGAATCATCAGTGCGATTGTATAAATCAAGCCATATTTGATGCCATCCTGAATTCTCTTTTTATCCCTCATCCCATAAGCAAATGCAAGGATCGGAGTGATCGCATCTCTCAGGCCAAATGCAAGGAACAGAACAAACTGCTGTACCTTATAGAACAAACCATAGGCTGTCTGTGCTGACGGATTGAACTTCAGGATCAAATTCATCACATAAACCATAATAGACATTAATGCCTGTGCAATAATCGCCGGAAGTCCGATTGCATAGATTTCTTTGATAATACCAGTTTCCGGCTTCATATATTTCACATCATGTTTAAATTCTCTATTCAGCTTCATATGGAAAATAAACAGTAACACTGCGGATGCCACCTGACCAATTACTGTTGCGTAGGCTGCACCTTTTACTCCCATTTCGGGACAAGGACCAATTCCATATATCATAATCGGATCAAGGATGATATTTACAACTGCACCGACCACCTGGCCGATTGTAGAATAAAGAGAGCGGCCTGTTGCCTGTAATAGCTTTTCAAATAGTGAAAAAAAGATAATTCCAAAAGAAATTACGCAGCATATTCTAAGATAACTGACCCCCATCTCAAGTACTTCGACATCTACTGTCTGTGATGAAATATATGCTCTCACCCCAAAGATACCAAACAATAAACATATCACATAAATGATTACTCCCAGGAACAGACTGTTTCCCGCTACCTTTGCAGCTTTTTTACGGTTTCCCTGTCCAAGTGTCCTTGCAAGAAGTGCATTCGTTCCTACACCTGTTCCGATTCCAACTGCCACCATAAGCATCTGAACCGGGAATACCAGTGTAAGGGCATTTAATGCTGCTTCACTGCCCACTTTCATATTTCCTACAAATGCACTGTCTACAATATTATAGACTGCCTGCAATGCCATGGATAAGATCATCGGGATTCCCATCTGGACCATCAGCTTATTCACCGGCATATCTTTCATCTTGTTGCTTTCTTCCATTTTGTTTTAACTCCTTTCTTTCTGACATAAAAAAAGTGTGTAGCCTGTCTTATAAGCTGGACTTACGCTGACAGGCTACACACTTTTTTATGGCAAGTATAATACTTTAACAAAAGAAAAACGAGCAGCCGGTAAACTGGATTTACGCTTACTTGCTACTCGTTTGCTGTAATTATATTGCCTCTTTTTCAAAAAGTCAAACAAAATTTTTCTTGTTTCACAACAATTTCAAAATCATGCCCTCATATTCCTTTAAGCTCCCGATCTGCTTTGGTTAATATAATCAATAATCGTTTTACAAATTTCCTGCTTTGGTTTTCCAAGTGCAGCTCCAAGCTCCACATATAACAGATTTTCTGCTGCCTGAAAATATTTGGTATCCGTAGCAGTACATTTTTTTCCTTGTGCCAGTCTTTTCTCCTGATCAGATCCCATGCTTCTTCTTTTGTCAGACACAATCTCAGCCTTGAATCTGAGTTTGAAACAGGAACATATATTTTTTGTTTTTTTCATCCTCCGAAGTCAAATATAAAATATTCTCTATTTTACAAATTCCCGTAACTGGTTTACTGACAAAGTCTCCGATTTCATATTTCACGAAATTCTCTCCTTACTGATTTGCACTCTTATTCCGTAAAAGTATAGCGTACAAAAGAACCTTGATTATCTCCTGTTACTATTACAATATCTCCGTGCTCATTGCTTGTAGATTCGAGAACCGGAAATCTTCCGTTTTCTTTTACATAAGCTTCCGGACTGGCTGCTTCTGCCTCGATCAATGTTTTTTTACTGTATTTTTCTCCACCACACGGATTTATTTCTTCAATAAAGATTTCATATTCATGCATATATGGTTCCTCCTGAAATTAATTTTATAAAAGCAAACCGTATCCTATGGTTCTTTCCCACATCCTTACACTATTCGCTATAATTTCATTATAAAACTATTCCATTTTTATTTCAAAAGCAGTTTTTACTAAAAATGCATCTGCTGTTTTTGGGCATTATTCCTATACGTTTGCATATGATCCGGCTCTTATCTTTTCGTCACAACAGATTTTCCTTTTGACCAACTTGAGTAAATCTTATTTTTTTTACCATTTACATTCACTGTTTTATATGTGCGGATCCTTACATGATACCTTGATCCGCCTTTCAGCTTTGAAATTTTTCTCTTTGTGTTCTTACTCGTTGGTACTGTCATATTCTTTGCATTTTTAAACTTTGAAGAAACGCTGTATTGAATCTGATAACCTGTTGTCTGCACTGGCTGCCTGCTCCATGCTACCGCAAATCCTTTTGATTTTGCTGTTACTTTTGATACAGCGGTACCTTTTGGCCTGATTGTAAAATCGAGTATTTTCTTTCCACTGTACTGCCCTTTAAAAGAAATCTGAACTTCATATTTTCCAACCTTTTTTCTTCCTGACTGATAGCTCGCAATATAGTCTTTTCCCTCTTCAAGTTTTTCACCCTTACTGGTTTTGACAATAACGGACGGTTTTTGTCTTTTGCCGTTATAGACACAGGATGTCCTTAAGAGTCTGACGGAAGAAATCTTATAAATCGGTGTGGTTTTTCTTACCTTACCACATTCTGTGCAGGAAGAAACTATTTCACCATCCTTTGCTGTTGTAGCTTTTTTTTGTCGTTGTTTTATAATTATGAGCAAGTGCAGGAGTCAGATTGTCACGATATTTTGCCCCGCAGGCACAGATATGCTCGGTATAGCCGCCTGCCTTGCATGTAGCATAGACGGTTTGCATACAGTAATCATAATTGTGGACGTGTCCGCTTTCATTTTCTTCATGCCATGTAAAAGTGCAGCGGCGGCAATAGTACCGCGTCATACCTGTATAGGCTGAACCCGGATATTCTTCGAGGGATATCACCCAGTCATGTCCTAATGCAGGGGTTTTCTGCGGCTCTGTAATCGTCTTTCCACAGAAAATGCAATGCGTTCCACCGGTATAGCCGCTGCCGGTACAGGTTGCCTCGATCTTATCGTTGGCGACAGCCTTGTGGGCGACTACGGCTGTTTTTTCCGACTCTGTCACTGTGCCGCATACGGCACAAACGGTACGGGTAAATCCTCCGGTCTGGCAGGTTGCATCAACTGTCTCCGTTACAGGCTGATGTGCTGTACACAGGGATGTTTCAAAGTCAAATTCGTTCGTTTTGGCATATGACTGTGCCACACTGCCAGGCTCTCCTCCAACAACAAAACCGTCAATCTTCTTCGTACCTGCAAATGGATTACCCGGATCAACCGGACAATATCCAAGGGCATGCAGACCGATGTATTCAACGCTGGCAGGAATCTTTACGCCTTTACCTGCTCCATACGAGAAGAATGCCCCTTCCTCTAATACCTGCAAGCCTTCGTTGAGGTGCACTGCCTTGATATTTGCTGCTGAGAACGCATTGTTGCCAACAAAACGGACAGAATCCGGCAAAACAATCGTTTCACAGGCATTGTCATTAAATGCACTGTCTCCGATGTAAATAGCACCGCCTAGATCTGCGAATTTCATATTCCCGGCGCCTGCAAAGGCATAGCCATCAATATACTTACAGCTTTGCGGAAGAATAAGGCCTGCAAGATTCGGCTGGTCGAAGTTCGGGTTCAGTTCTTTCTGTCCTGCAAGAAACTGATAGGATACAAAGACCGTCCCTTCCTTAATGTTTAAAACAGTGTCCTTTGCCATAGTGCCTTTGTATGCATATGCCGCTTTGCCGAAATATACCACTCCGTTAGGCTGATCGTGGAACCAGTCAGTGTCCAGAAATGCCAGTACACCCACATTCCTTACACTCTTCTCCAAATCACCGAAATCATCCAGCTCAGAGCAATCAGCGAAACAACTGCTGCCTATCTGGCGAACATTTCCGCCTCCTTCGATGCTGCGAAGTTTCCTGCAATTTTGAAACGCACTCACGCCAAGGGTGATCAGCGAATCCGGTAAAGTGATCTTATCCAGCACTATGCAGTTTGCCAGTGCACCATTTGTAAGAATCCGAACATTTTTAAGGTCTATTGACTTCAGAGTCGAGTTGCCGCTGCTTATATTATCCCAGCCGTGTCTTCCGTTTGAAATCGGACCGTTCACCTCTAATACATCATCCGGCAAAACCACATTTGCCGTCCGTCCGACGTTCACCCCATTTAAGGTTATGTTTCCGCGTGGTATGACAAGATTCTTGATTTTATAGCAGCCTGCAAAACAATCATTTGCTAAAACTGCTATCTCAGGCAGTTTTATATCCGTCAGCTCAGACATATTATTCAGATCAATGTAATTAACACTCTCAGGAACTGTGAGGCTGGTGATGCTGCAGCTATCTGTGCCGGCATCCGGTATGATAAGTGATTCTAACCCCTCCGGCAAATTCAATTCTTTCACACCGCGCAGGGAATTCTCGATACGCACCATCTTTGTCCCCGGACGAACAGTTAATTTTTCTGGATATCCTGCGTTCTTGCAGCCAAGAAATACGCTTCCACAATAAAGTTCTGCACCGTCAGGAAGATTTTCATACCATTTCGAAGTATATATGCTTGAGCATTCCATATCGCCCAGCGATGCAGGAAAAGTGAAATCTTCAATATTTATACAATCATAAAATGCTGTGTCCTCCAGCGTTGTGAGACCTTCAGGAAGATCAAGGCGATTCAGGCTTTCACATTCACGGAAGCTTCCGTCACCAATGACTTCCAGACCCTCGTGGAACGTAACAGACTTCATGCTGCTGCAACCGGAGAAAGCACTGTCATCTATGCGTTTAACGCTGCCCGGAATATCCACGGCAGACAATGAAGTGCAGTTATAAAAAGCAGCATCGCCTATTTCCTGGACGCTCGATGGAATCGTCACTTTGGTAATATCTCTTTCCCGAAACACACCGGCTCCGATTACCGAAACCGTATCCGGAATGACAGGTGTTTTTCCCGTACCTTTATAGGCAATAAGCTGTCCCTGCCAGATCAGGAAATCATCCGAGCTGTTGTCATAAAGCCAGTCTTCATACATCTTGCTGATTTTTCCTGTGCTGATGTTAAATGCTCCTCCGTGCAGAAACGTATTACTTCCCTTAAAAGTAATGTCAGAAAGATCTGAACAGGAAGCGAAAGCATCCTTTCCGATTTCTGTCACACTGGACGGGATTTCGATTTTTTTCAGATATGAATTATTATAAAATGCACGTTCCCCTATCGTTTTCAGACCTTCATTCAAAACAATTTCACGCAGTTCAGAATGAACCTGTGCACTCCAGTCCTTTTCATCATAAAATGCATCATCTGCAATATAGGTCACTGTTTCAGGCAAAATAACCTTCTGCACAAATGCATTTGGCTTTGCATATCCTGTACGGAAATTTTGGATACCAACTACGGTATATCCATCAATAGCTGCCGGAATATTAACTTCTCTCTCGTAACCATCATAAGATGTGATTTCAATAGTTGTGGGTGATACAAATGCATAAGTAAATCCGAATCCTGCATCTCCTGGTACCTTTTCTTCTCCCGTAATCCCTGCGGCCTCTGCCGAAAGTGTTGCTGCACCCAACAGCAGCAGCAACATCAGGCAGATTGTGAGCAGCTTACTTATCATATTCTTTAATCTTGTTTTCATAGGATGCCCTCCTCTCTGTAAGCATCTTTCTTTGTCCGGCCAGCTATAATAATTATAGCATAGATTATACCATAACCTGGAGAGGAATTCGTTATAGTTTCCGATGTGTCAATTGACTTTTCGGGAATCTCAGCTCCGGCTTTTTTAAGTATCTGCAGCACTCCCATCGTTTATAAATTACTTTCCTGTTTATTTAATTTTTTTCTGATACAGTCTCCGATACTGGTAATGCACAATAGTGTCACAACAAGAAAAACACCGGGAATCAGGATAATCCACCAGGCACCTGTAAGCAGCGCTTTTTCTGACAGTGACAGCATACTTCCCCATGAAATAACTTCCAGCGGAAGTCCTATCCCGATGAAACTTAATGTTGACTCTTCCACAATAGCACTTCGGATATTCATGACAACCATAAACATGATGGAAGATAAAAAATTGGGTGCAAGATGTTTATAAAGAATATAAAAAAATCCTCCCCCCATGCACCTGGCCGCAATTACATATTCATTGTTTCGCAGCTGCCGCACTTCTGTTCTGATAATTTTAGCTATACTCATCCAACTCGTAATCCCTATCACAAAAGACAGACTGAATACATTTGCCTTTCCAAGAATGGCCTGCAGAAAAATAACCGTCAGAAGATTCGGAATGCTCAGCAGAATCTCTGTTGCCCTCATGAGCAGCATATCCAGCCAATCCGGTGCCATGCCGCTTACCGTACCAAATACGATTGCAATACCGGTAGATATCACAGTTGCTGCAATTCCGATAAACAGAGACTGTCGTCCGCCGTACCAGATCATGGAAAAAATATCACGCCCCATAGTATCTGTTCCAAACAAAAATTCTTTACATGGAGCAATTGTATAATTTTTCAGATCCATGTAAGACGGATCTTTTGTCATGATTCGATTGCAGAACAGACAGCCACCCACGATCAGTATCAGAATGATGACAGACAGCCATGGAATCGTATCATACCATCTGTTTTCTTTTTCCGGTACCTGCTGTTCTGCAAGCTCTGGTTTTACTCCAACAATTTCAAACAGGTCACTCATATTTATCCACCTCCTGCATATCCGACTGCCTGCTGATACGCATTCTCGGATCGATCCTCTCATTAAGAATCTGTGCAGCCATATTACAGGCAATGATTATGATCCCTGACATCAGACTGATGATCATCAGCAAATTATAGTCTTTATAACGGGCACTTTCATATGCCAGTGTTCCTATTCCGGGATAAGAAAAAACAGTCTCTGCCATATAAGTTCCTCCCATGATATGCGTTACCGAAATCGCCATAATACTCAGATATGATGGCATGATATTTCTCATACAATGCAGCAGCATAATACGGGAATCAGCACCAGCGCCAGCCAGAACTCCGGGACACAGCTTATGATCGTCCCTGCTTTACAGATGATTTTATCCAGCCATCCGCCTTCTTTCCATGCACATATGACTCCCAGCAGCAATGCACCTGCTATACTGTACAGAAATTTTATCATTCAGACCAAGTTTTTCTTCTGCCCACTCTCTTTCTTCAGGACTCATCTTTTCCACTCGTTCTCCGTAGTAAGAAAACAGTGGATCTCCCGGTGCAAGTCTGGAAACATAAAATGTCACAAGAGAGAGCAGTCCTACACTGATTATAAAAATCACCAGTTTTTTTCCATAATACAGCATTCGTTCGCCTCTCATAACACTTCACCTTTCTGTCTTTCTATTCGTGGATCCGGTATTGGGACTGCCGCTAACAGTGCTTTGGTGTATTCATGTTCCGGATGGGCGAAAATATCTTGTGTTCTCCCTTCCTCCACCAGTTTCCCGTGATACATAACACCTGTCCTGTCACACAGAAACTCTACCATTGAAAGATCATGAGCAATAAAAAGAAATGAAAAACCCTGTTCTTTCTGTAATTTCCGAAACAGATTTACCATCTGTGCCTGAATTGACACATCAAGCGATGCAATCGGTTCATCTGCCACGATCAGCTCCGGTTTTGTGGAGAGTGCCCGTGCAATCGCTACTCTCTGCCGCTGTCCACCGGATAATTCGCAGGGATATTTTTCCATATAACTGCGATCCAGTCCGACAAGTTCTAACTGTTTTTCTATCTCTTTTTTACCTGGCCTGCCCTTTCCTGAATAAATACGCAGCGGTTCTGCTACAATGTCCCCGATTTTCATTCTCGGATTCAGACTGGATGCGGAATCCTGAAAAATCATTTGCCGTGTCATCTGCAGCATTTTCCGATTTTTTCGAAACTCTTTGTTTTTACAGATTGGGATCCCTTTGTAAAATATTTCTCCTTCAGAAGGTTTATATATATTCATAATACAGCGTGCCACTGTAGATTTTCCTGATCCAGATTCCCCTACCAGTCCGTAAATTTCCCCTTTTTTTATTTGAAAAGATACATCATCTATCGCTTTTACTGTCATTTTTCTCTTCAGGTGAAACATATGCGAAAGATGCTGCACATCCAGTAAACTATTATTTTCCATATCTTCGTTCTCCAATCGGAGCCTTTACTTCCGGAGCTCGTTCATCCAGCAGCCAGGTAGCTGCATAGTGCGTGTCAGTAACCTGAAACATGGGCGGCTCTTTTTCATAATCTATCCTCATCGCATACGCATTTCTCTCTGCAAATGCATCACCTTTTGGCGGATGGATCAGGGTTGGAGGCATTCCCGGTAATGTCGGAAGCCATTCTTTCCCCCTGGACAAAATCGGAAGAGACTGCAGCAGCCCCCATGTATACGGATGCCTTGGATCATAAAAAATCTCTTCCGCTGTTCCGATTTCCACAATTTTTCCTGCATACATAACCGCTACACGATCTGCCACCCCTGCTACAACCCCAAGATCATGGCTGATAAAAACGGTTGCCATCCCGAGTTTTTTCTGGATTCTCCGAAAAACATCAAGAATCTGAGCCTGAATCGTCACATCCAGTGCCGTGGTCGGCTCATCCGCAAACAGAATTTTGGGATTGCCTGCAAGTGCGATTGCCATGACTGCCCTCTGACGCATTCCACCTGAAAATTCATGTGGATACTGCGAAATTCTCACTTCCGGCTCATCAATTTCCACCAGCTGCATCAACTCAAGAACTTTCTCTTTCACCTGTTTTTTTGGCATTTTTTTATTATGGATCCGCACAGCTTCTCCAATCTGTTTCCCGATGGTCATTGTCGGATTGAGGGATGTCATCGGATCCTGAAATATCATGGAAAAAAGGGCTCCCCGCAGCCGTGACATATTTCTCTGCGTATAATCCGTGATATCTATGCCATCTGCCAGGATCTTCCCGGATTTAATTTTTGCCGTCTTCGGAAGCAATTTCATAATGCTTTTACATAATGCACTTTTCCCACATCCGGATTCTCCTACTATAGCCAGGACTTCCCCTTCCTCTACGGTCAGGCTGACATCTCGAACTGCCTCTACTTCACCGGCTTTTGTAAAAAAACTTACTGATAAATGCTCTGTCTTCAGTAACTCTCTCATAATGAACCTCTTATAACTGCATAAAGAGACTGTTCCCAGTCTCTTTGCAGCTCTCTTTTATTCTTGTACTATTTCCCAATCCTGAATATTCCAGAAGATACCTACTCCATGATGTCCAAGGACTATATTTTCAGAGATTCCCTGTATATCTGAATCTGCCACATAATTAGCATCAATATAACAGATAAATGCATATGGCGGATCCTGCTGAAGCTCTTCCTGGAAAAGATCATAATATTTTGCACGGGTTTCCTGATCTTCATACTGTCTTGCCAGAGTCAGATATTCATCCACTTTCTCATTAGAGTAGGAAGAATAATTTGCACCCTTATCTGTGCCAAAAACCTTATAGGTATGATCGTCTGCATCAAACGGGCTTCCCCAGCCGATCAGACATGCCATCTGTCCGCCCCAGTCAATCTGTGCCGGAATATCTACCGTACAGTTAATGCCTATTTCCTGTAACTGCTGAGCTGCTGCCTGTGCGATATCAATTCGGTCCTGCTCTCCGGACATAACGCTGAGGACGAAACCTATTTCTTCCCCGTTTCTTTCATAAAAGCCATTTTTTCCCATCTTGCATCCTGCATCTTCAAGGATCTTTCTGGCTTTTTCCGGATTATAATCATAATGCTCTGCCTTTTCATTGTTATATATATTTCTCTGTAACGGACCATAAGCCGGCATTCCCTGTCCCAGAAGTACTGCATCTATAATTGCCTGGCGGTCAATTCCATAACAGATTGCCGGAATAAGATCTTTGTTTTCCTTCCAGTAATCATTTGCGAAATTAAACATAATACCACGATAATCGGAAGTAGTCATATCGTAACAGCTGTATCCATCCATATTTTTGAAATTCTCTGCATTTTTCGGATCCAGCAAAGCCATATCAATCTCACCGGACTGCAGCTGGACTGCCTGTGTATTATCGTCCTCTACAATTTTAAAAATCATCTTATCGATTTTTGGACTGCCAAGATAGTAATCTTCATTTTTTGTCATTACAATAGACTGCCCTGCATCCCAGCTTTCCAGTTTATAAGGGCCTGTACCTACAGGATGCCGGAAAAAGTCTGATTCCTGCATATCTTCCCCTTCCAGAAGATGCTTTGGCAAAATCGCTATCGTCATATATTCCAGAAATGCCACATTTGGTTCTGCCAGTTTAAAGGCAATCGTCTGGTCATCCATTACTTTTATTTCCTGAACATCTTCATAGTTTGGTGCATTTTCTGATCCATTCTCCGGATCCATAATAGCCTCGATGGTAAATTTTACATCATCTGCAGTAAAAGCTTCCCCGTCATGCCATTTGATCCCGTCACGGATATGGAACGTATAAGTACAGCTGTCCTCATCATATTCCCATTTTTCTGCAAGACCCGGAATCACCTGGTCATCTGCATCATGAGCAGTCAGACCGCTAAATAACAGCATATTAATCTCACAGTGTTCATCCATCGCCGGATTGATTCTTGTGTAATCACCGGATCCATATACCAGCGTTGATTCTTCGGCTTTTTCTGTATTTTCTGATTCCTTCGTTGTTTCCTCCTGTTTTGCCGTCTCTTCTGCAGTACTTTCTGTTTTGGATGTATCCCCACAGGCTGTCAGAGACATTGCCATGGCCGCTGCAAGCAGCAATGCAATCACTTTCTTTTTCATCTATTTCCCCTTTCCGCTGTTCTGCTTCCTTTTGTTTTGAAAAGAGCCGCCGCTTTTGATTCAAGTCGAACGGACTGCTCTTTTTCGCAGTGCATTTATCATAATCTGTTTCTTTCTTCCCCACAAGCCCCCCGTCTGGTTATCTTTTTCCTTTCTTTTTGTACGATATTTCTGTACTTTTTCCCACTTTTTTCACTTTCGTATCCTTATCCGGGGGATAGACGGGCATCCACCGACTTTTTCCGGCTTTGTTAACGCTTTGCTGAAATAACAAAACGAGACTCCTTTTGAAGTCTCGCTTTGTTATGCAATATAAACCTTTTAGTTATACCGATTTCAAGTCGAACGCACGTGAGACTTGGTGCGTGATTCTGGTCAGCGAAAGCT
>OHAC01001794.1_pt1 | contig 18706 bp, 10 predicted proteins | sample 1577051 | NCBI WGS metagenome assembly OHAC01 (sample SAMEA3541499, study PRJEB24748) | human gut metagenome | biome: human gut; feature: human-associated habitat; material: faeces | place: China | collected 2012 | reverse complement strand
CTGTTACCTCCACATTCTTTTTTATTTTGAATGTCCGCAAAATCCGTCCTACATCGGACGGACGCCACGGGCAGTCGAGATGGTGGAGTGCGATGAGCTTTTGCTGACAGTTGGTGCCAGCGCCCATGCGCTGGGTGCTGCCCAACAGGATACGCACCTGACCGCTCCGCACCTTGCCGAACAGATCTTTTTTCTGCGTCTCGCTCTTGGCGTTGTGGATGAAGGCGATCTCATTTTCGGGAACGCCCAATTCCAACAGCTTTGCGCGAATATCATCATAAACGCTGAAGGTGCCGTCATCCTTTGGGGTGGACAGGTCGCAAAAAATCATTTGCGTGGAGCATTGGTCGGCGGTGCGCCGCCAGATCTCAAACACATTTTCCGCGCACTTGGCCGCTTTACTGTTGGGATCGCTGGGGAGCATGGGGTTGACGAGCCGCTGATCCAGCGCCAGCTTGCGGCCATCGTTGGTGATGAGCAGCATATTGTCCACACTGCTGTCCACCTCGCGGTTGCGGACTTTTTCAGCACGCTCCGCCAGCGATGCCACGATCTCTTTCTGATACTCCGACGGTTTCAAGGCGACGTTGTGGTAATGCGCCTCCGGCACGGGCAGCTTCAGCATATCCGCCGTCTGGATGTCTGCCACATTTTTGAATACGCTCATCAGCTCCGGCAGGTTAAAGAATTTCGCAAATCGGGTGCGGGACCGAAACCCTGTGCCCTCGGGGGCGAGTTCCATTGAGGTGACTGTTTCGCCAAAGTTCGCCGCCCAAGAATCGAAATGCAGCAGTCCGGTCTCCTCCAGCAGATCGTATTGCAGATACCGCATCATGGTGTAGAGTTCCGACATGGAATTGCTGACCGGGGTTCCGGTGGCAAAGACAACGCCCTTTCCGCCGGTGATCTCATCAAGATAACGGCACTTTGCGAACATATCCGAGGACTTCTGTGCGTCCGTCTGACCAATGCCGGCAACATTCCGCATTTTTGTTGCGAGGAACAAATTTTTGAACAGATGCCCCTCATCCACAAAGAGCTTATCCACGCCAAGTTCCTCAAAGTAAATGACATTATCCTTACGGCTCTGGTCATTCAGCTTTTCCAGACGGGTCTCCAGCGTTTTTCGCATCCGTTCCAACTGCTTGATGGTATAACGCTCGCCGTTCTGACTTTTCGCCTCGTCAATGCTCTCAAGGATCTGGTCGATCTGATCGTGGATGACCGCCTTTTGCCGATCCGGTGAGAGTGGGATCTTCTCAAACTGCGTGTGACCGATCACAACGGCATCATAATCGCCGGTGGTGATCCGGCTGCAAAAGGTCTTACGATTTGCCGGTTCAAAATCCTTTTTCGTTGCTACAAGAATGTTTGCACCGGGGTACAGCCGCAGGAAATCCGCGCCCCACTGTTCGGTCAGGTGATTCGGCACTACTACAAGGTTTTTCTTTACAAGTCCCAGCCGTTTGGCTTCCATTGCGGCGGCAATACACTCGAAGGTCTTGCCTGCACCCACGCAGTGTGCCAGCAGACTGTTGCCACCGTAGAGCATACGCGCCACCGCATTTCGCTGATGCGGCAGGAGGGCAATATCCGGCGTCATACCGGTAAAGCGCAGGTGCTCACCGTTATACTCACGGGGGCGAATGGCGTTATAGAGGTCGTTGTATTTTTTGCATAGCGTTTCCCGACGCTCCGGGTCCTTCCAGATCCAGCTCTTGAATGCTTCCCGAATCAAGTCCTGCCGCTGTTGTGCCAGGATCGTTTCCTTGGTATTCAGCTCCCGCGTTTCCTTGCCGCTGGCGTCGGTCACGGTATCATAGACGCGGCTGTCCTTAAGATTTAGGCTGTCCTCGATGATAGTGTAGGCATTACGGCGTTTGGTGCCGTAGGTCACATAGGCAAGGGAGTTATTTTCGCTGTCTGCTGTCTTTCCGGTCAAGCGCCACTCGCCGGTGGCTTCGGAGTACAGCACACGCACCTCCCGTTTCGCCCAATGAGAGGGTTTCAGCAGCTCATGCACAAACTGTGTGTAATATTCCGGTTCGATCCATGTTGCGCCGATGCGCACATCGATCTCCGCCGCTGTCAGATCCACAGGCTGTGCCTTCTCCAGCGCCGTCACATTTCCGGCAAAGGCAGGATCGCGTTCCGCTGCTTCACGGGCGGCAGTCAGCTTCTTTCGGACATTGCCGGACAGATATTCGTCTGCCGTCTGCCAACCGGCAAGAGGATCTTCTCCGGCCGTAGGGTCTTTGTAGATGACCCCTTGCAGCTCTGCGATGATGCTCTCGGTATTCTCGCGCCCCAGCAGACTTGCCATAAACGGCAGATCCACGCAGGCACGCTCTCCAATGGATACCGCCAGCGCTTCGCTTGCCGTGTCTACATGGTCAATGACGATCTCTCGGTTGATGGTGCGCTTGGTGAACATATCTGCCTTGCGTTCCAGCTTACCGGTGTCCTCATCAATAATTTCCAAAGACCGCAGCAGGCAGTAAGACGAATCCTGCTCAAAGGCTCGCTTGTTCGCCGTACTGCACAGCAGTCCGTACTTTGCGGTGAAGGTATCATAAGCATCGTTCAGGTCTGCTTGCAATTCATGGATCTCTGCATCGGTGCCGCCACGCATCTGGAGGTCGATCAGGCTGCGGGTAATATCCCGAATGGAAATCATCCCGCGAATGCGCTCCATCGTGGTCGTGGCTTCGCTGACCGGTTCCAGTTCGGTCGCGTTCTTGTAGTACAGAACGCCGTCCTGCTCGGTATAGCTGAAGCTGCGAACCGGTTCCGCTTCTTCCACAGACGGTATCACAATCTCCGGCAATTCGGCGGTGTCAGTGGAAAGAAGCTGTGTATCCGGCTGGTCGAGGTGCTGAATCGCTGTTGCAAGCTGGCTCCCCAAATCGGCACCCTCTACCGGCAGGCAGCGGGTTTCCAAATCGTTGCTGTACATCTTCTTGTCCCAGACCATCGTGCCGAGGATCATTTCCGGGTGCTGCTCAAAATAGCGGTTGACCGGCACACCGTCTGCGGTCTGGCCCAGTTCCACCCAGTCCGGCAGCTGCTCCGGCGGCTGCTCCCGTTTTTGGAGAAAAATGATGTCCGAGGTGACTTCTGTGTTGGCGTTCTTGGCAAAGGCATTGCTGGGTAAGCGGATCGCGCCCAGCAGGTCGCCTCGCTGCGCCAGATACTCACGCACAGCGCAATCCTTTTTATCCAATGTGCCTTTGGAGGTGATGAAGGCAACGATGCCTCCAGGATGTACTTTATCCAGAGATTTTGCAAAAAAGTGATCGTGGATCAGGAAATTGTTCTCGTTATAGCGCGGCTCGGACAGCTTGTAGCTGCCGAAGGGCACATTGCCGATGGCAAGGTCAAAGGCGTTGTCCGGCAGTTCGACGCGCTCAAAGCCGTCCACAGTGATATTTGCCTCCGGGTAAAGCTGCTTTGCGATCCTACCCGTGACGCTGTCCAGTTCGACACCGTACAGCTTGGCGCTGTGATACTGCTCCGGCAGCAGACCGAAGAAATTGCCGATGCCCATCGCCGGTTCCAGCAAGGTGTTCGGCTTGACGCCCATGTGCTCCAGCGCGGCATACATGGCGCGGATCACCGTAGGCGAGGTGTAGTGGGCGTTCAGCGTGGAGCTGCGGGCGGCGGCGTATTCCTCCGGTGTCAGCAGAGTTTTCAGCTCAAAATATTCCTTTTCCCATTTTTCGTTCTGTTCGTCAAACGCCTGCGGGATGCCGCCCCAGCCAGAGTAGTGGGCAAGGATAGACTGTTCATCTGGTGTCGCTTGGCGTTGCTCTGTTTCCAGCTCTTTCAGCAGTCTGATCGCCGCCACATTGTCCTGATACTTGCTTTTTTGACCGCCAACATTGATGTCGCCGTCCGTCAGATGAAAATTTTCAGACTGTTCCGGCTCCTCCGGGAAGTCTGCCTCATGAACCGCTGTCGAATACAATACATCGAAGTCCAGAGTTTCAAGCTCGTTGTGGATCAGCTCCTGCAGACTGTCCCATTTCTCCTGTAGCACCAACACGCCGTCTGCGTAATAATTAATGGCATAGTCAATGAGGTCGGCTTCTACCTGTATTTCATGCTCATCGTTATCTCCCGCCGTGGAGTAGGCGAGCCCTACATGGTGCAGGTCGGTTTCCGGAGGAAATTCCGTTTTATCGGATCGATATTCTTCGCTCCAAAAGTCGAGGATCAAGCCTTTTGCCTGTTCCAGAAGCGCGGCATTCAGTGCGTCCTCTCCGGTAAGGACCGGGTTCAGCGGCTCCTTGCCCTCTGCGGCAGCAGTCAAGTCTGCATCCCTTTGCTGCTCCACCCATTCCCGCACATACGACACCGGCTCATTACGGAAGATAGGAAATCCCCGGTGAGATACAAAGGTATCATCCCGCAGCTCCACCTCGCCGGCGCTGTAATCCATGCTCTCCACGGTGAAGATACGCCCGTCTTCCTCCAGCTTCATCCGCAGGGGAATATACTCGCTGATGTCCAGACTTTGAATGACCTCATACTCTCCGTCTTTCTCCTGCCCAAAGGTGACGCTGTGTCCCCGCTGCTGGAGCTTGCTGCCCACAGCCTGCCAGCCCTCGGCAAAGCCGGTGACAGGGACCTTACCCATGCCGGGAATGTCCTGTTCGTAGACCTTGCGGGGATAATCGGTGACAATCTGCGTGGCATCTGCGCCGCAGAACAAGATGTACTGACCGTCCTGCACACCGATCATGTGCGTCGAATATTCTGCTTTCAGACGGAGATATGCTTCACCGTTGATATGGAACTCCGGTTCGTCTGCTGTTTCTTCGGATCGTACAGCTGATTCGCTCTCGTTATTAGGAATTATTATCGTTTTATTTCCGCCCTGCTCCGTAGGAATTTCTCCATCCGACTCCTTTTCTGGTTCTGGTTGAGCCGATGTGGAGAACACTGGGGCATCCTGCGTTGCGGAAACGGTCATTTCCGTGGTGCGGGCGATCTTTTCGATCTCCGATCGCACAGCGTCCGGCACATCCTCGTAGAAAGTCACGGTCCTGTCCGGCTGGATATGTGCCACAGTCTTGTAATCGCCATCGGCCAACTCTGCTTTGTTCCAGACGGTCATGCCGTTGCCAAGATGTCCATAGCCAAGATCGTACTGCTTTTCCGTTTTCTTGCTCGGTGCGGTCAGATCGATGGTAATGGTACGCAGTTTCGGTGGTTCTTCGGTCGGCTCTACGGACGGCGTCGGCTGCGGGGACATATCCAAGGAAAGCTGATCTCCGTCCGCCAGCGGTGCAGTTCCTTGAAACAGCTTGCGGGCGGCTTCATCCAGTGCAGAGGTCGGCTTTTGTGAGGCTGTCTGCGCTTTCTCTTGCTTGGCCTGTGCGGAAACTGCCGGATCGGACTTCCAGAGGTCAAAGGTGCCGTTTCGGTAGGCAGTCAGGCTGTCATAGGCGCGGATACAGGCATCGTAGCCGCGATCCTCCGGCGTCATGCCTTGCAGAACATTCTGCATAGCCGCCTGCAAGCGCTCGGTTTCCTTCGGCTCCGTGAGCATTGCCACGATCTCCGGGGTATTGTCGGAAGAAATATCGCCTCGCTGGTAAGGACACTCTGCGGTCGCCGGGGCGCAGGCAAACAGACGGTCAATGCGCCGTGCCAAAACATTCTTCGTATAGTCGGGAATCTGCTGTTTATCTTCCTCTGTGAGAAACCGGTCTGCGGCGATCAGCTCCGAAATACGCTTTTCTACCTGCGGCCAGCGAAGCAGGACAGCATCATATTTTTCTCCAGCCGACCGTTCCAGCTTCATTCCCTTGCTGTCACACCAAATATTTCGGACAATATCGCTCTGACCGCTGAGTCCAAAGCGATTTTTCATCGAATCCTGACGCTCTTTTCGGTCCGGATGCAGCGCGAAATAGCTGGATACAGAAAGGCGATATTTTGTGTTGCCTGGATACTCCGAAATCATCGCATCCACTTCATCCTGCGTGATAAAGCTGACCTTGACCGATTGAAAATCCGGGTCAGTCGCAAATACTCTCGCAGGCTGCGCCAGTTCCTCCAGCGTCCGAAGCTGGCGCACCGGGGCATACCACTTCCATCGCATAAGTTCAGGATCTGCGGCGTAGGCAGAGTAGAACACGCGCACTTCATCCGTAATGGTTTTCAACCCTTCCGGCGTTTGCAGCGTGTCCAAAATACGCTTCGTTGCATCCGGGAAGCCATACGGCGGACCGGCGTACAAGTCAGACAGCACCGGCATCAATTCCTTGATTTTAGGGCCGTTTTCGGTGTCCTGCATCATGTACCACAGGTTTTGCGAGAGTTCCTTATACTCATTGCCTCGTGCCCAAGGCACTTGATCGGCGGGCAGGTATGCGCCACGCTCCACCAGCTTGCGGATACGTTGCTCCGCCTGCTCCCAAGTAAAATGCACCGCAGACGGCGCAAATCGCGCCGCCTTTCCGCCCGCGATGCGGATACCGGTTTCATCGAACCACAGTGAAAACGGTGCGCCGTCCACGGTGAAGCCGCGACCGCCGACACCGTATTCCTTTTTCAGAAACGCCGCAATATTTCCGGCGCTGTCCGCTGCCTGATACCGAGCATAGATCCGCAGGCTGCTGTTTCGCTCATTTCCGCCCGCCGCCAAGATACGGTCTGTGATGGAATCCGTCAGACGGGCAGCAAAAAGCGCAGGGGCCGGTGCCTCTGCGCTGTCTGCGATCTGTTCAATTTGTTCCTCCGGGGTACGGAACAGGGATACCTGCCCGTAGTCTGCCGGTGTGGAAAACGGTGTGTCGATTTCGGTTAAGCGTAGATCAGGTCGCTCAGTACGCTTTCCTCCGCGGAGTGGCGGATGTTGTTCATCTGCTGCACCCACGCCATCTGATTTTCCGCTTTCAGCTTCTCGGTCACGCCCATCGTCTGTGCCTGCTGCTCCGTCACGCGGTCCAACATCTCCGCCGCCTGCCGGTCGATCTCCGTCAGATGCGTCCACAGCTTGCCGGTCATCAGCATCGAGCTGTACAGTCCCTTGCGGTGCTCCATCAGGTACTTCTCCCGCAGCTTCCCGAAGCGTCCCAACTGTGTCTGCTCCGGCATCTCGTCCATCGTCAGATCCGGCACCAGAAATCCTCTCTGCTCGGTGTAAGTCAACTTCTCCATGTTCTATACTCCTTTCACGCGCTAATGTGGTAAAGTTCGTGTTTTCATTATAGAGGACTTGCGGTGGTTTTGCAAGGTCTTTTTTTCGCAGGTCGAGTTCTGCTTGGCGCACCGTACGCCCGACCTCCAGAAGTGCTGTACGGCTTGCCTGTGCGGTCGCTGTGCCAAGGTAGGCAAGGACGGCAGGGGTGTTGAAGTCCGTCACCCCCCGCAGATCGTCCTCATCCAGATAGTCCGCAGGGTCTATGCCGCAGCGGGTCAGCAGTTCGTACTGGGTGCTGGCACGAACCAGATTGCGGAATGCGACTTCGATGTTGAGATCGTCCAGCTCCTCCAGAAAACTGTCCGCTTTTTCATAAATGAGGTCCTGTGTCATATCTGCACAGACCTCCAGCGCCAGCTTTTCACCGGCATCCATCAGCAGAGTGCCGAGGTCTGTGCCATTACCGTCAAATTTCTCTTGCAGCATTTCACAGACCGCCGTTTCATGCTCCGGGCGCATTTGCCAGATCCACGGCGTTTTTCCGTCCTTGACCGGATGCGTATCTGCAATATCATGGACATAGGACAGATACGGCTTGCCGCCGTAGCCTTTGCGGATGAGGGCGATCGCTGTTGTTCCGGCGTTGACCCAGCGGCGCATTTCATCATTCCAGAACCCGATGTCCGCGCAGGCAGTGGCGTTGGGGCGCTGGGCGTAGATGAGGAGCTGATCGTCAAAATCATACGCTTTGTAGAACCGGGACGCTGTGGTGAGGAAGTCCATCCACGCCTGCGGCGAGTGTGTGACCTGTTCACAGGTATGTGCAAACAAGCCGGAGATCGTTTGTATTTTCGACATTCTGTTGCCTCCTTTCAAAGCTGCGGGCGGCGCGTCATTTCCGCACCGCCCGCAAAATGGTAGTTATCTTTCCTCCTGCACTCTTGCAGGGTTTGGGGATGCCCGTTTCTGCTCCTGCTGCATCCGGGCAAGCTGCGCACGAACGGAAGTCGGTTTTTCTTCGCTGTACATCTGGATGTACTCCTTTGCCCGGTTTTTCAGGTCCGCTTTTGCTTTGTGGTAGCTGCCGAAGTAATGCCCCCAATAGAAGTCCGTGGGCGCATCCCCGATGGTATGCCGCCATGTGACATAGGGTTGCGGCGCTCTGGGGTTTTCGCCCAGCACGAACTCTACGGCTCCAGCCTGCATCCGGTCGATAATAGCGTATCCCTGATGGACGATCTGTTTTTCACGCTCCGGCGTCTGTGCCATGAATGCGACGATTCTTCCGTTTTCGTCTTGTAACGGCTGAAAGACCTGACCCGTCATCATGTACATCCCATCCATTCCGGCACCGGCTTTGTAGCCGCCGTCCGGGGTGCGCTCGCTGTTCAGCAGCACATAGCCGCTGTCCAGCACAAAGCCGGATTCCTGCCGCTGCCCGGATTCGGGCAGCCCCATCGGGACGGTTTCGGCGGTAATACGGGAGAGCTGTGCCAGCGGTCCGATCTCATCAAAAGCAGTCGGCTGGAGGTCTGATGCACCGGCGAACACCGGAGCGTAGACCTTCGGGATGGCGGCTTCGCCGGTCACAAGATGCTCCGCGGACTGATACAGCCACGGAATATCCGGCATGGAGGTCAGCATCGTGCCATCGCTCAAAATGTACTCGGCGTCCTTGACATTTTCGTGCTTGGGTCCGAGGTGTTCGGCAAATGTGTCGAACGGGACGGGTTCTAACCGTTTCGTATTTTCGTTCATATTCATTCCTTTCCAGCCGTGTTCTTGTTCGGCTTTTTCTCGAATTCTAACGTGTAATTCACATACCGCCCGGTATCCGCCAGAACGACAATGGCATCGTAGGTCGTGCCTTTCTTTTCGCTGAACAGGCCGGACATCTTTACGCGCCCCTTTTTCAGCAACGCCGTCGCCGCAGATTTCGTCAGTTCCTTGTGCTTATCTTTGAAGAACCGGTCATTTTTCCACATGGTGAAGCCGCAGCCCTGCCGGGTACACTGGAAGCTCAGCTTGCGCTCCATGACGCTCCCGCCGCATCGAGGACACGCGCCGATGCTCTCGCGCTCATCGAACAGTTCGGTTTCCACCTGCACATTCTTATAGCACGCCACCAGCTCGGACACTTGCTTTTGAATGCCAGCCAGAAATTCCTCCGGGGATAGAGCGCCGTGCTCGACTTCTTTCAGCGCAGACTCCCATTCTGCTGTCAGCTTTGCGGACTTAATGCTCTCCGGCAGGATCACAACGAGGTTGTGACCCTTTTTCGTGGGGAGAAGCTGACGGCCCTTTCGTTCCAAAAAGCCGCCCTTTACCAGCTTTTCCAGCACTCCGGCGCGGGTCGCAGGTGTACCCAGCCCGGTGCGCTCTACGCCCTCGATCTCAGCAAACTCCTCTGCACTGGCGTGCTCCATTGCTGAGAGTAGCGTGTCCTCCGTAAAGTGCTTGGGTGGTGTGGTGGAACCCTCTTTTGTCATGGCACGGGAAACGGATACGGTCTGTCCCTGTGTCAGCGGCGGTAGCGTATCCAGCGGTTCGCTCGCCTCCGGTTTTTGTTTCAGTGTGGAGAGGAACGCTTTCTCCGTTGCCCTCCAGCCGGGTTCTATCACCGTGCGCCCATTGGCGGTAAAGACTACGCCGTCCTGCTCCAGCCAGACAGCAGTATCCTCATACTGATGGATTTTACCAATGGCGCACAGCAGCCGCACCATCACCAGCGTCAGCACATTGCGCTCACCGGCAGGCAGTGACGCCAGTGCATCCTCTGTGACCTGCATGGTGGGCAGCAACGCATGGTGATCGGATACTTTACTACTGTTAACAACGCGCCCCACATCCGTAATCGCATAGGGCGGCGCAAACGGCAGCAGCTTTGCAGACTGCTCAGCAAGAGCCGGAACGCCATCCGCCATATCTTCGGTCAGGTAATTGGAATCCGTGCGAGGATAGGTCAGCAGTTTCTTCTCATAAAGCGCCTGTGCGTAGTCCAAGACCTGCTGCGCCGTATAACCGAACAGCCGGTTGCCGTCCCGCTGCAAGGTGGTGAGGTCGTACAGTTTCGGCGGACGCGCTGTCTTCTTCGTCTGCTCCACAGCGGTTACGGTGAGGGACTGTCCCTCGCAGGCGGCACACAGCTTGTCCGCGTCCTTGCGCTGTGCAAAGCGGTCTGACACCGCACGAAAGCCGCAGTCCAGCTCCACCGTGTAGAACTTCTGCTTTTTGAAGTTCTCGATAGCGCTCTCACGCTCTACCACCAGAGCAAGGGTGGGCGTCATCACGCGCCCCACATTCAGCGTCCGATGGTACAGCGTGGAAAATAGGCGCGTTGCATTGATGCCTACCAACCAGTCTGCTTTGGAACGGCAGAGCGCCGCCGCATAGAGCGAATCATACTCTGCACCGGGACGAAGATTGGCAAAACCGTCCTCGATAGCGCTTTCCTCCATTGAGGAGATCCACAGGCGCTCAATGGGTTTGCGGCAGTTCGCCATTTCATAGACCAGGCGGAAAATCAGCTCGCCCTCGCGTCCGGCGTCGGTGGCACACACGATGCTCTCCACATCGTCCCGCTGCATGAGAGTTTGCAGTACGGCAAACTGCGCCTTTTTGTCCGGCGTTACAACATATTGCCACGGCTCCGGCAGAATGGGCAGATCGTCCATCTGCCACTTGGAATAGGCGGGGTCATAGGCGTCTGCCGCCGCCATTTCCACCAAATGCCCAAGGCACCAGCTCACGAGATAGCCGCCGCCCTCCAGATAGCCGTCCTGCCGCTGCCGTGTGCCCAGCACCGCAGCGATGCTCTGCGCGACGGACGGCTTCTCCGTTACGATTAATTTCATGCCTGTTTCCTCCCAAAGTGCTGTTCCATGAGTTCTTTATAGCAGATCCCGATGCACGGGCGCTGCCTGCCATAGCCGCAGCCATGACAGGGATGCTCCGGCGGGAGAGCCGGGGTTTCCGGCTCTTTCCCGCCAGCAGGCTTCTGCTGCATCATGCGCTCTATGCCCGGACGGTTACTGAACAGGGGCATCGCTGTCACCGTCCATATCCTCGTCCTCATCTGCATCTTCCTCATAGCGTCTGCGGCGTTCGGCTTCTTCCTCGGCAGTGAGTTCAGAAAAGTCCTCCTCCACGGGTTCGTCCTCCGGTCCTGCAAAGGAAATATCGTCCCAATCCTCCGCGTCGTCCAGTTCATGCTTCGGCTTGTAAATCTTCACATAGTAACCGACACCGCCTGCGGCAAGCACCACGATGCCGATAAGCAGCATCATGCCTGTGCTGATGCCAGTCTTAGCAGGTTGCTCCGGCTGTGCCGGTTCGTCTGCTGGTTTTTCCGGCTCCGGCGTGGGTTCCGGCTCGACCGGTGTAGTCGCAGCGGAATCGTTCTTTTTCGCCAGCGCCATCAGGTCGCTTTCGGTCACGGCGTTCAGAAAATACACATTCTCGGTGCCGCGCTGCTTGTCAATGACGAGGTAGAACACATTTTCATCTGCGGTCTGGATGGTGTAAAACTCCTTGCCGTCCTCGTCCGTGGCGTTATCCACCACCGTCCCCGTGCCGTTGGGGGTAAAGGGATTGGACGAAGTGCCGGTTTCTGCATCAGCGGGCGTAGTCGCCTCTGCGGGAGATGTGGTGGACTGCGCCGGTTCCTCGCTCATGGCGAAAGCAGGGACGCAAAAGAGCGTCATGCAGAAGGCGGTCATCAATGTGACCGCCAAGGTACGGAATTTAGTTCGCATGGGTGTTGTCCTCCTTGTTCAGATGGTTCTGCGGCAGCGGTGCGCCGCTGCGAAGCGCACGAAGCACCTCCGCCAGCTCATCCGGCGAAACATCCATGCTCCGCACCACGCCGACGATCTCTGTGTTCTCCAGTTCGCGCTTCTGCTGTTCCAGCTCTCGGCAGCGCGTCTGATACGATGCGACCTTGCCTTTGAGCTTGTCAATTTCCTGTTCGATCTTCTTGATTCTGGGGTTCATATAATGCCTCCTAACAAAAAAGACAGGCTCACAGCCTGCCAAATGCGTAAAAATGTTCCTGCCAGTATGAGGTTTCGATGCTGGCGTATTTGATGGGCGAACCGGCGTGGATCATCATGCCGTTGCCCACATAGATGCCGATATGCGACACCGGACCATCGCAATCGTAGGTTTTTGTGAAGAACACAAGATCGCCCGGTTTTGCTTCACTTTTCGAGATGACTGTACACTGATTATAGATGCCGGTCGCCGTGGTGCGCGGCAGGTTATGAACGCCGCTGGCCGTGTAGACCCAGCACACGAAGCCGGAGCAATCAAACGAGGTGGACGGACTGCTTCCGCCCCACACATACGGCCAGCCGAGATACTTTTCCGCTTCCGTGATGAGCGCCTTGAACGACGGGTCGGACAGTGCTTCACCGGGGATCTCATACTTCGGTCCCTCGGACGGGTTTGCGTAGATGTTATCTCCGAAAATATCCGGTCGGTTGCCTTTCTGCTGAAAGATCACCAGATACCGCTTGTACTCATCCTCAGTCAGCAACTCCCGCACAACGGTTCCCAACGAGCGATTGCGGACGGTCACATACAATATCTTGTAGGTGTATGCCACACGCCTCGAACTGGTTGTGCCGTCCTTGTTGGTATGGCTCACGGTCTTATACCGCGTTTCCGATACCGGCGTCAGCGTGACCGTGTACTGCTGCTCAAACAGGTCTTTGAGCGCCGCCTGCACCTCATCCGGCTTGAAGTCGCCAAATTTCACAGTAAGGTAGGCGATCAGCTCATTGGGATCATGCCCGATGGTGTCCACATCGTAGCGGTATTCGTCGTAGCCGCTGTGCGTCTGCTCGATGCTGCCCATTTCACGCTCCAATTGCTTTTCCAGCGCCGTGTAGTCCGATTCCGCCTGACGAATATCCGGGTCCTTGGCGGTGTAGGAGGTGCTGGTGATCGCGCCGGTCACGCCCTCCAGCATGGCTGAACAGGAGGACAGGCCGGACATCAGCAGACAGACCATCAGAGCAAGGATACCTGCCATGCACAGTGCGCCTTTTCGGTGCTGCACGATAAAATCACCGGCAGTCTGCGCCGCACCGGTCACGGCGTTCTTGGCACGCTCCCACACGGTCGCGCCGCCTGCCGCTTGCTGCGCCTTGCGGAGTTCCTTGGCATATTTCCGCTTCAAGCGCCGTTTCTGAAGCTGCGCCTTGAAGGTATGCTCCTGAAGCTCCGGGGTATCCCGAATGGCTTCGCGGTATCTCGCTTCCACGGTCGCCTTGGTGCTTTTGCGCTCCAATTTCTCTACCTTGCGGTAGGGTGCGTCTTTGATATAGCGATGCCCATGCCGGACGGCGCTGCTTACTGTGCGCTCGGTCACAAACTCCGTCTTGTGGGCAGCTTCGGTGCCCACATTTTCCTGCTCTACCTGCCGCAGCTTGCGGTGCAGCTGTCGGTTTGCCATGCGACCGGAAGCCGTTACTACGCGGCCGGCTGTGCTGCGCTTGCCGCGGGGCTTTACTTCCTCCGCCAGATAAACACTGTGCTTTACTTTGCCAGTTTCCGGATCTACGGTGCGCTTGAGGGCCGGGCGGCGCTGTTTGGGCAAATCTTGCTTTGCCTGCTCCAGCTTACCGCCCAGCACCTCGGCTTTTTTCTTGGCGTTTTCCGCCCGTTCTTCCGGCGTGAATTTCAGGCGCTTACTGCGGGCGGCGTCATCCGCATCGTAGATATTGCGCTTCCATTTCATGCGGATGCCTCCTCGATCCGCTTCTGTGCCAGCTTGCAATACTCCGGGTTTAGCTCAATTCCGATGTAATGTCGTGCAAGCCGCTTCGCTACGGCACCGGTGGTGCCGCTGCCGAAGAACGGGTCCAGAACGATCCCACCCTCCGGGCAGCCTGCCAGGATGCAGGTTTCCGCCAGCTTGGGCGGATAGGCGGCAAAATGCCCGCCGCGATAGGATACCGTGTTGATGTCCCACACATCCCGCTTATTCCGCATGGTGGGTTCCGGCTTGTCCGCATAATATGAGCCGGTCCGCATCTTATTGAGTCCCTGCACATTGTTTTGTCCCGGCACCTTTTCGGCATACTTACCGCCGCAGCACCTACGCCTATACCGTGCAGCAGAGGACGAAGCCAGCGGCTCTGCGATCGCATCGGCGTTATAGAGATACTTTCGGGATTTCGACAGCAGGAAAATATGCTCATAGCAGCGAGAAGGACGGTCTTTGCAGCTCTCCGGCATGGGATTGCCTTTGCGCCAGATGATGTCGCTGCGGAGATACCAGCCGTCTGCGCGAAGCGCAAAGGCAAGCATCCACGGAATGCCGATCATATCCTTGGACTTACAGCCCTCTACTGTGCGGTTCAGTGCCACGGTCTGACCGGTCCTGCCGTTGGGATATTTCGGGTCCAGCGCATCGCCCTGATCGCCTTTTCCGGCAAAGGTATCTGAAATGTTGAGCCACAGCGTTCCGTCCGAACGCAGAACGCGCCGGACTTCGGCAAACACCTCTACCAGCCGCGCCACATACGCCGCCGGCGTATCCTCACGCCCGATCTGTCCCTCCACGCCGTAATCCCGGAGTGCATAATACGGCGGTGAAGTGACGCAGCAGTGAACGCTTTCGTCCGGCAAGCAGCGAAGCGCTTCCAGTGCGTCCATGTTGTAGATCACATCAGTCTGCATGGGGACCTCCTTTCGGCTCCTGTTCCGCAGGCTTCGTTGTCATAAGCTGATACAGCCGGGTATTCTTCGGGAAACGGTCCTCGAAGGGAATGACCTTATCCCCAAAGAACAAGAGTCCCTGACCCTCGCCGCTGTTGGTGACATGAGCCAGCTCGTCCGGCGCGATGGAGAGCCGCTGCGCCAGAATTGCGCGGTCGCTGGCGCCCTGATTGAGCATCAGCACAAAGTCGCTGTTTTCCAGAATGTTCTCGATCTCTGGACTGGCAAGCAGATCCTTGACATTCTGCGTCAGGGCGGTGGGGATACCATTCCATTTGCGAAACCGCTTATAGATTTCTGCCGTATACGCCGCCGTCTGCGGCTCTTTCAGCAGCAGATGGAATTCATCTAAAATGATGCGTGTCGTTTTCCCCGCATAGCGGTTTGCCGTAGTGCGCTGCCATATATGCTTCTGCACATTGCTCATGACCAGCTTTTTCAGTCCTTGTCCTAACCGGCTCGTGTTGTAGCACACAAGGCGGTTATGCAAATCGATGTTCGTGCGGTGATTTAAGTAGGACAGGCTGCCGGTCACATAAATCTCCATTGCCGTGGCAAGATCGTCTGCTCTGGGGTCGTGCTGTTCTTTCAGCGCTCGGTACAGATCACCCAGCACCGGCATCTTCTCCGACTTCGGGTCTTTCAGGTACTCCCGGTACACCAAACCGATGCAGCGGTCCAGCAGGGATCGCTCAATAGGCATCAGGGTATTTCCCTGATTTGCCATCATCAGCTCACACTGGGACATGATGAAATCTGCCTGCATCAGCATGGGCGATTCGCCCACATCGGTGCTTAGATCAAGGTCCATCGGATTGAGGTAATACTTGCTGTCCGGCGCGAGGTAAATGACCTGACCGCCCAGCGCTTCGGTGAGGGCGGTGTACTCGTTCTCACTGTCCAGCATGAGCTGGTCATCGTCCGTTGTGAAAAAGGTGTGGACGATCTCACGCTTGGCGAAGAACGATTTACCGGAACCCGGCGTACCCAGCACGATCCCATTGGGACATTTCAGAGTCTTGCGGTCTGCAATGATGATCTGATTCGTCAGGGCGTTCACGCCGTAGTACAGTCCACCCGGCTGATACACCTCGCAGGTGCGGAACGGCAGGAAAATCGCCGTTCCGCTGGTGGTCATGCCGCGCTGGATCTCCACCAGATTGACGCCCAGCGGCAGCGCGGACATATATCCCTGCTCCTGCTGATAGTCCAGCCGAATGAGTTCGCAGTTCGCGGCGCTGGCGATGCCGCCCACAGAGGTCAGAATGTTTTCGAGCTTTTGTCTGCTTGGTGCGATATGCACCATGAGGATCGTCACCATAAAGAGCTTTTCATCGTGGCTCTGCAATGCCTCCAGCAGATTTTCCGCTTCTTTAGCGTAGGTTTTCAGATCCGGCGGGAGAATATCGTAATCGTAGCCGGTGCGGGTAGCGCGTTTCTGTTCGTCGATCTTCGTCTTATCCAAATCGGACAGCTTGCGCTTAACGGCTTTCAGCGCCGCGCCATGCTCCAATGCCTTTGCGTGGATGGTGAAAATCTGGCAGGCGTCGCAGTCCAGCAGTGAATTGAGCAGAGTGTGGGAAAGGCGGCTTGCATCGATTTGCAGGAACGATGCCGCGCCATAGGACGCGCCCACACGGAAATAGCGCCCGTCCTTGAACTGAAATGAGCTGGGTGCGATAAAGTCCTTACTGGAAAGTCCGGTCTGGATCAAGGCATTCCAGTTAAATTTGAACTGCTGGGGCGTATCCAGATGCAAGCACTGATGCAGCGCCGCCAGACGCTCATAGCCATCCATCGGACGGGCGGTGCTGCCAAGCGACCGGAACGCTGCGATGACATCGCTCTCGATCTGATCCAGACGGGACAGTGCTCGCACCAGACCTTCCGCCTGCACGGTGTAGGTCAGGCACATCCGGCGCTCGACCTTGCACTTTGCCGCCTGATGCAGCAGGAAATCGCTGAGTTCCTGCCGCACCGGGTCCAGTGCATCGCCATTGGGCGGGATGCTCAGATCATGCTCATAGGTTTTGAGGTCCGGGTAATAGCAGATGACGGACAGCTCCAGTCCCACAGAGGGTCCGAAGTAATTGAGCAGATCGCAGTAGAGGTCGAAAATGACCACCTGTTCATCATCCGACACCTCGGTATATGCGCGATCTTCAAACTGGACGCTTTTGCTGTACAGTCCGCCGCCAAGGTCGCACATACCGTTGCGGTACATTTCCACATAGGGGATGGTCTGCTGTGCGGTGGCGGCGATCTTAGCGTCGCGTTTTGCCCGCTTTACCGTTCTTGCGAACTCTTTGCGCTGCGCGTTTGTCAGCGGCGTGTCCGGTCGGACGATCAGGTCGCTGCTCCAGCCGACGCTTTTTCGCAAAGGCCGGCTGCTTTTTCTGTTCATAGAGAGCAATATGCTCCACCTCCTCGTTGATTTTTGCCTGCCGTTCCAGTGCGGCAAGGCGGTTGTTGGTCTGATACGGACGGTTCCGGGGTGTCAGGAACCGAACGCGGGCATAGTTTTTCAGGCATCGTTCCACCGGCTGACCGTTTTTCCTGTACAGCGCTGTGAAAAAGAACGGCAAGGCCGAAACGATCAGCAGCACCATCGCCGCATCGCCGCCCAGCGGCTTGCGGGTCAGCAGATAGATCGGAACCGACACTACTGCCGCAAGGCTGAAACACACAAGCTGGCGGCGGGTCAAGCCGAACATGACTTTGTTCTGCACTTGCGTCAGATCCTTTGGGATGTAAACTTCCGGCAAAATCAATTCCTCCTTTTAGTGGGCGTGCAGAATGCTCTTTGCAACGCCGCCGGACTTGAATAAGCTGAAACACAGCAGCATAGTGTAGGCGGCGCATCCCCAGATCACAGCGTGGATATTGCCGCCTGTAAGAGATAGCGTCTTGACCAGTGCGGCGTAGATCGCCACGCAGACCATGATGAGAAACCCCTGCAAGCCTAATGCTGCAAGTCCCCGCACATAGTTCGTGCCGATGTTGCCCCATTCCCGGTTGGCGAAGGTGGCAAACGGCAGCGGTCCGACACTGGCGTAAATGAAGATCTCGATCATTCTGCCATAGAGGATGATCATGATGCACACGCCCATCACGGTGAGGGCAAAGCGCATCAAGAAGGTTTCCATCATGAGGCCGAACAGCTCGCCTGTGCCCATCGCTTCCAACTCTGTCGTGATAGACGCAAGCGCCGCCGTAATGTCGATGCTTGCTTGCGCATCTATGACACCGGTCGCTTTCTGCACCATGTTTTGTGTGACATCGAAAATCGCCATGATGAAGTCAAAGGTATGATTGATAACGAAAATGGCGATCCCAGCCTTGAACACCCACTTGACGAACATCCATGTGTCGATGTCGTGCATATTGTTCTTGTCAATGATCATACTGATCAGCTCATAGCTGAGGATCGCCGCAATGACCAGTCCGGCAATCGGCAGGACCGCCGTTTGGGACAAGCTGCGGATGATGGAGAAAACGCCGGAGTTCCATGCCTCCGGCGTTTTTCCTACTTCGCCCGCGATCTCGGCAACGCGGGTGTTCACGCCATCAAACATACCCGACAGATTCCCCTGAATGGCTTCGATCAGGAATTTCTTGATCCATTCATTGATCGCGTCGAATATGAAATCCATAGGCGCTCACCATTTACACAGTGATGAGCGTGGTGATGAGGGGGATGACCTTCACGCCCAGCAGCATGATACCGCCGCCAGCTGCGAGCTGCTTTGCGCCCTGGCTCTTTACTGATGTGCGATAAAGAAGTAATAGAAGTGTAAAAAATTTTGCCGTTCCTATCCGGCACTTGCG
>OHAC01001788.1_pt1 | contig 18762 bp, 14 predicted proteins | sample 1577051 | NCBI WGS metagenome assembly OHAC01 (sample SAMEA3541499, study PRJEB24748) | human gut metagenome | biome: human gut; feature: human-associated habitat; material: faeces | place: China | collected 2012 | reverse complement strand
ATGAAAAAGTGCTTATGCAAGCAAGCTTGCAACACACTTTCTCATTCAAACCAGCACATGGCTGAACTGTAACATCATATTATCTTGAAATTTCTCTTGTTACGTGTTTTAACCACTCTTTTTCTTCTTCGTTCATATACGGAGAAATGGTTTCGTATACGTCTTTATGGTATGTATTTAAGCGCTCGATATCCGCGTCATCCATGAAACGTGTATCCAGTGCCTCTAAGTCAATGGGAGCCTTGGTCAGAAATTCGAATTTCAGGAACTGTCCGTACTCGTTCTTTTCATCCTCGACACATAAGATCAGGTTCTCGGTTCTGGTTCCAAAATCGCCAGCAAAGTACAGACCTGGCTCATCGGAGCAGATCATGCCCGGCTCGATCACAGCGCTGTCCTGACGCTCCGGAACAACCTTCCAGCGCAGTCCGTTCGGTCTCTCATGTACGTTAGAAAGATATCCAACACCATGTCCGGTACCATGTGCAAAATCAAGACCACGTTTCCAGAATGCTTCACGGATGGTGTAGTCTAAGTTGATTCCCCGGCAGCCGTGAAGGAACTTCATGGTTGATACCTTCAGCATAGCGGCTGCTACGATTGTGTAGTACTCTTTTTCCTTCTCGGTCAGAGGTCCTAACGCATAGGTTCTTGTGATATCAGTAGTTCCCTCTAAATACTGTCCGCCGGAATCTACCAGCAGAAGACCTTCCGGTTTTAATTTCTTGCATACCTCATCGCTTGGATGATAATGGCACATTGCTGCATTTTCCTTGTAAGCGGCAATGGTTACGAAACTTGGCTCGATATAGTTGCCCTGCTCTGCTCGCAGTTCTTCAATTTTATGAGCCGCTGTCATCTCTGTCATATCGCAGGTTCCGATGGTATGCTTCAACCAGTACATAAACTTGGTAACAGCAATGCCATCTTTTAAATGGGCCCTACGCATATTTTCGATCTCGGTCGCATTCTTAACAGCCTTCATGGTCGCACAAGGATTCATCTCGTCTATGATGCGGCAGGAAGCATCAATACTCTCGCATACAGCAAAGCTTGCTTTCTTGCGTTCCAGAAGAATCTTCTCATTCTTCAAGGCTGCCACATCCTGTAAGAATTCCGCATACTCTTTTACCTGAACCTTTGCCTCAGCTAAAGCCGCACAAACCTCTTTTCCCATCTTAGTATCTTCTTTGATGGCTTCTTTCTGTATGTATAAATAAGCTTCATCCTGTGTAATAAGTGCGTAGGACAGGAATACCGGGTTATTTACAATATCGTTTCCACGGAGGTTGAATAACCATGCAATTTCATCCAGAGCCGTCATCAGATGAATCTGTGCTTTATTTTTCTTCATGGCATCACGAAGATCTGAAAGTTTCTCTACGGTACTCTTTCCGGCATATTTTACATCCAGGCTCCAGATAGGCTCGCAGGACATAGCCGGACGGGAAGTCCAGATCTCACCTACCAGATCCTTGCTGCAGTTGATTGTTACATTTTTTTCCTGCAGTAAGTTCTGAAGACCATACCCCAGCTCAGAGTTTACAACACGGCCGTCAAATCCAAGGCATCCATCAACCGGAAGCTCCTCCTCTAAAAACTCGTCCAGAGTCGGGAATTCAGGTTCACCCATGCGGTATAATTTGATCTCACTGCCTGAAAGCTGCTCTTCTGCCTGTACAAAGTATCTTCCGTCTGTCCAGAGTCCGGCTTTGTCCATAGTGATAACAGCCGTTCCAGCGGTTCCGTTGAAACCAGTCAGGAAGTGACGGCATTTAAAGAATTCACCTACATACTCAGATTCATGAAAATCCGCAGTCGGAACCAGGTATGCATCGATTCCCAGTTCTTTCATGCGATCTCTTAATTGTCCAATTTTTATATTTGTCTGGTTCATTATTTCCTCCTTCATGCAATTTTTTTGAAAAAATATGTACTCCTGGAATGTCTATGCATTCCGCATAAAACATTCCCAGAGTACATCTTATTCTAGTTATTTAAATTATCGTAACAATTCAGCCCCATTAGCCAAGAAACATTCCAACGCCCGGTCCTAACGGAAGGTTAAGTACGATCCATAATACTAACAGGATACTCCATCCAATCAGGAAGCAGATACTGTACGGAAGCATGGTGGAAACCAGGGTTCCGATACCAGCCTCTTTATCGTATTTCTTCATGAATACGATAATCATTGCGAAATAGGACATCATCGGAGTGATAACGTTTGTACAGGAGTCACCGATACGGTAAGCAACCTGAGCGAACTCCGGTGTGTAACCTAACAGCATGAACATCGGTACGAATACCGGCGCGATCAGAGCCCATTTTGCAGATGCAGAACCCATGAACAGGTTGATGAATGCTGCAAAAAGAACGAATAAGATCATGGTCGGGATAGTTCCGATACCGGAGTTTCTAAAAAACTCAGCTCCCTTTAATGCAAGGATCGTTCCTAATTTGGTATAACCAAAGAAGTTAATAAACTGTGCTGCCACAAAGGTCAGAGCGATGTAGGAGCTCATGGTTCCCATGGCACGTCCCATAGCGTTGCAGACATCCTTCTCTCCGTGATATACACCAGTCATATGACCATATACAACAGACGGTACGAAGAAAAGTACAGTGATAATCGGGATGATACCTTCCATGAACGGGGAATTTCCTAACAGTGTTCCATCCTCAGCTCTCATAACAGAGTTAGCCGGGAGACAGAAAGCTACCAGAACCAGAATCATAACCAGTAAGGTTAAACCAGCTACTTTCAGAGCTTTTCTTTCCTGGTCGTTTAATTTATACTCAGAGCTTGTTTCATTCTCTTCCCCATTGCCGTGATACTCACCAAAACGCGGTGCAACGACTTTCTCAGTGATGATAGTACCTAAGATTGTGATTAGGAAGGTAGATACCATCATGAAGTACCAGTTTCCGGTCGGCTCAACTACATAAGTCGGGTCTACCATCTTTACAGCCTCGTTGGTAATACCGCAAAGAAGCGGATCCAGAGTACCGATTAATAAGTTTGCAGAGAAACCACCGGATACACCTGCAAATGCTGCAGCCATACCAACTACCGGATGACGATTGTATGCCATGAACATCAGTGCTGCGATCGGAATCAGAACGATGTATCCAACTGCATCGGCCAGGTTGGACATAACGCCTAAGAATACGATCATCGGAGTAATTAACTTAGCCGGAGTAACCTCTACAGCAGACTTTAATGCGCCTCCGATTAAACCACTATCCTCCAGAAGTCCGATACCAAACATAGCTACCAGGACAACTCCCAAAGGAGCGAATCCTGTAAAGTTAGTGATTGCATGTGTCAGCATATACACAAGCCCCTCACCATTCAAAAGGCTGACAGCCTGAACCGTCTGAGTCTCTACGACTCCCTTAGAACGGTTAACCAGTTCACCTGTTGCCGAAACTCCAGCCATCTCACAGACAGCAGAAAGAACGATAACAAAGAGAACTAAAATTGCAAAAATAGAAATCGGATGCGGAAGTTTATTTCCGACTTTCTCAATTCCGTTCAGCCAGCGGTTTAATAACGAAGGCTTATCTTTTGCTTGTTCGTTTGCTTTTCCCATTTTTTCCTCCATTTCTAACTTATACGTATAAGTTGATTTTATGTTGTTAGAATATCACAAAAGGATCGGCATTTCAATTATTTTTTTAGCAATATTAAATTATTGTGTATTTTAGTGAATTTCTATAGACATTTTTAGAGAAATTTAATAAACTGTAAAAGTGTTATAAGGAGTCTACAAAATTATGAAAAAAAATGTTACTGCAAAAGACATCGCAAAACTCTGCGGAGTCTCTCAGGCGACTGTATCTTATGTGATCAATAATCGCCAGAATCAGAAGATCAGTGAGGAAACCAGACGCAAGGTTTTAGATGCCGTTGAAACACTTCACTACTATCCCAATGCTTCCGCCAAAAGCATGCGGACCAAAAACTGCACGTCCATCGGAATTGTATGTGCAAAGGATTACAGCCGCCAGGCTTTCTTAAATGCTTTTACCGGAATCAGCCAGTACCTGTCCCAGATCGACTATACCATCACGATTTTCAATGAAATGGATGATATAGATTCTTCTCCGGATTATGTCAAAAGCTATTATTCCAACGTGATCGATGGACTCATTTTTATTTCCAACGATGATCACGCTGCTTTTACAAAACCGGCCGATGAAAATCATATTCCTTATGTGGTTATCTGTATGGACGGGGTTTTCTCAAAAAAAACGCCGTTCCCCCATGCATTTGAATATGCCCTGCAGGAATGTGCCTCCTTCTGTCTGGAAAAGGGAATCCGCGAAGTGCGGTATTTTTCCATCAGCAATGACGGTCTTTTAGTTAATAATAAATATCCGCTTTTTGAATCCCTGCTTCGCCGGACGGCACCGAACTGCCATCTGGAGCACGTGATCTGCCCTATCAAGGATCGTGATCTGATTCATTTGCAGCAATTTTTAGCTAAATACATGGAAAACCGCAGTTTTGATCTTGCCATTTCTCAAAACTACGACATTGGACTGCTGCTGCAGCGTGAAATATTAAAAACAGGCTTTTCCATCCCTCAGAGAATTCGCCATATCTTCCTGAACGAGGTGAATTTCTATGAAATGGACTATCCTTCTATCAGCGGCATTGATATTCCCTACGATCAAATGGGCGAGTATGCTGCCAAACTTCTTCTTGCTATGATCGAAAACCGTGAATCTGAATTTACCTACCAGGAATTCAGGTGCCGACTCATTCAGAGAGAAACGACGCTGTGACGCTGTTAAAATACTGCGCCTTATAAAGATCAAAAAGAGAACACCCGCTAATTCCAGTTTATGAATTGCCGGATGTTCTCTTTTTTATGATTTTCTTTTCAAAGATCAAGGATATCTGATCTTTTTTACTTTTTATTCGTTACAGTTCAGTCATGACATCTTCTATATTCTCAGATTCAGTTTCTTCTCCGTCCTGTTCCTCCAGAAGTTCGTCTTCTTCATCCTCATCCTTGTCGCTCTCCCGCACCTTGGCGATGCTTGCAACTGCTATGCCGGATTCAGCATCAATACTCATCAGCTTCACACCGGAGGTATTGCGTCCGATAATCGAGATGTCGCTGACTGCCATCTTGATGATGATGCCTTCATTGGTAATCAACATGATCTTGCGCTCATTATCTACCAGCTTTGCACCCACCAAATCGCCGGTTTTGTCGATGATCTTATAGCAACGCACACCCTTGCCGCCACGGTTCTGGGCTGTAAATTCATCAATCGGAGTGCGTTTTCCATAACCATTTTCCGATACTACCAGCAGGCATTCTCCCTGGCTGGCCATCTGCATACCGATGACTTCATCGCCTTCATCAAACTTCATGCCGATAACCCCCATGGAAACACGGCCTGTCACGCGGACATCGGTCTCATGGAATCGGATACACATACCTTTCTTTGTGATCAGGAAAATATCTTCGGTATTATCGGTAGCCTTAACTTCGATCAATTCATCGTCATCACGAAGTACAATCGCCTGAAGACCGTTCTTGCGGACATTGCTGTATTCCTTCATCGGAGTCTTCTTAACCATACCATTGCGGGTTGCCATGAAGAGATATTTCTCATCATCGATCTCTTTCATAGGAACGATGGATGTGATCTTCTCGCCTGGCATCAGCGGAAGCAGATTCACGATGGCAGTACCTCTGGCAGTACGTCCTGCCTCCGGAATCTCGTATCCCTTCAGACGGTATACGCGTCCCTTGTTGGTAAAGAACATCACATAATGATGGGTTGTGGTCATCAGCAGATCTTCGATATAATCTTCCTCAATAGTCTGCATCCCCTTGATTCCCTTGCCGCCGCGGTTCTGGCTCTTGAAATTATCGCTGGACATTCTCTTAATATAGCCAAAATTGGTCATGGTCACAACGATATCGTCATCCGGGATCAAATCCTCCGCAGACATATCGTATTCATCATATCCGATGGCGGTACGGCGGTCATCTCCGTATTTATCAGCGATGAGGGAGATCTCCTCCTTGATAACACACAGAAGTTTCTTCTCATCTGCCAGAATCGCTTTCAACTCTGCAATCTTTGCCTCCAGCTCTTTATATTCATTTTCCAGTTTCTCGCGTTCCAGACCGGTCAGAGCACGCAGACGCATGTCTACGATGGCCTGTGCCTGTGCATCCGAAAGATCAAAACGCTCCATTAACTGAGCTTTCGCCGCCTGAACATTGGCAGAACCGCGGATGATCTTAATAACCTCATCGATATGATCCAGTGCCTTTAAAAGACCTTCCAAAATATGGGCTCTCTCTTCTGCCTTGTTCAGATCATATTTGGTTCTTCTGGTTACAACATCCTCCTGGTGCTTTAAGTAATATTCCAGGATCTGCTGCAGATTTAAGATACGCGGCTCATTATTAACCAGCGCCAGCATAATCACACCAAAGGTGTCCTGCAGCTGTGTATGCTTCAGCAGACGGTTCATGATGACATTGGCATTCACATCACGGCGCAGTTCAATGCAGATCCGAAGTCCTTCCCGGTTGGATTCATCACGCAGATCCGTGATTCCATCAAGCTTTTTATCCTTTACAAGCTCTGCGATCTTTTCGATCAAACGAGCCTTATTCACTGCATAAGGAAGCTCTGTCACGATGATACGGCTCTTGCCATTTGCCATGGCCTCGATATTGTATACAGCCCGTACACGGATCTTGCCGCGTCCGGTTCTGTAGGCTTCTTCGATGCCCGCTTTTCCAAGAATCGTCGATCCTGTCGGGAAATCAGGTCCCTTTACGATCTCCATCAGTTCTTCGATGGTAGTCGGGCGGTCTTCCTCCACCCGGTTGTCTATGATCTTGACAACGGCAGCAATCACCTCACGCAGGTTGTGAGGCGGAATATTCGTTGCCATACCAACGGCGATACCGGTGCCGCCATTTACCAGAATATTGGGAAAACGAGCCGGAAGAACTGTCGGTTCTTTCTCCGTCTCATCAAAGTTCGGCATGAAATCAACGGTATTCTTGCCAATATCCGCCAGCATCTCCATGGAAATACGGCTCAGTCTTGCCTCGGTGTATCGCATCGCTGCGGCGCCGTCGCCGTCCATGGAACCGAAGTTTCCATGTCCATCTACAAGCGGGTAACGGGTAGCCCATTTCTGAGCCATATTAACCAATGCGCCGTAAATGGAGCTGTCGCCGTGCGGATGATATTTACCCATTGTATCACCGACGATACGGGCGGATTTACGGTGCGGCTTATCCGGACCGTTATTCAGCTCAACCATCGAATAAAGCACTCGTCTCTGCACCGGTTTCAAGCCGTCGCGCACGTCCGGGAGTGCCCGGGCGGCGATAACGCTCATCGCATAATCGATGTAAGACGTTTCCATTGTCTTTTTCAGATCAATGTCATGAATTTTGTCAAATATATTTGGTTCCATCTATACTCCTTTCGTCCTCAAAAGGATTTAAGTGACTTAAATTTAATTAAATATCCAGGTTCTTTACGTACTTCGCATTTGCCTCGATAAACTCACGACGCGGCTCAACCTGATCACCCATCAGGGTAGCAAATGTCAGATCAACCTCCGAAGCAGTCTCACTGTCGATCTGTACACGGAGAAGAATTCGGCGCTCCGGATCCATAGTAGTCTCCCAAAGCTGTTCCGCGTCCATCTCGCCCAGACCTTTATAACGCTGGATCTTATTGTTGTTGTCACGGCCAATCTCAGTCAGAATCGAATTCAGCTCATCATCGCTGTATGCATACCAGACACGCTTATTCTTCTCGATCTTATAAAGCGGCGGCTGTGCCAGATATACATGTCCATCCCGGATCAGATCCGGCATAAAACGATACAGGAACGTCAGAAGCAGGGTACTGATATGAGCACCGTCCACATCGGCATCGGTCATGATAATGATCTTGTTGTAACGAAGTTTTGAAATATCAAAATCTTCATGAATACCGGTACCAAATGCCGTGATCATTGCACGGATCTCCGCATTGCCGTAAATTCGATCCAGTCTTGCTTTTTCTACGTTTAAGATCTTGCCTCGAAGAGGCAGAATAGCCTGATTGGATTTATTTCTAGCCTCTTTCGCAGAACCACCCGCGGAATCTCCCTCTACGATGTAGATCTCGCAGTTTTCCGGATTCTTGTCGGAACAGTCGGCTAATTTTCCTGGAAGCGCCATGCCGTCGAGCGCTGATTTACGTCTCGTCATCTCGCGCGCCTTGCGGGCTGCGTCGCGGGCTCTCTTGGCAAGAATCGATTTCTCACAGATGATCTTGGCAACCGCTGGATTCTGCTCCAGGAAATATGTCAGCTGCTCGCTCACGATCGCATCGACCGCCGCGCGGGCCTCGCTGTTGCCGAGTTTCTGCTTCGTCTGTCCCTCAAACTGCGGCTCCTCGATCTTAACGCTGATGATCGCTGTAAGGCCCTCACGGATATCCTCACCGCTGAGTGCCGGTTCATTTTCCTTCAGAAGCTTATTTTTCTTTGCATAGTCATTAAAAGTCTTGGTCAGAGCACTCTTAAAGCCGGCCAGATGGGTACCGCCCTCCGGGGTGTTGATATTATTGACGAAGGTGTAGATATTTTCCGTGTAGGAATCGTTATGCTGCATCGCCACCTCGACAAATACCTTGTCCTTGATGCCCTCGCAGTAGATAACCGGTTCATAGAGCTTCTCATTGCTCCGGTTCAAGTAGGTGACAAATTCCTTGATACCGCCCTCATAGTGAAAGGTCTTCTCATGCTTCACTTCTCTGTCATCCCGCAGGGTGATCTTTAAGTTTTTCGTCAGGAATGCCGTCTCACGCAGGCGTACTTTTAACGTATCATAGTCGTAGACCGTTTCCTCGAAAATCTCCTTATCCGGCAGGAATACGACCCGTGTGCCGTGCTTATCCGGAGCACACTCACCGACTACTTTCAGCGGATATATGGTTTTGCCGCGCTCATAGCGCTGTTTATATACCTTTCCATCGCGGCAGATCTCAACCTCCAGCCACTCAGAAAGAGCATTTACAACCGATGCGCCTACGCCGTGCAGACCGCCGGATACCTTGTATCCGCCGCCGCCGAACTTGCCGCCCGCATGCAGGATCGTAAATACGACCTCAACCGCCGGAAGACCCGCCTTTTTCTGGATGTCAACCGGAATGCCACGACCGTCATCCTGTACCGTGATCGAATTGTCCGCATTGATCTGCACCTCAATGTGGCTGCAGTATCCAGCGAGCGCCTCGTCCACGGAGTTGTCTACTATCTCATACACCAGGTGATGGAGGCCTCTTACAGATGTGCTGCCTATATACATACCAGGACGCTTTCTGACCGCCTCCAATCCCTCCAATATCTGTATTTGATCTGCACTGTATTCTGAACCCATAGTTCCTCCTTCACTTGCTGTTTTATGTCTGACTAGTTGTCTTGTTTGGACGTTCACAGGTGACCGTCCCGCTCACGACCCGAAAGGTCTTATCTATCTGGAAGCTGTGGCTGATAAAATCATCCAAGCCCGTACAGGTAATGATCGTCTGTATGTGGCGGATGCTGGCGAGCAGATGATCCTGCCGTTTTCCATCTAACTCCGACAAAACATCGTCGAGAAGCAGGATCGGATACTCCTTTTTGATCTTTTTAACCAGCTCAATCTCCGCCAGTTTGAGCGATAATGCCGCCGTTCTCTGCTGTCCCTGTGAACCGAAGCGCCGGATGTCAATTCCGTTGACATAGAAACTTAAGTCATCCCGGTGTGGTCCGACCAGCGTCGTCTTCTGCTTCCGGTCCGCCTCGCGGCTCTTTTTGACTGCCGCTTCCAACTGATCTGCCTCCGTGTTCGGCTCATACTGGATGACGAGTTCTTCCTTTCCACCCGACAATTTCTGATGGATCGGACGGATCAATTCGTTTAATTCACCGATAAATTCCCGCCGGTACTGGCTCACCTCCCGCCCATAGGAAGCAAGCTGCATATCCCATATATCCAGCATCTCCTCGTACTCGGGATGGAAAAACAGCTCCTTTAAGAGCTTATTTCTCTGTATCACCACCCGGTTGTACTGCACCAGCGAATGGACGTAGAGCCGGTTTAACTGGCATAATTCCAGATCAATAAAACGGCGCCGATCCGCCGGTCCGTTCTTAATGAGATTCAGATCTTCCGGCGAAAAAAACACCACGTTAACAATGCCGAAAAGCTCGCTCGCCCGCCGGATCGGGATCCCGTTGACCGCCACGCCCTTCGTCTTATTTTTCTTTAGATGCATGTCAATCCGGTACGGCACATCGTCCTTGCGAAGCTGCATCTTGATGTGGGACTCGTCCTCTCCGAATTCGATGATCTCCCTGTCCTTGCTGCCGCGGTGGGACTTGGTCGTCGCACACACGTAGACCGCTTCAAGAATATTGGTTTTACCCTGCGCGTTGTCCCCGTAGAGAACATTCGTCCCCGGATCAAAATCCATATGTAATTCCCCGTAATTGCGGTAATTTTTGAGTTCGATCGATTCGATAAACATGAAACCATCCTTTATTTGGTGATTGTTACGGTCTCTCCGTCATACTCGACTTTGTCCCCGTCGTAAAGCTTCTTGCCGCGCTGCATCTCCACCGCGCCATTGACCTTTACAAGCCCGTCCTGAATCGCAAATTTAGCATCCACGCCGGACTCTACCAGACCGGCTGCCTTAAGCGCCTGACCCAGTTTTATAAATTCATCTCTCAGTTTTATCTCCATCTTATTTCAGATCCTTTCTGTCACTGTCTGCCTGCACCTGCCATGTCTAAAAATGGCAGGTTAGATCGCTGCCGCATTGAAATTGACCGGCAGGATCAGATAGATGTAAGTCTCCTCCTCGTCCCGGATAAAGCACGGGGATTTCGGATTCATCATGTACAGAGTCACTTCCTCATCATCGATGATTCGCAGCGCATCACCCAAAAACTTCGGGTTGAAGCCGATCATCAGGTCTTTTCCAAACTTGGTAATCGCCAGACGTGCATCCATCGTACCGAAGGCGGAATGCATCTTTAACTCCATTTCTTCATCGGTAAAGTTTAAGATCAATGGTTTCTTATCATTTTCACGGACGAGAATGCTCGCACGGTCGATCGCATCCATGAAATCACGACGGTTCAAGGTAACTTTCGTCTCATAATCGGAGGAAAGCATCTGATTGATCCGGAAATACTCGCCCTCAATCAGGCGGGATAACACGATCGTGTCGTCAAATTCAAACATGATGTGGTTGGTGCTGAAGAAAATCTGTACCTCAGAGTCGTTGTCACCGTTTAAGATCTTGCTGATCTCACCTAAAGTCTTGCCAGGAACGATGACTTTTATATCACTGTACTGTTCTTTTAATGCAACTTTGCGGATCGACATGCGGTGTCCGTCGAGGGAAACGACCTTAAGTTCATTGCCGGTGACCTCCATCAGCTCACCGGTCATCATCTTGTTGCTGTCGTTCGGCGAGATCGAGAAGATCGTCTGGCGGATGATCTCTTTTAAGGTAAACTGGGAAAGTGTGATGAATTTATCCCGCTCAATGTGGGGAATATAGGAAAATTCATCGCCGTCCTTGCCCTGAATCTGGAAAATAGCCTTGTCACAGGTGATCGTCGTGTTGTATTTTTCATCCGATTCGATCGTGATCGTAGAATTTTCGCCGGAGAGCTTGCGGATAATATCGGAAAAAAGCTTGGCATCAAGAGCGATTTTTCCACGTTCCAGGATCGTTCCTTCGACCTTCGTCTCAATTCCCAGCTCCATATCGTTGCCGGTCAGTTTGATCTCATCCGAAACAGCATCGATCAGGATGCATTCGAGAATCAGCATGGTGGTTTTGGAAGGAACGGCCTTCAGAACAATGTTGATGCCGTTCATTAAATGATCTTTTTCAAATGAAAGCTTCATGTTTGTTGATAACTCCTTTGCTAAAAATAACGTGGAACGGAAAGAAAAGATATATATAAATTCCGTCGCAATCGTAGTAGGGGCTGTGAATATGTGGAATTCTTCGGACAGCCCTGAAAATACAGGGGTTCAGACTCCTTTTGAATGGTTAAAAAGGCTGTGTAAAACTGTCCGGAACCGGCTGGATAACTTTTGAATTATCCACAGCCCTGAAATGGAGCAAAATGTGGGAAAAGTTATCCACAGGTTTTCAACCACTTTTCCACGCGAAATTGTGGAAGAAACCTACTGTGGGCTGATCTTTTTCATTAAGATTTCCACTGTATTGCGAAGCGATTCGTTTTTCTCCATATCGGCAGCGATCTTGTCGTGACCGTGGATGATCGTCGTGTGATCCCGACCGCCTAAATATTTGCCGATATTCTGCAGGGAAGTTCCGAGCATCGAACGGCAGATATACATCACGATCTGGCGCGGGAATACGATCTCCTTGTTGCGCTTCTGGGAGGAGATGTCAAGCGGAGTGATACCGAAATGATCAGCAACGACCTGGATGATCAGCTCCGGGGTCACTTCTTTCTCCGCGTTCGGGGAAATGAGATCCTTGAGCGCTTCCTCCGCCAGCTCCGTCGTGATCTCCTTGTTATTTAACTTGGAAAGGGCGACGATCTTGGTGAGGGCGCCCTCGAGCTCACGGATGTTGGACTTGACGTTGGTGGCGATGTACTTGATCACTTCATTATCTATATTGTAGCCCTCGAGTTCCTCTTTTTTGCGGAGGATCGCCATACGGGTTTCATAATCCGGAGACTGGATATCGACGGTCAAGCCCCATTCGAAACGGGAACGAAGCCGTTCTTCCAGCGTCTCGATCTCTTTCGGCGGCTTATCTGAGGAGATAATGATCTGTTTTTTCGCTTCATAGAGTGCGTTGAAGGTATGGAAAAATTCTTCCTGTGTCGATTCCTTACCGATAATAAACTGGATATCATCGATGAGGAGGACGTCGTTGTTTCTGTATTTTTCACGGAACTCCGTGGTGGAAATATTGTTTTTGTTCCGGATCGCATCGATCAGTTCGTTCGTAAACTTCTCACTTGTAACGTAGAGAACCTTCGCTTTTGGATTGTTTTTTAAGATAAAATGTCCGATCGAGTGCATAAGATGCGTTTTTCCCAGACCTACACCCCCGTAAATGAAGAGAGGGTTGTAGATCTCACCCGGAGATTCTGCCACGGCGAGGGAAGCGGCGTGCGCTAAGTTATTGTTCGCGCCGACGACGAAGGTGTCGAATGTGTAGCGCGGATTTAAGTTCGCATCCTGGATGAGCTGGCGGCTGACCTCGGACGGGCGGTTGATCAGATGGCTTTTGTCCGTCTCTTTTTGCGGCTCATCGACCTGTTCGATGGTGACAAAATCGACCTCACACTCGATTCCGGTTAGTTCTTCGATGGTAATCTGGATCAAAAGTCCGTATTTTTTTTTGATATAGCCGAGAAACTGCACATCCGGAACCAGGATCTGAAGGGTGCCGTCTTTCATGGAATAAGGCTGCGTCGGAAGCAGCCATGTTTTGAAAGAAACGTCCGTCAGTTCGTGTTCTTCTTTAATATGGAGGAGAATTTCATCCCATTTTTCCTTAATTTTCTCTATCATACTGTGTCTCCTAAACGTAAAAAGCAGCCAAAACTGCAAAATAACCCAATCTAAGTTCTATTCTACATGATTTGTCCACATTTTTCAATAAAAACCCGCAATGTGAATAAGTGAAATTCAGTTATCCACGTGGAAAAAACGCCGAAAAATAAGGCTTTTTGGTGAATGGGTGTGAACAATCAGAAGCTTATCCAGATCGTATTCCACGGCTTTTCCACAAGTTATCCCCAAAATGTGGATAAGTGGAGGATAAGCTGTGAATAGGTGGCGGGAATGCTGATAAAATAAGGATTTTTTTATCCACAAAATGGAAACGTCCCGGTGTGTATACTGTATACAATAAAGTGCCTCGACAGCAATCGACGATCGATCTGTGGGGACGCAGGATCGAAATGGTGGAAAAACCACAGAAATTCCTTGTTCTATGGGGATTAAAAAGATCAAAATAGTGGTTGACGAATGCGGAATTCTTCTATATAATGGAGAAGATGTTTAATTACAATAGTCTAACTATGTTGAGAAGAATGCGGATTTCGGCGTGAGCCGGAGGAAGCGTGGATTTCTCTTACTATATTATGGATGAGGAGGTGTATGCAGACATGAAGATGACATTTCAGCCGAAGAAAAGACAGAGAGCAAAAGTTCATGGATTCCGTGCGAGAATGAGCAGCGCAGGTGGAAGAAAAGTTCTGGCTGCCAGAAGAGCAAAAGGTAGAGCAAAATTATCTGCTTAATGAACGAGGCCGCAATCGAGTTATAGATTGTGGCCTTTCTTAATATTCATAGAAAAAGTTCTATGAATATTAAGAAAAGCTCTGCGATGCACACTCGGTGCAGGGGAATTGGTGATTTTAATGAAGCGTTTTAATTCAATTAAGAAGAACAGCGAATTTCAAAAGGTTTACAAGACAGGGAAATCCTATGCCAATAAGCTTCTGGTTATGTACGTGAAGCGGGTGGATGACGGGAAGGAGCCTCGGATCGGTATCTCCGTCAGCAAAAAGGTTGGAAACAGCGTGGTCCGCCATCACGTGACAAGGTTGGTACGGGAGAGCTATCGGTTAAATAAGGACAGAGTCAGACTCGGATTAGACATCGTAGTCGTTGCCAGACCGGCAGCGAAAGAAGCAGACTTCAAAAAAATTGAGAGTGCATACCTGCACTTATGCGGACTGCATAACATTCTGGAGAATCGAAGTGAGAATATTGATTAAGAAGATCTTGATAAAGATGATTCGGGGATATCAGCTCTATATTTCCCCTATGACAGGACCTCACTGCAAGTACACGCCGACGTGCTCGGAGTACGCCATCCAGGCACTTAAAAAGTACGGCGCTGTAAAAGGTATGATTTTGGCATGTAAGCGGATTCTTCGCTGTAATCCATTTGCAGAAGGCGGTTATGATCCAGTTCCGTAAAGGATGAGGAGGTAGTTCATTGGACGTTAGCGTTTTAGTTGCGACAAAGGCAGGTTCGATCATGGGACCGATCGCCAGCGTGTTTGGTTATATCATGGACTTTTTATTCCGGATTACCAGCAGCATGGGGATCATGAATATCGGTCTGTGTATCATCCTGTTTACCATTATCACAAAGTTACTGTTATTTCCTCTGACGATCAAACAGCAGGAATCGTCAAAACTTATGTCGCTTATGAACCCTGAAATCAAGGCGGTTCAGAATAGGTATAAGGGAAAAACCGATCAGGCATCGATGGCTAAACAACAGGTCGAGATGCAGGCAGTCTATGAGAAATATGGCTCGAATCCGATGGCAGGATGTCTGCCGATGGCGATTCAGCTTCCGATTATCTTCGCTTTGTACCGGGTTATCTACAACATTCCGGCATACGTACCGTCAGTACGTGTCTTTTTTGACAACGTAGCGAACCCGCTGATGGAGCAGCCGGATTACATCAACAAGATTTCCGAGCTGGCAAGCGGTGTCGGCATGGCGGTGGACAAGGTAGACTACACCGTGGCAAACAAAGTCGTAGATATGTTATATAAGTTGACACCGGCTGGATGGGATACGCTGGAAAGTTTATTCCCGCAGATCTCTTCGACGATCGCAGAAAATGCGAGCAAGATTGAGCAGATGAACTATTTCTTCGGCATCAATCTGGCAACTCCGCCGTTTACCGGTTTTAACCACATCACGATCGCATGGATCATCCCGATCCTTGCGGGTCTGACCCAGTGGCTCTCCACCAAGCTGATTTCCAATTTACAGCAGGTGGATCAGGACGCGCCGGGCGCGAGCATGATGAACAGCATGATGATCACGATGCCGCTGATGTCCGTATTCTTCTGTTTCTCCCTGCCGTCCGCGATCGGTATCTACTGGGTCGTTCAGGGTGCATTCCAGCTCGTTCAGCAGCTGATCGTAAATGCACATATGAACAAGATCGATGTCGATGATCTGATCCGCCGCAACGTGGAGAAGATGAACAAGAAGAGAGCGAGAAAAGGTCTGCCGCCGGCCAATGTCAGCGAGAAGGCAAGCGTGAATTTAAAGGCGCTTCAGGCACGCGAGGATGCGGAAAGCAAGGCGAAAGAGGACAAGATCTCCCGCAATAAAAAGCAGATGGAGGCGTCTGAAGCATTTTACAATTCCGATCCGAAGCCGGGCAGTCTGGCTTCCAAGGCCAAGATGGTGCAGAAGTACAACGATAAGCACGCGAAAAAATAGAAGGAGGGCGCAGGATGGATATGATTACGGTTACCGCTAAGACAGTCGATGAGGCAGTAACAAAGGCACTGATTGAACTGGAAACCACCAGTGATAAATTAGAGTACGAAGTGGTCGAAAAAGGAAGCGCCGGATTTCTGGGGATCGGCGCGAAACCGGCGATCATCCGTGCTAAGAAAAAAGAGACGCTCGAGGATCGTGCGATCGACTTTTTAAGCCAGGTATTTGATGCGATGAACTTAGAGGTGAAGATCGCAGCGGCTTTCAATGAGGAAGAGTGCGCGATGAACATTGACCTCTCCGGCGAGGACATGGGTATTTTGATCGGTAAGAGAGGTCAGACCCTGGATTCTCTCCAGTATCTGGTCAGCCTGGTTGTCAACAAGAAGAGCGAGAATTACGTCCGCGTGAAGCTCGATACCGAGAATTACCGCGAGAGACGGAAAGAGACGCTTGAGACACTGGCAAAGAACATTGCTTACAAGGTAAAGAGAACGAAACGCTCCGTATCTTTGGAGCCGATGAACCCGTATGAGAGACGGATCATTCATGCAGCGCTGCAGAATGACAAGTATGTCACCACCCGCAGCGAGGGCGAGGATCCGTTCCGGCATGTGATTATTTCGCTGAAGCGTGAGGGCAGACGCGAGAGAAGTGACGGGTATGGGAGATATGAGAAGTAAATAAGTGTGACGAAGAAGGTCTGGAGGTATCTAGACCTTCTTTTTTGTGGGGGATCGAGCGCGAGAGGTTTATCGTAAAAACATGAAAAAAGAAATAAATATTAGACTAGATTTGTAAATAAAGATGGGAAAATGCTTCCATATGGTATAAAATAAGAAGATAAAAAGTAAGGAAGGATTTATATATATATATGGTATATACAGATACAATCGCCGCGATCGCGACGGCGCTTTCGAGTTCGGGGATTGGGATTATCCGGATTAGCGGTTCGGACGCTGTGGCGGTGGCGGAGCGGATGTTTGAACCGGCGGTGGCGGGGAAGAGGCTTTCAGAGCAGAAAACGTATACGATTCATTATGGATATATTCGGGATGGAGAGGAACGGATCGATGAAGTGCTGCTTCTTTTGATGCGCGGTCCGCACAGTTATACGGCGGAGGACACGGTAGAGATTGACTGTCACGGAGGCGTTCTGGTGATGAAGCGGATTCTGGAGCTGGCGGTAAAATGTGGGGCGCGGCTGGCGGAACCAGGCGAATTTACGAAGCGGGCGTTTTTAAATGGCAGAATTGATCTTTCGCAGGCGGAAGCCGTGATCGATGTGATCCAGTCGAAAAATGAGTATGCGCTGCAGTCTTCGGTCAGCCAGTTGAGCGGTTCAATGTCGCGGAAAGTGCGGGAACTCCGCGAAAAACTAATCTATGAGATCGCCTTTATTGAGTCCGCACTTGATGATCCGGAGCATATTTCCCTGGACGGATACCCGGAGCGCCTTCGGGAGACGCTGCAGCCGATTGAGATGGAACTGGAGGCGTCGATCGGGACGTTTGACAACGGGCGTATCATGACGGAGGGGATCAAAACCGTGATCTTAGGTAAGCCGAATGCAGGAAAATCGTCCCTGATGAATGTACTGCTGGGAGAGGAGCGCGCGATTGTGACAGAGATCGCCGGTACGACACGCGATACGCTGGAGGAAAATATCCGTCTGCGCGGGCTTAGCTTAAATTTGATCGATACGGCGGGCATCCGGGAAACGGAGGATATCGTTGAAAAGATTGGCGTGGAACGGGCGAGAAAGATTGCGGATGAGGCAGATTTGATCTTGTATGTGGTCGATGGATCAAGGGAGCTGGATGAAAATGACCGTCAGATCCTCGATTTGATCCGGGGACGGAAGGTGATCGTCCTCTTAAATAAGACAGATCTGGAACCGGTTCTCACAGAAGAAGCGCTTCGCGAAGCGTGCGGGCAGGAAGTGATTCCGGTATCGGCGAAGGAACAGCAGGGAATTGATCGATTGGAGGAAAAAATTCAGACGATGTTCTTGCAGGGAAACCTGAATTTCAACGATCAGGTCATGCTGACAAACGTCCGTCACAAGACGGCGATGGAGCAGGCGCTGAAAAGCCTGCGTCTGGTCGAGACAAGCATCGACAATGCGATGCCGGAGGATTTTTTCTCGATTGATCTGATGGATGCCTATGAACATCTTGGAACGATCCTTGGGGAATCACTGGAAGAGGATCTGGTAAATGAAATTTTCAGCCATTTTTGTATGGGGAAATAGATCAATTTTTTTGCAAGGTTTCTTTCCTTGTGGTATGATAGGGTGGATCTGAAAACAAGAAAGAAGATAAGGCGTTTGATCGAATTGAAATGTGCAGCTGCAGTAAAATCGGCTGCGAAACATACGGCGCATGAGCCGCAGCGTTTATCTCAGTCGAGAAGACTCCCACCTCTTCAGGTGGTGAGTAATAGCAAATT
>OHAC01001784.1_pt1 | contig 18798 bp, 15 predicted proteins | sample 1577051 | NCBI WGS metagenome assembly OHAC01 (sample SAMEA3541499, study PRJEB24748) | human gut metagenome | biome: human gut; feature: human-associated habitat; material: faeces | place: China | collected 2012 | reverse complement strand
AATACATTATAAGTTTTTTGCTACCCCCATAGTAAAAAATACCTTCTCCTTAAAAGACAGCCGTTCGGATTTGGCTGTCTTTTTTTTGTATTTTTTCAGAGTTCTCTCAACCGCAGCAGTGCATCATACACGTTCAAGGTACCATATCCATACACAGGGCTTGGATAAACACGGTCCTCGTCCCGTCCGGCACCACGGATCAGCAGGTTTTTCAATTCTGTCGTATTCAGATAGCGCATATTATTTTCCACGATCCCCCACTGAAACATCTGAGCACAGGCTCCTGCCGTCAACGCTGCACTGATGCTTGTTCCGCTGCGCAGTTCATACTGATCCGGCAGCACCGGCCCGGTCACATTTACACCGGGAGCGATCAGATCCGGTTTTACGGCATTCAAACCGGAAAATCCCCGTCCGGAATCCGGATAAATACTCCCGCCCACTGCCTGATAAGCCCCTGCTGTAATCGCTACCCGGGACATGCCTGGCATCGTGATCGTTGTATCCGGACTGGAACGCAGGAAAAATACCTCACCACTTAAAAATGCAGACAGAGGCAGCCAGCAGCATATGTTTCCGCCAAGTACCAGATTCCCCTGTACTTCCACACTCCAGATTCCGGCAAGTGGGTTTTCAAATCGCAAACTGATCAGCTGCATGCTGTTTCGTGTTCCAACGATGGCATATTCCACCGTCAGCCGTGTCTGTTCAAATAAAAATGTATACGCTTGCCTGCTTCCGGGGTGCACCACAGTCTTCGGAAACCGTTCTCCCGTAGGTGAAATGACGGAAACCTGATAAATCTCAGGAACCATGGTCCACATTTCCATCTGAAACCCGCGCACCCGTTCTTCCACAGACAACTCAATGATTTCTGATCCGCCCTGTATCACATTCCGCCTTTCATGGTGTCTCTGGTTTGCCTCATTCCCGGCTGCAACCACCACCGCCCTCTGCCGTCTGCGTCCCAGTTCATCGCACTGTACCGACAATGGCTCCTCTCCCGTATGATTTCCAAGACTACCACCCATTCCAATACAGACTACCAGCGGAAGCTGTCGTTCATAAGCAAAACGGTTCAGCCAGGCCAGTCCCAGCATCAGATCATTTTCCTGATAGCATTCCACGCCATCCGGTATAAAATAGTAGTCCCGCAGATACTGTTTTGCCTGCTTGCACTTTACAACTGCTATCTGTGCCAGCGGCGCCGCTCCGGAAAACTCTGCCCCTGCATCCGCACTTCCACAGGCAACCCCTGCCAGAAAAGTTCCATGCCCACTTTCGTCCCGCTCCGGTACAATGCTCTGCGGCTGTTCCGCCTGCAGCGCGGCATTGATCTCCTCTTCCCCATAAAAAGCACCATACGACATTCCATTTGGCGGAGGACCTTCCATCTGTGTCTGATCCCAGATACCAAGGATCCGCGTACTTCCGTCCACATTTCGAAAAGCCGGATGTTCATAATTGATCCCGGTATCCACAAACCCGATCAACACACCCTGTCCCTGCAGATCCAATGCTGCCGGATTCTGCAGCCGTATCATCCCACTGACTTCCAACGCAGTCATATCCATAGGTGTCAGGCAGTGCGGTATCGTCAGATATGGATAATCCTGCAGATTCAGCTCCGGTGCCCGCTCTCTCCTGTAAAAGCCAATATCATAAGTATCATCCACTTGTTGGATACACTCCGGGGCTCCCATAGAATAACCGCCGATATAATCCAGGATCAGATCATAATACTCATTTGAATAGATTGCATTTTTACAAAGTTCCTCGTCCAACCTGCGTCTCCCGAAAACTTAATTGCTTATTTTTAATAAAATATGCAATGCCGGTGAAAACGTTTCTCTCAAAATCCTGTCAAATAAAAAAGAACGTACCAAGGGAAAATTAGTTACTTTTCCTGGTACGTTCTTTTGAAAATTTTACCTTTATATATTCATATCGATTCCTTCCCGGCAGATCACTCCACAACCACCAACCCATATGGTTGGTCTTCCATCTGCCATCTGCACTTTCGTATAGACTTTTGACGGACGATGCATGTGCTCTCCCTGAAGGAAACAATTTATCTGATTTACCTGAATCATTCCTTTTTGATACAGATAATAGGTCAATCCACCGTTCGATGTTCCGGTCGCACATTCCTCCGGAATATCATACAACGGTGCATAATTACTGCAATATGCTGTAATTTGTTCTGTTTTCGGCAAATTCAGACAGGACATATGTACCCCTACCACATCCAGTTCTTCTGAAATTCTGCTGATTTCTTCTTCATGCTGCACAGCCTGCAACAGGTCATCCCTGCTTTTGACGCACACATGAATATCTCGCAAACCTGATTTCACGATACGGACTTCCATCGTTTCATCCAGAGCTGTTACGTCAAGCTCATATGCATCACAGATACGTTGCACCATCTCCGGCTCCAACTTCTGCTGAAGCTGTGGTGCATCCATTTCCATCCAGATGATTCCCTCTGAAACTTCCACCGTCAGCTGCGCTTCGGTTGTGACCAGTTCATACACACCATCTCCAATCACACCTTTCTGATACAGATACGAAAAAGATGCGATTGTTGCATGACCACACAACGGAACCTCCGCTGCCGGAGTAAAATACCGAATGGCAAAACTTCTGTCATTCAGGCGAGTGATAAATGCAGTTTCAGAGAAATGCAGCCTGGCTGCAACCTGTTGCATCTGTTCATCAGTCAGATGCTCCGGCTTTTCCTCGCCGCAATTCTGACGCCGGTTCTGTTCTTTTGAACAGGGCTCTTCATTCAAATATACAACGCCTGCAGGATTTCCTCCCTCCGGATGTTTCGAAAATCCATTGACTACGTTTACTCTCATGGTTTCCTTTTATCTTCCCTTTCCATTCTTTTCTTCCAGAGTTTTCACCTTCTTTTTGCTTCCCCTGCTGGCAAAAAACTCGGAAATAATCGAAGAGGCTACAATCACTGAACCACCGACAATCAATTGCCAGTATAATGGATCTCCCAACATGAGCACCGCCAGCAATGTGGCGAATACACTCTCAAAGGATAATAATATACCGCTTGTTGTGGTGGATACCCGCTTCATACCGTACAGACACAGGAAATATGGAATGATAGAGCACAAAATTGCCAGGAAGAAAAATGCACCAAATGGCAATGATATGGTACCGATCACCTTAAAGCTTCCGCTGAACAGTGTTGCAATCCAGGCAAGTACTGCCACCGTTCCCATCTGTGTCAGATTCAACAGCCAACCATCATACTGTTTACTGAATTTCGACGAGTATACAATATGTACGGCATAGGAAAGTGCACATCCGGCACTGAGCAGATCACCTTTATTAAAGGAATCCAACCCATTTGCCAGAAGAAGACAGATTCCAACCATACAGATTACAGATGCAAGTACATCGCTGCCTGTCGGTTTTTTTCGTCTTATAATAAGATACACGATCGGAAGTATAATAATATAAGAAGCTATAATAAATGATGACTTGGAAGCCGATGTATACTGAAGTGCAACTGTAAATAAAAAGAATTCAAAAAACATTGCTGTTCCCATTTTCATTCCTGAAAACAGAAGATCTTTTGTGTAATGTTTGAATTTAGGTATACATATCACTGCAAGTATGATTGCAGCAAATGAAAATCGAAATGCTAGTAAAACAGAAGGCGGCACTTCGGCCACCAACTGTTTTACGGCTATGTAAGCGGTGGCCCACAGAAATGCAGAGGCCACGAGGGCCAAGCACCCTATGAGACGACCTTTTTTCATGATTTATTTAAATCCTCTCTTAACCATGTCTGTTACTGCAAATGTTGCAACATCATCTGCATATTTACCTGCACCAAAACCGGCATCATAACCAAGCTCTTTTGCAAGTTCATGTGTAATACGTGCACCACCACAGCAAACGATATATTTATCACGAAGTCCCTCAGCCTCAAGAAGCTCGATCAGATTTGTTAAGTTCTGAATATGAACGTCTTTCTGAGTAACAGTCTGAGATACCAGCAGTACATCTGCATGTAACTCTTTTGCTTTCTCGATAAATTCTTCGTTTGGAATCTGAGATCCAAGGTTATATGCCTCGATCATCTCATAACGCTCCAGACCATAATGTCCGGCAAATCCTTTTCGGTTCATAACTGCATCGATACCTACGGTATGAGCATCTGTACCTGTGGAAGCACCTACTACTACGATCTTTCTGCCGAAGTGCTCTTTGATATATTCATTCACTTCATCCATAGACATGGTCTCTTCTTCTACTGTCTGTACATGGATATCAGTGTAGTTTACTGTGTGAACGCAGCTGCCGTAGCAAACGTAGAATGTAAATTCTGTATCCAGAGCATGGTGATGTGCTACGTTGACATCTTCCAGTCCCATCAGTTTGCAAAGCTGTCTTGCTGCTTCTTCTCCGCGCTCATCATCTTTGATCGGTAATGTAAAGCTTAACTGCATTTTACCATCATTCATGGTGTCGCCGTACGGTTTGATTTTGGTCAGATCCAGAGTTGTATCGAAATCTGCCTTGCTCATATTGTAAAGTCCACTCATCGCTTAGACCTCCTTTTTCATCAGAGTAATAAACGGGTTGAAGTAATTATCATCTTTTACTACAACGCCATCCAGACCTTTTCCGCCATCTTTCGGACGTTTAATGTCTGCGAAAATACCCTGTTCCAGTGTTGCAAACAGACCCTGATGCTCAATCTCTACAAGCAGGTCAGTTGCTTTCTGAAGTACTTCATTAGCACGTGACTGAATGATTCCGCCCTCTTTGAATTCGAGCTCTGAGCCGAAATTTTTCATTGTACGGAAAATATACTGTGCATTCTCGATAGCCAGTGCACGGTCTGACATAAACGGTGTATGGATCGCTTCTGTCATCATACCAAGTAAGTGAAGTCTCTGTCCTGTCATAATGGTTACTGCATTAAATAATGCATCCTGTACATGACCACGGAAAATATTACCTGTCATGAACTTTGTAGGCGGCATGTATTTTAACGGTGCTTTCGGGAAGATCTCTCTAGCCATCTGCGCCTGTGCTAACTCATACAGGAATCCATTCTCTACATCCGGTGAAATCTCGAATGCATGTCCAAGACCCTGCTGCTCTTCCGGCAGACCAGCCATTAATGCAAACTGCTCATTCAGGAACTGAGAAGCAAGTACAGTATGTGCTTCTTCTACAGCATCAGCAGTTGTCAGGTAGTTATCCTCACCTGTGTTAATGATAACGCCGGCAAAACCATTGATGATACGTGAGAAATACTGGTCAACCAGTGTTCTCTGCATGTTGATATCACGGAACAGGATACCATATAAAGCATCGTTCAGCATAACGTCCAGACGCTCTAAAGCTCCCATTGCTGCGATCTCCGGCATACATAATCCGGAACAGTAGTTACAGAGACGGATATATCTGTTTTCTTCCTCTCCTACTTTATCAAGGGCTGCTCTCATGAGACGGAAGTTCTCCTGTGTCGCATAAGTACCACCGAAACCTTCTGTCGTTGCACCATATGGTACATAATCCAGTAAGGACTGTCCGGTTGTACGGATAACTGCGATGATGTCAGCTCCCTGTTTTGCGGCTGCAACAGCCTGTGTAATATCTTCATAAATGTTACCTGTAGCAACGATCAGATAAAGGAACGGACCCTCTTTATCTCCACCGAAAGACTCCAGATACTCATTTCTTTTTGCTACATTTCCTGCTACTCTCTGTGTGGTAGCTTCTGCGATCGGCCAGATAGCCGTTTTGATTTCGTCTAAGGAAGCAACCGGAAGTTTTGTCAGATCTACTTCTCCGCTGCTTACTTTCTCAGCGATTTCCTGTGGTCCTACACCAAGTGCAACCATTGCATTTCCTACATAAAATGCAACACCACCGGAAAGTACTCCTTTTTCTTTCAGATGATCCACTACTACGTTTGGAAGCGGAACCTCTACCTCATTAACACCGTCGATTCCTAACAGACGGCAAACAGCTCTTTCAACTGTAACTGTTGTATGTTCATCGATAAAAGCCTGAACATCTGCAGCAACTTTATGTGCACTTGCTCTTGCTTTTGCGATTAATTCCTGGTTTAATCCAAGTTTACTCATACTTGAAAAACTCCTTTCATCTCGGTATTAAGTAACATGTCAGGCTATTTTTCACGCCATCTGTACTTAGGGTGAAAAGCAGGGAAACCCAAAGGTCTCCCGCTTTTCCATTGTTTTATGGTTTTATTATTCTATGAATGCTTAGTGATGATCACTGTGACGACGAACACGTGCCAAATCAGCCGGTTCAATTGTCATCTGCAGACCCTGCTCAAGTGCTGCTACACCAACAACGCTTGCTTTTCTCTTTCCGGTACATACATCACATGTGCAATGTGACTCATAATGTGCCGGCTCTGTATATGTTGTAATAACACCTTCGTAGTTACGAAGAATAACTTTACCAGGTGTCTGAGAAATAACGTAGTTCGGCATAACCGGTGTTTTTCCACCACCGCCCGGTGCATCAACAACGAATGTCGGTACTGCATATCCGGATGTATGACCACGAAGTCCCTCAATGATCTCGATACCTTTGGAAACCGGAGTACGGAAGTGCTCTAATCCAAGAGAAAGGTCACACTGGTAAATGTAGTAAGGACGTACACGAATCTGTACTAATTTACGAACCAGGTCTTTCATTACATGTACGCAATCATTGATGCCTGCTAATAATACAGTCTGGTTTCCTAACGGGATACCTGCGTCAGCAAGTCTTGCACATGCAGCTGCAGACTCTTCTGTAATCTCGTTTGGATGATTGAAGTGTGTGTTTAACCAGATTGGATGATATTTTTTCAGCATGTTGCACAGTTCCGGAGTGATACGCTGTGGCATAACAACCGGTGTTCTGGATCCGATACGGATAATCTCAACATGAGGAATCGCACGTAACTGGGAGATGATATACTCAAGTCTCTCATCACTGATCAGTAATGCGTCACCACCGGATAACAGTACGTCACGTACTTCCGGATGATTACGGATATACTCTAAGCACTGCTCTACCTGATCAGTCGGTACGGAACCATCTTTCTGTCCTGCGAAACGTCTTCTTGTACAATGACGGCAGTACATGGAGCACTGATCTGTTACAAGGAACAGAACACGGTCCGGATAACGGTGTGTCAGTCCCGGTGCCGGAGAATCAGTATCCTCATGCAGCGGATCTTCCAGATCTGCAGCGGAACGATGAAGCTCTTTCTCTGTCGGGATTGCCTGTTTACGAACCGGATCTTCCGGATCAGTCGGATCGATCAGAGATAAGTAATACGGTGTAACAGCCATACGAAGTGTGCTTAAGCATTTTGCAACGCCTTCTTCTTCTTCAGCTGTCAGTGTCATGTATTTTTTCAGGTCTTCCACAGTCTCTACTCTGTTTTTTACCTGCCAACGCCAGTCATTCCATAATTCGTCTGGAACATCTTTGAATAATCCGAATTCTCTGCTTTTTCTCATAGTTTTATATCTCCTCTTGATATTTGCAATATAGTTTTTGTTTCCCCAATTATTTTATTTTCTTTAAATTATACATATTTCTGATCGAACAGGTTGCGGATTGCTTCGTTCTCTCTTAACTCCTGAAGTGTGATCTCTGCATGGCCTTTTGTATATCCATTACCGATGATCATATCAACGTCTTTACCAACACCCTCTGCACCAAGAGCTGCTTTTGTAAAGCTTGTAGCCATGGAGAAGAAGTATACGATACCACCGTCATGAACCGGAAGGATTGCGGACATCTCGCAGTTATTTACGTTTACACAGCAGATAGCCACATCATACTCTTTGCCGTCATTTGCTGCTAAAGCTTTCTCTAATACGTCTACCGGAAGTGCTGCACTTGCCTGGAATGCTTTGTGACAAACACCGAGTTTTAATAACTCATCTACACCAGCCTGGCTGTAATCCATAGCTACAACACGACCTGTCGGTCCAACACGTTTCATAGCTTCGTAGCAAACCAGTGTACCGGATTTTCCAGCACCACCAAGAACCAGAACGCTCTGACCCGGTTTTACTAATTTAGCTGTCTGAGCAGGTGCTCCAGCTACGTCTAATGCTGCCAGTGCAAGCGGCTCGCTGATGTCATCCGGAAGTTTTGCATATAATGCGCTCTCGAATAATACAGCCTGGCCTTTAATATCAACACGATCGATTTCCGGATGGATCTCGATAATCTCATCAATTTTCAGTGGTGTCATGGATAAAGATACTAAGGAAGCAATTTTATCGCCAACTTTGATATCCAGATCTAAGTCTTCACCGATATAAGCAACTTTACCGATGAACATTCCGCCGGATCCTGTTACCGGATTCTGCATTTTACCACGCTCGTTAACGATTCCCAGAATCATCTCTTTGATTTTCTCTATATCACCACCACATGCCTCTTCGATCTGTGTGAAGGAAGCAGAGTCGATATTTAAAGAAATAACATCACAGATAATCTCGTTAGAGTATTTTTTTGTCATGTCGTTATCAATTTTCTGAGCTGCCTGTGTCAGAACGCCCTGCGGCTCAATTACACGATGAATTCCGTATTTGTCACCTACTAATTTTCCCATTGTTTTCTCCTCCTAAAAATTATTCTTTCCTTATTATAATGTTACATGAAAAACAATTTCCCCAAACTGTTTTTCGATTTGAATCACGTTTTGTTTATCTGTAAAAGGATCCAGTTGCTTTGCAATCGTATGTCAGGGTTTTTAACATTTTCATAACCGAATCCCTTTTACATTCCTTCTAACATGAATTCCCGGATATATACCGGTCTTTTTCATTCCTCTCAGATCATTTCAAACCTAAGATTTCTCTTGCTTCTGCCGGAGTTGCTACCGGTCTGCCAAGCTCTTTTGCAAGTCTTACTACTTTCTCAACCATCTCTCCGTTGGAAGCTGCAAGTTTGCCTTTTTCAATATAAACATTATCTTCAAAGCCGACTCTTACATGTCCGCCCATCAGAATTCCCATTGTTACCATCGGATACTCAAATCTGCCGACACCGGATACAGTCCATGTGGAACCTGCCGGAATACTGTTTGCCATGAAAAGCAGATCTCTTGGCTCTCCGGAGATACCTCCGTTTACACCCATTACAAAATCAAAATGCATTGGTGCTTTGATGTATCCTTTTTTATGAAGACGGATTGCCATGTCAATCATGCCTTTGTCGAATACTTCGATTTCAGGTTTGATTCCGTACTCGTTCATTGTATTTGCAAAATCAATGATCATATTTTCAGTATTTACGAAAATCTCATCACCGCCGAAGTTACATGTTCCGCAGTCAAGTGTTGCCATCTCCGGTCTTAAAGTTGTCGGAGCCAGACGTTCTTCGTTACTCATACCAACTGCGCCCCCAGTAGATGGCTGAATAATCACATCCGGACAAACTTCCTTAATTGCATTGATGCAAGCTTCGAAACGTTCCTTGCTCTGTGTCGGTGTTCCATCATCTTCTCTTACATGAAGATGAATAATGGAAGCTCCCGCATCGTAAGCGCTTTTTGCTTCTTTTGCAATTTCCTCTACTGTATATGGAACTGCCGGGTTATGCTCTTTTGTAACCTCAGCGCCACAGATACAAGCAGTGATAATTAATTTTTCCATAGCGTTTACCTCTCCTCTTCTTTTTCCCAATACATTATATAAAACATAAAGGGCGCCATTCACCGAAGTACTCTTTAACTGACTTCTGATGAATAGCGCCCCACGTTTTCACATGACAGTGCAAAAGCTGTCTGCCTTTGCCCCAAGTCCTTCTCCCATTACAGATCCGGTCTTTCGGCGATCCACCCCTTCACAGACAACCTTGGAAATAATGTTCCTTATCATTTGCTGCTACCCGGTAAACCGCGCCTCTATTTGATATTATGTAATTTTTGATATTATGCTGAAATACTGATTTTTTCTGATTAAAAGTTCTTCTGTAAATTACTTACGCTGTTTGTCTTTCGGAACAACACATGTTCCGCTTGCGCGGCATACAACGATCGGCTCTTCCAGAACGTCACATGCGGAATCATTGATGTCAGGTCTCGGAGCGATCACTTTACGTGCCTCGAATACCATTTTTCTGGATGTGTTTCCAACAGATACGATCTCACCGACAACCTCGATATAATCGCCTGCAAATACAGGTGCCATGAACTCTACTTCATCGTAAGCTTTGAACAGTCCCTCATCTCCATCATTTAAGATAAGAAGTTCTGTTGCTACATCTCCGAATAAACCAAGCATTCTTGCTCCGTCTACCAGGTTTCCGCCGTAGTGTGCATCATGTGCGCTCATTCTCAGTCTGATTACTGATTTCATGTTTTCCATTTTTCTTCCTCCTATAATACCTTCTGATGTGTGTTTTATGTTTCTTGCGAAACCGTCAACCATTAATAAGTACCTGCTGCAAATGCAGCTAATACATATTGTATAGCGCTCCACGCATCATGGATATTTAGAAAAAAGAGTGGTTTTAGGTAAAAAAAATGCTATTAACAAATCAATTCCCGCTTTTAAATTTAGGTGTTCCGATTTGCTAATAGTGCTCCATGATATCATGACAGTACAGAAACTGTACGTCTCTGTCCCAAGCAAAGACTCAATCACGAATCATTGCTTTCGGCAGCTTACTCCTTCATCTACATCATTGGAAGTGATCTTCCTTGGCATCTGCAATTACCCAATAAGCTGCGCCTCTATTGTCTGCAATATGTTGTTTGTTGATACTTGCATGTTACCACCTGGTAACCCTCCCTGTCAACTGGTAGTTTTGCACAAAATCATGGTTTTTCCTTTGTTTCTTTTGTATATTTCGCTGTTTTTTGTGTGTCTGTAATGGACATTCTTCTCTCTCACAAAGACTTCATCTGGTTAGTTAGCTATATTAGACAGTATGGGTGGTGACTTTTTGGTAACCTTTCCCAGTTTTTTTTTTACGCTTTACAAGCAGTTTTTTTTATGATACAAAGGTATTAGCAATCGTAATGTCAGGCAAATAAATACGTAGGAGGTATTTTATTATGGTAGATGCGGGGTTTCTATCTATTATTCCACCGATTGTAGCAATTGTACTTGCCTTAGTTACTAAAGAGGTTATTTTCTCTCTTTTATTAGGTGTATTCTCTGGTACGATCATTTATTCAGCACTTGCAGGACTTGGTCCTTTCGGTGTTCTTTCTACCACAGTAGAAATCATGATCGACAAATTTGGAGCAAATGCGGACATGATCCTGTTCCTTTGCTTCTTAGGTATTCTCGTAATTCTTATTACGAAAGCCGGCGGAGCCAGAGCTTATGGTGAATGGGCTTCCAGTAAACTGAAAACCAGACGAAGCGTTCTGTTTGCATCAGCATTACTTGGTATCTTCTTTGCTATTGATGATTATTTCCACTGTCTGGCAGTTGGAACAATCATGAGACCTGTAACTGACAGAACAAAAATCTCTCGTGAGAAACTGGCTTACCAGATCGACGCTATCGGCGCTCCTCTCTGTGTAATCATGCCAATCTCTTCCTGGGCTGCTTCCGTTATTTCTTATTTCCCGGAAGACGGTTCTGTATCAGGTATGGAGACATTTATTCAGGCTATTCCGCTGAATCTGTATGCAATGTTATCCATCTTCATGGTTCTTTTCTTAACATTTAAGAAAAAATCTGAATTTGGTCCGATGCTCGTAGCCGACAAACTGGCTGAGCAGGGAGTTTTCTCATCTCCGGATGGTGATGTAACAGAAGACAACTTATCCGACTTTGAAAAAGAAAACCAGAGCGGACGTGTATGTGACCTTGTTATTCCGATCGTTGTACTGGTTATCTCCTGTGTACTCTGCATGTTATATGTAGGTGGTTTATTCTCAGGCGAAGGTCTTTCCATCATGGAAGCATTCGGTAACACAGTTGCTGCTACTGCACTTGCACTTGGTGGTTTCTGTACATTAGTATTTACATTTATTTATTACATGTGCCGTCGCGTTCTTACTTTCAAAGAATTATTTGGTGGCATCAGTCAGGGTGTCTTCACAATGATCCCGGCATGTACGATCCTTACATTCGCATGGACAATCTCCAGCGTATGCCGTGATTACCTTGGAACAGGCGAATTCGTAGCAGACGTTGTTGCTAACTCTGGTATTCCGATCATGACACTTGCTCCAATCATTTTCATCATTGCAGCATTACTTTCATTTGCAACCGGTACAGCTTGGGGTACATTCGGTATCCTTATTCCGATTGTAATTTCCATCTGTTCTGTAGCAGCTCCAAGCATGACAATTACATGTCTGTCTGCAACATTAGCCGGTTCCGTATTCGGAGATCACTGCTCACCGATTTCTGATACCACAATCCTGTCCTCTACAGGTTCTCAGTGTAACCACTTGAAACACGTTGGTACTCAGATTCCATACGCAGTTATCGTAGCTGTATGCTGTGCAATCGGTTATGTAGTTGCCGGTGTAACAAACGGTTTAGGTCAGGGCGTAAGTACTGTTATTTCTTTAGTAGTTGCTCTTGTACTCCTGACTATCACACTTCTGGTTGCTCCGAAGGTTTGGAAGTATTCACCTGAGCAGAAGGAAATCATCAACGCTGCAAAGGAATAATGTTTATAAACGAACACTTCAAATTCTCTTAACAAACTAAAAAGAAAGAACCGATGTAGAAATACATCGGTTCTTTCTTTTTCTCATATTTTTCAAGTCGAACGCACATGAGACCTGGTGCGTGATTCCGGTCAAGATAAACTGAGATCAATCCTGCTCATCCAGCAAATTCATCACATCGCTTTGCAATCCCAGTAAGCGACAGATCCTAAACGCATCCCTCGGACAATTTCCCTCATTCTCAACACGATACAGACCATAATTCATATGGGACGCGATTACCGCTACTCCCTTTTGCATACCTGCATTCTGAATCTCATTCTCAACCTTAGATTCATCCATATCTTTCAGTCCTACAACCTGATAATGCGCCTTTCCATACTCAGCCACATGATCAAAATGTGTAACCAGAAGTGCGACCACATGCTTATGATTCAGATATTTGGTCACTGCACGCACCAGTGCAGCTCCCTCATGAGGATTGGTACCTCTGGAAAACTCGTCCAGCACTACAAAACAGAATTCTTTTTCCACGTTTTCAATCACATCCTTCATCTGGATAATCTCTGCACCAAAACTGGAGAGTCCTTTCTGTACAGACTGCAGTTCCTCGGAAATCATCTGGATATTCTCAAAAAACGGAATCTCTGCATAATCTGCATATACATAAAAACCACACATGGCAAGCACTACATTTAGCACAATGGTCTTCAGGGAAATACTCTTTCCACCCATATTTGCGCCGGTGATCACCGTAGCCCCCTGTGTCAGTTCAATGGACAATGGCGTAAACTCCAGACCACGGTTCTTTAACACAGAAGCAACCCACGGATTCGTCACATTTTCCAATTTAAAAGAAATGTCAGAAGCTGTATTTTTATACATATTTTCAACATCCATACCTATCATTCCGCTGAACACCGGTTTCACTGCTTTTCCGAAATAAGTAGCGGTCAGTTTCTCCAGCAGCAAGTCCAGACGCCCTGTTACATTGGCATTATAGAGCATGGCATCCAGATACGGCTGCAGGCGCTTTGTGAGCTGTTCCCGGATGATCTGTTCTTCTTCTTCCTCTTCCAGAACAACCTGATGCCGCAGATTCTGATACTCTTTCTTTGTCTCTTCCGCCGCAATCTCCATGGATTTTTCCAGTTCCCGCTTACGTTTCCGGATATCATCCAGTTTCTCCGAATATGCTTCGTAAATATAAAAACTCGGAATCCGGCGTCCGTCCGGATCCAGAATATCTAGGGCTGCTTCCAGATCCATATAGCCAAGACCCGTCATCTTTGTCTGCCCATTTACATAATTTGCTTCACTTCTGGCCTGCTCCGAATAAATCAGAAAATTCTTCATTTCAAACAGTTCAATGTCATTCAGACACATTTCCCGTGCCTTTTTTATCGTTGGCCGCACATCCTTCATCTGCATAAATATACGACGCAAATGATTGATTTCCTGCTTCAGATCCTCTTTTTTGTTCATCAGCTTCTCCAGATTGGAGAGTTCCTCCATCAGAAGATCTTTTTCTTCCACTGTATACGGTGTCATCCGACGCACCCGTTCCTGTCCGTAAGGCGAAGATGGATTCAACCGGTCCAATATATATTGCAGTCCAATACTGTTTTTCTGTTCATATGTCAACTGAATCATACTAATTCCCCCATATTTTTTCTGTACTCGTCCCTGACATTATAGACAGGCACATCAATCGCTGCAGACATCTTCTGCATAAATTCATCCTTGTCAAAATGAAATCCATAAGCTGAAAACGGATTGATGGTAACTCCCAGCAATTGCAGCGCATCTGCCACCTCAAAACGCAACCCCTTGATCTGCAGTTTCTCATACATATCGCTGGAAAGAAGTATTTTGCTGCCATCCAGCAGTACCATCTTTTTCCCTTTCAGATCTGTATTTGACATGATGAGTGTCTTTACCATGGCATCTGTCAGTCCGCCCTGAACTACCATATATTCCGGCGGAATTTCTGCTCCTCTCCGCCATACTTTCTCCGGTGTTATCCGCTCCTGTGGCAATACAATATGCTCCGGATCAGTCACCGGTATATATTTCATATCATTCTGATTCCACAGTTCCTCCGGTACTTCAAACGGCGCCTGAGGCAGCTGAAGGATTTCACAGGTATATGCGGTATCCCGCACTACCGTAGCCATACTCTTGTGATAAGATGCACCGGTACACAGAATCGTACTCTGACTGACTTTTCTGGAACAGAGACTTTTTCGCCCAAGTGCCCCGTCGATCAGAATCTTGTCCACACCATAAGGGCGGATCAGCTCCGATACTTCCGCCAGCTGACTGGTCATGGATGGTCCGGCAATCTGCACAAACCCGTCTGTCCGGGCCTTGAAGATAATAATCTCTCCCATCGGTGTATAAATCCCGGTAGAACATAAAATCTCCCGAGTCGTATCACAATATTTCAATAAATCTGCTGCCGTTGCAACAATCGTTCCCTTATAAACAAAAATGCCCGGTTTCACCGTATTGGTAACCAGATCTGTGCTTTCTCCATCTCTTCCTACCGATGTAGCACCAAAAGAAACCCCGTTGCGTTTCAGCTCAGCAATCAGCTGATTCAACGTGGTTGTCTTTCCGGCATTTTTGCACATTCCGATCAGGGAAACAGAATCGTAAGGTGCTACCAGTTCGTATAATGATTTCATACTTTCCTCCATAACAACTACATTTCAATCCCTTTTCTTGCCGGTACCCCTTTTTCAAATGGATGCTTCACTGCATTCATATTTGTAATATAGTCTGCCAGTTCTACCAGTTCCGGTTTCGGATTGCGCCCTGTCATAACGACCTCCAGCTGCTCCGGTCGGTTTTTCAGAAAATCAAGCACCATGGCCGTATCAATCAATTCTGCATTACACAGATCCAGCATCTCATCCATAACCAGCAATCTTGCATTCTGCTCCACCGCTGCCGCTTTCACCTTCTCAAACAACGCCGTATAAGCAGCCTTTGCCTCCACTTTTTCTTCCGGTGTCATCAGAAAAGAAAATCCAAAATGATGTTCTTCCACCAGTACTGTAATATTCGGAATCTTCCGTAAAATATTCATCTCACCGGTTGTACCATCCTTCAAAAACTGAGAATACACCACCGGAAATCCATTTCCTGCACAGCGGATTGTAAGACCAACCCCCGCCGTTGACTTTCCTTTGCCTGTTCCCTCATAAATGTGAACAAGTCCCTTCATGTTTCTGCTTCCTCCTTATATACCTTTCTTTCTGTGTTTTCACACAAAGACTCCTCTAAAACCTTCTCTTTTTACTACCTCAATGATAGCATGACCACACCTGTTTTACAAGGAGTATCAGCTCGAAAAGAATCTGTTATGTTACAGTTCACTCATCATATGTATTCAAATATTGATCATGCTTGCATGAGGAAATATTTGGATACATAATGATGAATGGCGCGTGTGAACTGTAACTTATAAATAAAGTGAAAGTGTCACTTGTATGTTCTCAGAATTAGTGCTAAAATAATCTTAGAAATTGCATAGGGATTTGCATGAGATTATGAGCTGAGCAAAAAGAAAAACCATGAGAGTGGTTTATTTTTGCTCGGCTTTTATTAGTTAAAGGAGAAGAATGTTATGTATGATGTAATGATCATAGGAGCAGGCGTGACAGGAAGTGCCATTGCCCGGGAACTGATGCGTAAGAAGAGAAAGGTAGCAGTATTGGAGCGCTGCAGTGATATTTGCGAAGGAACCAGCAAGGCAAATAGTGGCATTGTACACGCCGGATTTGACGCAACACCCGGAACATTAAAAGCGAAGATGAATGTGCAGGGAAGCAAGAGGATGGAAGCACTTTCGAAGGAACTTGATTTTTCTTATAAGCGGAATGGTTCGCTGGTGCTTTGTTTTGAAGATGCGGACAGATCGAAATTAGAAGAATTACTGGAAAAAGCGGAGAAAAATGGTGTGGAAGGATGTCAGATCATTTCCGGTGATGAAGTGCGGCAGATGGAACCGCAGGTGTCGGATCAGGTCGTGGCTGCGCTGTATGCGCCGGCAGGCGGCATTGTATGTCCTTTTGGATTAACGATCGCACTGGCAGAAAATGCATGTGCAAACGGTGTACAGTTTTTCCTGAACCAGGAAGTTCAGAATATTGTAAAAAAAGATGGATATTATGAGGTCTGCACGCAGGATCATGTGTATGAGACAAAACTGGTAGTAAATGCTGCAGGCGTTTATGCGGATGTTTTTCACAATATGGTCAGTGAACAGAAGATTCAGATCATTCCGCGAAAGGGCGAGTATTGTCTGCTGGATAAAAAAGTAGGCAAATTTGTCTCTCATACGATTTTCCAGCTTCCGACAAAATATGGAAAAGGTGTACTGGTAACGCCGACCGTACATGGTAATCTGATGCTTGGACCGACGGCAGTGGACGAATTGGATAAGGAAAATATCGCAACCACAGCAGAAGGTCTGGAGGATCTGCAGCAGCGTGCGGGCTTAAGTACACCAAACCTGCCAAAACGCCAGACTATCACGTCATTTGCCGGCCTTCGTGCACATACAGAGAAGAATGATTTTATCATTGAAGAAGTGGCAGATGCACCGGGATTTATCGATGTGGCAGGGATTGAATCTCCGGGACTTTCCAGTGCACCGGCGATTGGCATTTATGTGGCAGAAATGATTGAAAAACTGCTTCCGGCAGAGGATAATCCGGAGTTTGTATCCACCAGAAAAGGAGTGGTCTGCATGGAAGAACTGAGTATGGAAGAACGCCATCTGATGATTCAGAAAAATCCGGCGTATGCGAATGTGATCTGCCGCTGTGAGATGGTGACAGAAGGAGAAATTCTGGATGCGATCCACCGTCCGTTGGGAGCGACAACGCTGGATGGAGTGAAACGCAGAACCCGTGCGGGAATGGGAAGATGTCAGGCAGGATTCTGTTCCCCGAAAACCGTGGAAATCCTTGCAAGGGAACTTGGATGCGACATCAGTGAGATTACGAAAAAAGGCAGAAATTCAGGATTCCTGACCGGATATGATAAGGAGGAACTGTAATATGAAAACGAAAATTGCAATCATCGGCGGCGGTCCTGCAGGTCTGTCAGCAGCAGTTGCGGCACGAAAGGCCGGTGTGGAAGATATTTTGATTTTAGAGCGTGATGAGCAGCTTGGCGGTATTTTAAATCAGTGCATCCACAATGGATTTGGGTTACATACGTTTCAGGAAGAGCTGACAGGACCGGAGTATGCGGCACGTTTTATTGCAGAAGTGGAAGAAATGCAGATTCCATATCTGCTGTCAACTATGGTGGTGGATATCAGTCCGGAGAAAAAGATTACCTGTATGAACCGAGAACAGGGAATGTTTGTGCTAGAGGCGGAAGCCATCATTCTGGCGATGGGGTGCAGGGAACGTCCGAGAGGTGCCCTAAATATTCCGGGGTATCGTCCGGCGGGAATTTATTCTGCAGGAACCGCACAGCGTTACGTCAAAGATCGGAAGAGGGACGGATGCCAGGTGAAAAAGTGGTCATTCTTGGCTCCGGTGACATCGGTCTGATCATGGCGCGGCGCATGACGTTTGAAGGCGCTAAAGTGCAGGTGGTGGCAGAACTGATGCCATATTCCGGTGGATTGAAGCGAAACATTGTGCAGTGTCTGGATGATTATGATATTCCGTTAAAATTAAGTCATACTGTGGTAGATATCAAAGGGAAAGACCGGGTGGAGGCAGTTACGATCGCACAGGTGGATGAAAAATTAAAACCGATTCCGGGAACAGAAGAAACCTACGAGTGTGATACCTTACTGTTATCCTGCGGATTAATCCCGGAAAATGAGCTTTCCGGAAAATTGGGTGTGGAATTAAGTACGGTGACTTCGGGGCCGATTGTGAATGAGAGTCTGGAAACTAATATTCCGGGTGTGTTTGCCTGCGGGAACGTATTACATGTGCATGATCTGGTGGATTATGTATCCGAAGAAGCTGGCGCAGCAGGAATGTTTGCGGCAGAATATGTGACACAGCAGTTTGCGGAAGACACGACAGAAATCGCTATCTGCCCGGAGGGTGGTGTGCGCTATACGGTGCCGTCTTCCGTTCATCCGCATCGGA
>OHAC01001782.1_pt1 | contig 18808 bp, 22 predicted proteins | sample 1577051 | NCBI WGS metagenome assembly OHAC01 (sample SAMEA3541499, study PRJEB24748) | human gut metagenome | biome: human gut; feature: human-associated habitat; material: faeces | place: China | collected 2012 | reverse complement strand
AGGAGCCTTCGCCTGTTTTCAGTCAGGATTGCGGACTTGTTTCGCAATTACCTATGAGGTCATATTAACTCTGAATTGGTAAGTTATCAACTATAAAGATAGCATTACCGAATATTAAAAAGTTACCCCCTTTTGCTGTCGGGTGGTGTACCAAAGGTGTACTAAGTGTGTACTGCCCGGTGTACTGACATGGAGCATTTTTCGTGATATAGTGTAGGCGTGAAAGATTAGATGCGGACTGAACCCTATATGGTTTGGTCTTTTTTTCTGTCTTTCACTTGGCATGGGTAAGGGCTTTATCCTTTCACCGTACCCGTTACATAAGAAAGGAGCGTGGTGCTATGCCAAGAAAACCAAAGAAACCGTGTAAGCATCCCGGCTGTCCAAAGCTGGTGGACGGAATGTATTGTGAAGAACACGCTTCTCTGCATGGGCAGGAACGTGGGGATTCAGCAGTGCGAGGGTATGACAGTAAGTGGAGGAAGGCAAGAGAAAGGTTTCTTAAATGCCATCCTCTTTGCGTTCAGTGTCAGAGGGAGGGAAGGCTTGTGAAAGCGACTGTGGTTGACCACATCAAACCGCATCGGGGTGATCCGATTTTGTTTTGGGATGAGAGTAACTGGCAGCCGCTTTGCAAGCACCACCATGACGTGAAGACAATGACCGAGGACAGGTATCAGGAATATAAATATTGATTGTGTATCATACACAAGGGTGGGGGTATTAAATCTCCACAATCCTGTGCAGGATTGACCGCCGCCCCCTCAAACGTGAATTTTCGCAGAATTAAGCAGGGGGGATAGTCCGGCGGTGTGATATTTTTCGCAGAATGTGTTTAAATGCAAGGGAAATCCGTCAGAGAGTTTCGATAAAAAGTATAGAAAAACCGTGTTTTTAATGGGTAAAAAGGCGCAAAAAGAGGTGCTTTTTTACCCATTTTTTATGCCCGTTTGAATGGAAGGATGTGAAAGGATATGACGGAGCAGCAGGCAAAGCAGATAAGGGAAATGAGGGAGCAGGGGATTGGTTACCGTTCCATTGCTCTTACGGTAGGGCTGTCCCGTGATATCGTGAGGAACTTCTGTAAAAGCAGAGGGCTTTCCGGGTATGGTTCGGCACTGACAAAAAACATACGGGAACAGGTCATGCTTGGGAAAGCGTGTCTGTACTGCGGTAAGGAAATGAAACAGCCGGATACCGGAAGACCAAAGAAGTTCTGCTCAGATAAATGCAGACGGGAATGGTGGAAAGGACACCCGGAACGAATCAACAGAAAAGAGAGGGCCATGTACCCTGCGGTGTGTGTGCGTTGCGGTAAAGAGTTCTTAAGCTACGGTAACAGGAAAAGGAAGTATTGCAGTCATGACTGCTACATCAAAGCAAGATTTTGGGAGGTAGAAGATGAAGACAGCGAAGCTATCAGTTCTGCCGATTAAGGACTTAAATCCGGCAGAGTACAATCCCCGTAAAAAATTAAAGCCGGGGGACAAGGAGTATGAAAAGATTAAGCATTCCATTGAAGAATTTGGATTTGCTGACCCTGTAGTGGTTAATTCCGATATGACAATTATCGGAGGTCACCAGAGGGTAACAGTAGCAGCTGCCCTTGGTTATACGGAAGTACCGTGTGCGATTGTGGAAGTCAGCAAAACTCAGGAAAAGGCACTCAACATTGCGTTGAATAAGATTTCAGGCGAATGGAATCAGGAACTGTTGGCAGATTTGATTCAGGACTTGCAGGATTCAGATTTTGATGTTGGGTTTACAGGCTTTGAACCGCCGGAGATTGAACAGCTATTTTCAAAGGTGCATGACAAAAAGGTAAAAGAAGATGATTTCGATGTAGAAGCGGAATTGAAAAAACCAACAGTGGCACAGACAGGTGATGTGTGGCTCCTGGGCAAACACCGTGTTATCTGTGGCGATTCTATTTTGCCGGAAACATACAACATCCTTATGGATGGCAGGAAAGCAAATCTGGTTCTGACAGATCCACCGTACAATGTAGATGTGGAGGAGACTGCCGGAAAGATTAAGAATGACAATATGGCAGATGAGGATTTTTACAGATTCCTTTTTGCTGCCTTTGTGAATATGGAACAGAACATGGAGGACGATGCTTCTATCTATGTATTCCATGCGGATACCGAGGGATTGAATTTCAGAAAGGCGTTTGCGGATGCCGGGTTCAAGTTATCGGGATGCTGTATTTGGAAAAAGAATGCACTGGTGCTTGGACGCAGTCCTTATCAGTGGCAGCACGAACCGTGTCTGTTCGGATGGAAGAAAGGCGGTAAGCATCAGTGGTATTCCGACAGGAAGCAGACCACCATTTGGGAATATGACCGTCCGAAGGCATCCAAAGACCATCCGACTATGAAGCCGATTGCTCTGATGGCATACCCGGTACAGAATTCTTCCATGATGGGATGTGTGGTTCTGAACCCGTTTCTTGGTTCCGGTTCGACACTTATGGCTTGTGAACAGACAGGGCGTATTTGCTATGGTGTGGAGCTGGAAGAGAAGTTTGTGGATGTCATCGTCAACCGTTATATGGAGATGAAAGGCTCTGCCGATGATGTTTTCGTTATTAGAAATAATGTGAAAATTTCATATCGGGATTTAGGGAAGGAAGGTGAAGCCAATGCAACAGCTGACCTTCCTTGATTTATGTTCAGGCATAGGCGGTTTCAGACTTGGTCTGGAATCTGCCGGCCATAGGTGTATCGGTTATTGTGAATATGACAGATTTGCGAGGGCTTCTTATGAAGCAATGTACGACACGGAAGGAGAGTGGAAAGCAGATGATGTCACAAAACTTAAATCAGAAGATGTCCCCTATGCAGACATCTGGTGTTTCGGATTCCCATGCCAGGACATCTCCGTTGCAGGAAAACAGCGGGGACTTGTCGGAGAGCGAAGTGGGATATATTACAACATTATTGACCTCATCAAAGGCAAAGAAGAAAGTGATAAGCCCACATACCTTCTTGTTGAGAACGTTAAGAACCTGTTATCAATTAATTCAGGCTTCGACTTTGCCAGCGTTCTGTCTGAAATGGACGAAGCGGGGTATGACTGTCGGTGGCAGGTGCTTAATTCAAAAGACTTCGGAGTCCCCCAAAACAGGGAACGTGTGTTCATTATCGCAAATCTTAGAAGCCGAGGTGGACGAGAAATATTACCTCTCTGCGGAGAAAACGCAGCAACTCTTAACCAACTTGTAGGTGGGATGCAGGGATACCGTGTATATGGCACGGATGGCATATCAGCTACCCTCGTTGGAAATGCCGGAGGTGTAGGAGCCAAGACAGGCTTGTATCTTATGGGCAATCTGAATCCGAGTGGTCATGGGCAGGGTGGAAATGTTTATCATGAAGACGGAATTGCACCAACGGTTACTGTAAACAAAGGCTGTGGCACGAGGATATTTATTGATCAGAGCAACCATGCTCCAAAGCTGACGGAAAATGCCAGATGCATAACTGCAAGGTATACTTCCGGGATGGTAAATCATACTGCAATGAATTCTGCAGTTATGGAAGTGCATCCGGTTCTGACACCGGAACGTATGGAGAAAAGGCAGAATGGCAGACGGATGAAAGAAGATGGAGAGCCGATGTTCACGCTTACCTCACAGGACAGACATGGTGTGTTTGTGTGTGAGAAAGTGCAACAGAATGAGGAAACCATGCTCCGTGTCAGAAATGGTACAAAACAGGGGTATGACGAAGCACACGTTGGTGATGGTATTAGCCTTGCATATCCCGAGAGCGATACCAGAAGGGGAAGGGTTGGAAAAGGCTGTTCCCAGACATTGGATTGCTCCGGGCAAATGGGGACTCTTATGAAGTGCGGAAGAATCCGCAGGCTCACTCCGAGAGAGTGTTTCCGTCTGCAAGGTTTCCCGGATGTTTTATTTGATAAAGCGGCATCTGTTAATTCGGATGCACAGCTTTACAAACAGGCAGGGAATGCGGTGACCGCTACTGTGGCATTTGCGGTGGCAATGTCACTGCCGGAATCACGGGAAAATTAGTGAATAAATAACTTGCTATTTCCTCCATTCAGAGTGATATATGTAGTACCAAATTGAATGGAGGAAAAGCAAATGAAGGTAAAAACAACAGCAGAAAACAGAAAAGACGTTGTAAAAGCGATGGAGGAAATCCTTAATGTAAAAGCAAAATATCAGGGACCACCATCCTTTGGATACAAGGTCGGGGAGTATACAGTGGATCGTGATGGCAACGTGGAACACGAATCCGAGGAGGCAGCACTTACCATGCAGAATGAATTAGTAGCGAGAGGTCTTGCTGAAGGCGAAGCAGACAGACTTAACATTGGGATTCCGATAGAGGGATTCACAGCAGAGGGTATTAAAAATCTTATTTACATGATTCACAGCAAACAGTACCTTTTGGAAAAAGCAGTCGGAAAAGAGGTATTCAGAATTTCCGATAAGCTGGTAGAGAGATTGGATGCGGAAGAAAACATACCGCTTGAGAAAGTGATACAGATTGCGGAAGAAGAAAGTATAGAGGGGCTTGCCTTTGGGGAGGACAGAATATTTTTCTGCGGATTTCCGCTGAACGAGGATGAAGCGAGAGCCTATGCTGAATTGGCAGCTTGCATGGCAAAGACGGCAAAGGAAGCAAAGAGAGTAAGTCCAAAGGCTACCATCGAAGAAAATGAAAAATATTACATGAGAGTCTGGCTTGTCAGAATCGGTCTTGGAGGTAAGGACGGAAAGGAAACAAGAAAGGTATTTCTTTCCAGACTGAAAGGGCATACCGCATTCCGAACCGAGGAAGATAAGGAAAAATGGAAAGAACGAAACAGTAAGAAATCCACCGAATCTGCTGAATAGCAGAGGGGTGGATTTTGCTATAAAATACACAATTTCATATGGATATGAGCAGTAAATATTTGTGTACATTATGCCTCCGAATTAACTGGATAATATGTGCTTTTAGAGCGAATATGTACCTACCGAAAGGGAAAACAAACAGCCGAAAGGAAGGTACATAGAATGAACGAAAAAACAAGAATTCAGATTGAGGAAATGAAAAAGCAGACCATTGGGGTTGAGGTTGAGATGTACAACATCACAAGGGAAAAGGCAGCGAGAACGATTGCAGAGTATTTTCATACCGAAGGAACGGTAAAGTACATTGGAGGAAGCTACAGCGCATGGGCATGCAAGGACAATAAGGGAAGAGAATGGAAAATCACAAGAGATTCAAGCATTCAGGCAGCTTCCGATGACGAGAAGGCAGAACTTGGAACACCGATTCTTACCTACGAGGACATTCCAGATTTGCAGGAGATTTTAAGACAGCTAAGACATAAGGGAGCAAAAAGCGACCCTGCCCACATGTGCGGAGTACACATTCACATCGGATTGAATGGCCACACTCCAAAGAGCCTCAGAAACCTTGCGAACATCATGGCAAGCCACGAAAGCCTTTTGATTTCCGCAATGAGACTTGACCGAAACCGAATCAACAGATACTGCAGAACGGTTGACCCTTCCTTCCTTGAAAGGCTGAACAGAAGAAAGCCAAAGACAATGGAACAGCTTGCAGACATTTGGTACGAAGGAGTATGGGGCAGCAGAAATCAGCATTACAACGATTCAAGATACAGAATGCTGAATTACCACGCTTGCTTCACACATAAAACCATCGAGTTCAGATGTTTCCAATTTGCCAACGCTGGCAACGGAAGAAAGGGCGGTTTACACGCAGGAGAACTTAAGAGTTACATACAGCTTTGCCTCGCACTCAGCCAGATGGCGAAAACGGTAGCGAGTGCCAGCCCGAAACAGCCACAGGTTGAAAATCCAAAATACGCAATGAGAACATGGCTTTTGAGACTCGGCTTCATCGGAGATGAATTTGCAACAGCAAGAGACATCCTTACCAAAAACCTTGAAGGGGATACAGCCTTCAGACACGGCAGAGCAGCTTGAAGGATTCAGCTTTGAGGCCCACCGACCGCTTCGGCGGTCTTAAGGTGGTAGAAGGGAAGAACCCTTCAGAAAGGATGGATGAATATGAATAAATATTATTTAGCCTATGGCAGCAACCTGTCAATGGCACAAATGGCACAGAGATGTCCCGATGCAGTATATGTGGGGACCGCAGAACTTAAGGATTATCAGCTTCTTTTCAAAGGAAGCCAGTCAGGAAGTTATCTGACGGTTGAGCCAAAGAAGGGAAGTATGGTTCCGGTTCTGGTTTGGCGGATTAGTGAAAGGGATGAACATTATCTTGACCGTTACGAAGGTTATCCATCGTTTTATTACAAGAAAACGATGGAAGTGGAAGTGCAATCCTTTATTGGCGAGAAAACAGATGATGTAACAGAAGCCATTATCTACATCATGCATGAGGACAGACCGCTCGGATGCCCGACAAAGCATTATTATGATATTTGCCTTGAGGGGTACTGCCGATTTGGATTTAAACAGACGGTTCTTGAACAGGCTCTTTACGACAGCGTTGGAAAAAGAGTCGAACAGCATCTATTGAAGGAGGTCGGATATTATTATGAGTAGCATGAGATTTCCAAGCAGAGAAGAAGTGGAGAAGGTACGGAATGAGTATCCTAAAGGATGCCGTGTGGTTCTTGAGCGGATGGATGATATGCAAGCACCGCCAATTGGAACGGAAGGAACAGTAAGGGGTGTGGATGACACAGGTTCCATAATGGTTAAATGGGATAACGGCAGCAGTCTTCATGTAGTTTATGGGGAAGACCGATGCAGAAAAATCTAGGAGGCAGATATGGAGCAGATAACAACCATTTGCTACGGGAAAAAGGATACATGGCAGTCAAGGGAGGAGGCACAAGCCTTCTTCCTGAAAGCGATGGCAGGTTCGGAAGGAAACGAGCAGGAGAGATATGCCACCATATATACACAGCTTTGTCTGGGAATGACTGAGTGCAGGGATGAGGTGGACTGATGACAGAAAAAATAAAGGAGCAGATACTTGCTGTCAGGGCTACGGGGCGAACCAATATGTTTGACACGAATATGGTTCAGGTAATTGCCGATGAGATGAAGTTTTATGAACTTGTGGTTTTTATTGAGGAACACAAGGGAGATTATGCAAAATTTATACTGACAGGCGAGTGCTAATATACACAATATCCGATCTTATTGTTTGGTACATTTACAGGCAGATAAGACTGGATATATCTGACTTTTAGAGCGAATATGTACCTACCAAAAGAAAACAAGGAGGGCATTAGCCATGACAGAATTTACAACGATGGAAAAGTTACAGATGAAGGTTGGACCAAGCGGAGCGGTTTTGAAATATGGGGAAAAGGTTCTTGTAACCTGCGAAACCTACTACGGATTTACCGCAGAAGTTTACGAGTTTGTTGAGACTCCAGAGGAAACTGGACTTGGATATATCGAATGCAGACTTAGCCTTATTGAAAAGGCAGAGAAGCATTTTGAAGATGGCGGACACGCCATTGCATGGTGCATCAGCAGGGATTAGGAGGGAAGAATAATGAGTGAGATTATTTTTTCCTACAACCACACAAGATGCCACGCACTCAAAGTCAAGGGCTTATTGGGTGGCGAGGTGTACATCGGAGAAATGGATGGATTTGAAATATATATCAGATTGATCCGCATGCATTATTCGACCAATTTGGATTTGTGGCGGTTAAGAAATAATTGAATTATATGGATGAGAGCTTCTTCGGAGGCTCTTTTTTGATGCTATGAAACGGAGGTGAGGACAGTGGCACAGAGAGGACGTAAGCCAAAGCCTACGGCAGTAAAGGTGTTGGAGGGCAATCCGGGCAAGAGAAGCCTTAATACGGCCGAACCGAAGCCTGAAAAGAAAGCACCACGCTGTCCGTCATGGCTTGAGGATGAAGCGAAAAAAGAATGGAAGAGGATGAGCAAGCAGCTGGAGCAGTTGGGGATTCTCACGGAGATTGATATGGCTGCCTTTGCCGGATACTGTCAGGCATATGCGAGGTGGAAAGAAGCAGAGGAATTTATCACGCAGCATGGAACGATTGTGAAGACTCCGAGTGGCTATTGGCAGCAGGTGCCACAGGTATCCATTGCACAGACCTATCTTAAGATTATGAATAAATTTTGTGAGCAGTTTGGGCTTACTCCTTCTGCGAGAAGCAGAATTGTTGCAGATACAGCTGAGGATAAAGAAAGTGATGAGATGGAACTTCTCTTGATTAAGGGAGGTGGCAGTTAATGTATGATGTGACAAAAGCGGATCATGCGGTCAACTTTATCAATTGTCTGAAGCACACCAAAGGAAAATGGAGGGGAGTTCCGTTTGAACTTCTCTCCTGGCAGGATGAGATTATCCGCACATTATTCGGTACGGTTAAGGAAAATGGCTACAGGCAGTACAATACCTGCTACTGTGAGATTCCGAAGAAAAATGGGAAGTCGGAACTGGCGGCTGCCATTGCATTATATATGACCTGCGGTGACGGGGAATGGGGAGCAGAAGTGTATGGCTGTGCTTCCGACCGCCAACAGGCATCTATTGTATTTGATGTGGCTGTGGATATGGTGGATCAGTGTCCTGCTCTGAAAAAGAGAATTAAACCAGTGATGTCGGTTAAGAGGCTTGTGTATAAACCGACCAACAGCTTCTATCAGGTGTTATCAGCTGAAGCATATACCAAGCATGGTCTGAACGTACACGCTGTTATTTTTGATGAACTTCATGCACAGCCGAACAGAGAACTTTTTGACGTTATGACAAAAGGCTCCGGTGATGCCAGAACACAGCCGTTATATTTTCTGATTACTACAGCCGGAACAGACAGAAATTCGATTTGCTTTGAACAGCACCAAAAAGCTGTTGACATTATAGAGGGCAGAAAAATTGACCCGACATTCTATCCCGTGATTTATGGTGCATCCGATGAGGATGACTGGACGAGCGAAGCCACATGGTATAAAGCCAATCCTTCCCTTGGAGAAACCATCGATATTGAAAAGGTTCGAAATGCTTACATCAGTGCAAGGGAAAATGCTGCAGAAGAGAATATCTTCCGGCAACTTCGATTAAACCAATGGGTAAAACAGTCTACCCGTTGGATGCAGATGGATAAATGGGATGCGTGTGCATTCCCCGTAAATGAGGAGGAACTTATCGGAAGAACCTGCTATGGCGGTTTAGACCTTTCGAGTACATCGGATATCACGGCATTTGTACTTGTGTTTCCACCAAGAAATGATGAAGAAAAATACATCATTTTACCATACTGCTGGATACCGGAAGATAACATGAGACTCCGTGTCAGAAGGGATCATGTTCCTTATGATGTGTGGGCGGCAGAAGGGAGTCTGGAAACCACGGAAGGAAATGTCATTCATTATGGTTTTATAGAGAAATTTATAGAGGAACTTGGTACGAAGTACCACATAAAAGAAATTGCATTTGACCGTTGGGGTGCAACGCAGATGGTGCAGGATTTGGAAGGTATGGGATTTACTGTTGTTCCTTTCGGGCAGGGGTATAAGGATATGAGTCCGCCAACGAAGGAACTTATGAAGCTGACACTTGAGGAGCGAATTGCCCACGGTGGGCATAAGGTTCTCCGTTGGATGATGGATAACGTGTATGTCAGACAAGACCCTGCCGGAAATATCAAAATGGATAAAGAAAAATCCACAGAGAAAATTGATGCTGCAGTCGCAACCGTCATGGCACTTGACCGTGCAATCCGTAATCAGGGAAGTGATGGCAGTGTGTACGATGCCAGAGGAATTCTGGTGTTTTAGGAGGATGACATGATTTTGGTCAGCATATTAGGCTTCTTTCTCATAAGGGAAGCAATCAATCAGGCATTGGAGGGATAGCAGATGGGAATAAAAAGTTTGTTTGGTTTCGGTCAGGCGAGGGATAAGCCTGTACGGAATTACAGCAATGGTGAGTATACATTCAATTTCGGACGAAGCACCAGCGGAAAGAGCGTCAATGAAATGACAGCCATGCAGACTACTGCAGTTTATGCATGTGTGAGGATTTTGTCAGAAGCAATCGCATCGCTTCCAATTCATGTATATCGATACAAAGACGGTGGGAAGGAAATTGTTTGTGACCACCCGCTTTATACGCTGCTCCATGATGAGCCAAACCCGGAGATGACTTCATTTGTGTTCAGAGAAACGCTGATGAGTCATCTTTTAATTTGGGGAAATGCATATGCACAGATCATACGAAATGGGAAAGGCGAGGTGCTTTCTCTGTATCCGCTACTTCCAAACAAGATGAGTGTGGAGAGGGACAGTAATGGAGTGCTGTATTATGTGTATTCCCGTTATACAGATGAGAATCCCAACATGAAAAAGATGGGAGATATCATCTTAAGGCAGGAGGATGTGCTTCATATTCCCGGACTTGGATTTGATGGTCTTATCGGTTACTCACCTATTGCAATGGCAAGGAATGCTGTCGGTATGACGATGGCCTGTGAGGAATATGGTGCCAGTTTTTTTGCTAATGGTGCAAATCCCGGTGGTGTGTTGGAGCATCCGGGTGTGTTGAAAGACCCGGCAAAGGTAAGGGATTCTTGGAATGCAGTGTATCGTGGAACGACCAATGCCCACAAGATTGCCGTACTTGAGGAAGGGATGAAATATCAGCAGATAGGTATCCCACCGGAGGAGGCGCAGTTCCTGGAAACAAGAAAGTTTCAGATTAACGAAATTGCAAGGCTGTTTCGGATACCGCCACATATGGTCGGTGATTTGGAAAAGAGCAGTTTTTCTAATATTGAGCAGCAGTCTTTGGAGTTTGTGAAATACACACTTGACCCGTGGGTAATCCGATGGGAACAGGCACTTAAAAAATCCCTTTTTCTGCCGGAAGAGAAAAAAGAGTTTTTTATAAAGTTGAATGTGGACGGTCTGCTCCGTGGGGATTATCAGAGCAGAATGAATGGTTACGCCATCGGCAGACAGAATGGTTGGCTGTCAACCAACGATATCCGTGAAATGGAAGATATGAATCCATTACCGGAAGAGGAAGGTGGCAATCTGTACCTTGTGAACGGTGCGATGACGAAGCTGAAGGATGCAGGAGCATTTGCCAAAGAGAGAACGGAAAGCACGTCAGAGGAAACCGAACCGCAGCAACCACCAGACAATAGAAACAGAGGAGGTCTACGATGAAACGAAAGTTTTGGAACTGGGTCAGAAATGAGGGGGAAAGAACCCTCTTTTTAAATGGAGAAATCTCAGATGAAACATGGTACGGGGATGAGGTTACCCCTAAGTTATTTAAAGACGAACTGTTATCCGGCGAAGGGGACATTACCGTATGGATAAACAGTCCGGGCGGTGATGTGTTTGCAGCTGCCCAAATCTACAACATGCTGATGGATTATAAAGGCAACGTGACTGTGAAGATTGACGGTCTTGCCGCTTCGGCAGCTTCCGTGATTGCAATGGCAGGAACGAAGGTGCTGATGAGTCCGGTGGCAATGATGATGATCCACAACCCGGCTACGATAGCCATTGGAGATACAGCAGAGATGAAAAAGGCAATCGAGATGCTTGACGAAGTCAAAGAATCCATTATGAATGCCTATGAAATCAAAACCGGATTGAACCGCACGAAAATCTCACATCTGATGGATGCAGAGTCCTGGTTCAATGCAAAGAAAGCTGTAGAACTAGGGTTTGCGGATGAAATTCTCTTTGATAAGGAAAAAGAGGAAAATCCGGAAGAAAAGAAAGAAGAGAAGGAAGAGGAATTGGAAGCCATCCTGTTTTCAAGGTCGGCTGTTACAAATTCCTTTTTTAATAAGCTGATTTCGGGAAAGCCGGAGAAAAAGGTAAACATTAGCGAGCTTGAAAAGAGGCTCAGTCTGTTAAAGCCATAAGGAGGGCAATGAATATGAGTACAGTATTGGAATTAATGGAAAAGAGAAAGAAAGCATGGGAAACTGCCAAGGCATTTTTGGATTCCAGAAGGGGCAGTGATGGTCTGATTTCTGCAGAGGACAATGCGACTTACGAAAGAATGGAAGCGGATGTGGTGGCACTTGGTAAGGAAATAGAGAGATTGCAGAGACAGGCTGCTATTGATGCGGAACTGACAAAGGCTACTTCCGAACCAATCAAGGATAAGCCGGGCATGAAGCCGGGGGATAATGCTCATGTGTGGTAAAGTAGCAACTAAGAATTTGATAGACAGCAGCTGACTATTCCGTTTTTAACTTTTGGTTAATTTTGTAAATCATCAATTTAACAATAGCTCTATTGTTCCTTAAAGCCTACTCTGCTATCATAAAGGCATAAACACAAAGGAGGTTTGCTTATGAAAATCAATCAAATTATCCGAGAAAAACGGAAGGAATTGTCATTAACACAAGAACAAATCGCCGAGCTTTTGGGAGTATCCACCCCGGCTGTAAATAAGTGGGAAAAAGGAGTTTCCCAAACAAAAGGATATTAAGAAATAACCTGTGTTTACCTGCTTGCAAATTTATAAAGGTAATATTTTTTAAGTTTTTGTATAAAAGTTTAATACTTGTTGATAAATTGTTAATGTGATAAAATTAGAAGTTAGGAGGAAGATAAAATGAGTAACATTATTAATGCGATATATAATTTAATTAATAACCCAGTTATTGAATTAAGAGAGTTTTACAAAAGTAAAAACAGAGCAAATAATATGGGTGATGCTTTAGAAGAGTATGTCAAGGATTTATTCGCTAATACAATTAATGAACAAAATGAACAGAGTAGATTGGAGAAAATTTCGGATACATTTTCGTATTTAGGAAATCAAAATAATCCACCTGACAGTATATTACGTTTGGGAGATGCCATTGAAGTAAAAAAAATAGAAGGTAAAAATGCAAGTCTTGCATTAAATAGTTCATATCCTAAACATAAACTTTATGCTGATTCTAAATTAATAACAGAAGCTTGTAGAAAGTGTGAAGCATGGTCTGAAAAAGATATAATTTATGCTGTTGGAATTGTAAATGGTTCTATGCTAAATAGTTTATGTATGGTATATGGAATAGATTATGCGGCAGATAATTCTACCTATGAAAAAATTAAAGAAATAATTGTTAGTGGTGTAAATAATATTCCAGATGTTGAATTTGCTCCTACTAATGAGATAGCGAAGGTGAAGAAAGTTGACCCACTAGGTATTACTGATTTAAGAGTTAGAGGTATGTGGTCTATTGAAAATCCTTTCAAGGTTTTTAATTACATATACAAAAGAGATTTTGATAAAAGGTTTAATTTTATGTGCGTAATAAGAGATACTAAATATTCTAGCTTTGATAATAAGTCATTAATAGAAAACTGTGTGGGACGTATTGAAGGGTTTAACATGGTTGACGTTAAAATCAAAAATCCCAATAATCCAGCTCTTTTAGAAAATGCTAAATTAATTACTTTTCAAATATAGAGTGTAAGGAGAGAACAATAAAATGAAATTAGTTAGTCTTTTTTCAGGAGCTGGAGGATTAGATTTAGGGTTTGAAAAAGCTGGGTTTGAGATAGTTATGGCTAACGAAATTGATAAAACAATTTGGGATACATACGAAAAAAATCATACAGCTAAACTATTGAAAGGTGATATATCTAAGATTGATTCTAGGGAATTTCCCGACTGTGATGGAATAATTGGTGGTCCACCTTGCCAAAGTTGGTCAGAAGCAGGAAGCTTGAGAGGAATTAATGACCCAAGAGGTCAATTATTCTATGAATATATTCGTATTTTGAAAGATAAACAACCAAAGTTCTTTTTAGCAGAAAATGTAAAAGGAATGATGGCAAAAAGGCATAACGAAGCTGTAACAAATATTATTCAGCAATTTGAAGAAGCTGGATATAATGTTTTTATTAAACTGTTAAATGCAGTAGATTACGGAGTGGCTCAAGACAGAAAGAGAGTATTTTATATAGGTTTTAGAAAAGATTTAAATATTAATTTTGAATTTCCATGTGCTTTTAATGAGAAAAAGTGCTTTAAAGATATAATATTTGACTTAAAAGATAATGCGCTTCCTGCTTTAGAAAAAAATAAAACTAATGGTGCAAATTGTAAAGTGTTGAACCATGAATACTTTACTGGTGCTTACTCAACTATATTTATGAGTAGAAATAGAGTGAGAAGTTGGGAAGAACCTGCCTTTACAGTTCAAGCAAGTGGAAGACAGTGTCAACTTCATCCTCAAGCACCTAAAATGATTAAATTTGGAAAAAACGATTGTAGATTTGTTGAAGGTCAAGAAAATTTATATAGAAGATTGAGTGTTAGAGAAGCAGCGAGAGTTCAAGGCTTTCCAGATGACTTTGAGTTTGTTTATACTTCTTTAAACGATGGATACAAAATGATTGGGAATGCTGTACCAGTCAATTTGGCTTATGTTTTGGCTAAGCAAATAAAAAAATATATAGGTGAAAATGAGATTGAGAGTGGCTATTAGTCACTCTCAATCTCTATCTAAAAAGGAGAAGATATAATGAAAAATCTAAATAAGATTGTTTATTTTGATAAAGAAACAATAAATAATATTTTACAAGAAATGAATAAGGGTAATAAATTAATTGAAATAGGAAATACAACATCTTTAAAAGGGAGTGGACAATTAGAGGTTGATGCTCAAATAAAATTGTCTGTGCCTTTAATTAAAAGAATTGCTTTTCTTTTTTCTGGAAAAATATCTGCAAATATACTTAAACAGTACAATAATACGACAACCATAACCTCAACAGAAATTTCAGAATTCGAAAAATTGAAGTCAGAATTAAAACATATTGAAAACATACAGATAAAAGACATTGAAAATTCATCTACTTTCTTTAGAGTTGCAGGAGGATATTTAAAAATGATGAAAGATGGAGTTGATGAAGTTGATATTAAAGAATTCAATGATGTAATGAATAGTTTTGAAGGATATGATACTTATAGAATTTCTAAAAATGAATATGTTCGTTTTAATAATTCTGCTTTTGTAAGTAACTACAAAAGGAACGACTTGTTAACTACTAAAATAGATTTATTTTGCATATTTGTAGGAAAGTTTAAGAAAGAAGAGTTTGATTTTATCAAGCAAATTAATAAAATGCAGACATTAATCACAAATTTTGAAAAAGAAGAAACATTAGCAGAATTATTTCCCTGTCTTGAAGAGGAAATAGAAACTTCAAAAGAACAAGAAAATAATGAAAACGTAATAGACTATATAAATTTATATGATGTTGTATATGCGTCAATTTCTATAGAGGAGAATTAAGATAATGGATAAAAGAAAATATGAAATATACATAGGTTCAAAAAATTATTATTATGATAATATACAATCTTTATGTGATATTGATTCATCTCCAACTTTTTTAGAATTAGTTAAAAAATCTGATGAATGCAGACAAAGAAAAGAATCTTTTGAAGATTATTCAGATATTTTGTTAATTCCAAATGATAATTATAATGGTATAACTGAACAAGCACATGATAGGATAGGAGCAATTATTAAAGAACTAACAACTAATGATGCAATTGTTTATATACATAATCCACCTATTGTACTTAATGAATATTTAAAAAGTGTTTCACAAGAAAATGTTAAATATCATATTGAAGAATATCAAATGAATAAAGATGAACTGGATTTTGTAGCAAAAATGCAAAGCATTTCTTCTCAAATTATAGGTCAAAATCATGCTATAGTTGATATAGGTCAATCTATGTGGTATTTAACAAAAACAAATCGTGAAAAACCATATGTTATCATGTTATATGGTAACAGTAGTTTGGGGAAAACCGAACTTGTCCGTGAAGTTGCTAAAAAGTTTTATAATAACAATTATTATGAAAAACATCTTTCTATGTTTAAAAATGATACATATTCAGATTATTTTTTTGGAGAACGACCTAATAGAAAAACTTTAGGATACGATTTATTAGAACGTAAATCTAATTTAGTGTTTTTAGATGAAATAGATAAATGTCCTGAACATTTTTATTCTGCATTCTATACTCTTTTTGATAATACGCTATTTAAAGATGCTTCTTATGAAGCAGATATATCAGGACTATTGATTATTTTAACTTCAAATTATATGAATCATGATGAAATGAAGAAGAAATTAGGAATGCCAATTTACTATAGAATAGATAAATTTATACATTTTTCTGATTTTACACCACAAACTATATATGAAATTACGATGAAAGAAATACAAGAAAAATATTCTGATTATAAAGAATGGTATACACCAGAACAAATATACAGGTTAGTCAGTCCTAAAATAAATACAAAAAATGAAAATGCTAGAACAATAAAAAGTAAAATACAGGAAGTAATTGAAGAATTACTTTTTGAACAAGTTAAATCTAGTTTTAAGAAGAATAAAAGTATTTAAAATAAGATAAATTATACTTTTGTGAAAGATAGGTTTAAAAATTTACGAACCGCTTGAGTGATCCAGACACGGTGGCGGTCGTAAGACATATCGCCACGCCAGCTTGCTGGCGAGTGTCTGGTTCACTTTGGCGGTTATGCGAGCGAAGCGAGCTTTCTAAGCCCCCGTTATCTAACAAGGGGGGCATAAAAAACAAGAAACAATAGACGTTAGCAAGCGGAAAACGCTGTAAGTACAGGGCAAAACCGCATTTTACATAGCGTGATATAAATCATGTTATTATCACTTTGAAAAACTAAACAGTATAGGAAAGACAGTTGATTTCAAATAAGAAATTGATTGTCTTTTTCTTTTGCAGAAATGAAATGCAGGCAATTATCAGTACACGGTAGTTGCCTTTTTTGATTGGAGGAATTGAAGAATGAATGATAAAAAATTTATTGAAGAATTAAAGTTTAAGCGTGAGGAATACGGAGTATCACAAAAAAGACTTGCCGTTGCCTGCGGTATCAGTCGAGAACATTATAACCGCATTGAAACGGGGAAACTTCCATTGACAGAAGAACTGAAAGCGGAAATTCAAAAGCAGTTGGAACGATTCAATCCATTAGAGCCTATGTTCATACTGGTTGACTATTTCCGTGTCCGTTTCCCTACCATAGACCCGTTGACCGTTATTAAGGACATTCTGCATATCAAGCCCAGACACATGCTCCATGAAGAATACGGACGCTACGGCTATGAAGAACAGTATATTTTAGGCGATATTACCGTGCTGGTATCTTCCAACCCGTCATTAGGTGTTCTGCTGGAACTGAAAGGCAAAGGGTGCAGGCAGATTGAGGGCTATCTTCTTGCACAGCAAAGAAGCTGGTTTGATTTGATGATGGACTGTCTGACTTCTGACGGTGTGATAAAGCGTCTTGACCTTGCGATAAATGACAGAGTTGGAGTTCTGGATATTCCAAAGCTCATAGAAAAGTATCAGCGTGGAGAATGTATCTCCTACTTTCGCAGACAAAAGCGATATGACGGAACGGACAAGAACAGCAATGATATACCCGAAAGCACAGGAAATACGATGTATATCGGCTCAACACAAAGCGAGCTGTACTTCTGCATTTATGAAAAGGCAAAGGAACAATACGTCAAGAAAGGCATTGCCATTGAGGACAGCGAAATCAAGAACCGCTTTGAAATCCGAATGAAAAACGAAAGAGCCTATAAGGCTGTTGTAGATTTGCTGACTTATTATGACGCAGAGAGGACAGCCTTTTCTATCATCAATCATTATATCCGTTTCGTTGACCCAGAAGAAGATAAGCCAAAGAACCGCTGGAAAATCAATCCAGAGTGGGCGTATTTTGTAGGAGATAACCGAGAACCCATTCGATTAACCACACAGCCAGAACCGTTCACAATGGAAAGAGCATTGCATTGGCTACAAAGACAGGTAGCACCTACGCTCAAAATGGTGCAGGAACTGGACAAGATGAACCATACAACCATACTGGACGATATGCTGGAGCATACCGAACTGAAAGACAAGCACAGACACTTGCTGGAACTGGAAAAAACGACTGTAGAAGAAAGAATAGATACCGCCGTTTCAAAGGAAACTGACGGTATTTTTTAATTTCCATGAAAAATATGCAACAGAACATCAAAACGTGTACAGATATGGTATGAAAAAAATTTCAACTTTTTTTCAGTTTAGCTTAACAAATCAGTCTTTGCTGTACTGATATGTGTATATAGGGACGAAATTTATGGATTTAGTCATAAAAACCTCATCTGCTGTACAGATATGAAATGAAAGAGGAAATATTTTTGAAAAATGGAAGCAAAACCGCTTATCTGTTCCCTATATGGAGCGAAGAAAGAAAAAATTTTCAAAAAAGGTCATTATATATGCCTTTTCTGTCCTTATATGGTGCGAAAGAAGAAAAAAGTAAAAAATTTTTCTATTTTGGTTAGCAAAATACTTTTTGCAAGAGAGTGTTGTATGTAAAGAAGAAAAATATCCTGCTTTTGTATTCAAACGGGGCTTTGCAGTCGAGTTTTGGTGTGAAAAGAGAAATATTTCATTTTCAGCTTAACAAAAGGCACTTTCCGTTCCCTATATGATGTGAAAGGAAAATTTCTTCTTTCGTGTTCTTTGACAACTGAATAAAGCAATCCGATACGTTTGGCAGACAGCGAGCCGTGGAAACAGATACGCCATGACCTTTCCCCTGCAAGAGCGAGCGAACCTTATCTGTGTTCCTGTAAGAAATTTGTCCTTTCCTACCGCCATGACCTGTACTGTCAGATAATGATACTCCCGTACAGCCACAGCTTGAGCGTTAAGAGCGTCGCACGCAATGGGTACGGCTACATAAGAACTATGCAGAGGTGGAA
>OHAC01001780.1_pt1 | contig 18809 bp, 19 predicted proteins | sample 1577051 | NCBI WGS metagenome assembly OHAC01 (sample SAMEA3541499, study PRJEB24748) | human gut metagenome | biome: human gut; feature: human-associated habitat; material: faeces | place: China | collected 2012 | reverse complement strand
TGATCCCGGAGTATGTAAAACGCGGCGTTCCGGAGGAGAAACTGCTTCCCTATGGCATTCCGGTGCGGCAGGATTTCTGCAGAAATCTGTCTAAGGAAGCTGCAAGAAAAAAACTGCACCTCCCGATGGATGTTCCGATGTTTCTCGTCATGAGCGGAAGTATGGGATTTGGAAAACTGGCTGTTTTTGCGGCTGAGTTAGCACTCCGCTGCCGGAACGGAGAACACATTGTGATCATCTGTGGAAATAATGCAAAAATCGAACGCATTTTGCGGAAAGAATTTCATTTTAACAAACGGGTCCATATTATCGGGTATACCAATCATGTATCCCTTTTTATGGATGCCTGCGATGTCATTTACACAAAGCCTGGCGGTCTTACCTCGACAGAATCTCTTGTAAAAAATATCCCGATCGTCCACACGGCTCCGATTCCGGGATGTGAGACTGCAAACCTGCATTTTTTTGGTGCAAGACATCTCTCTGTCTCCTCAAAGCATCTCGCAAAACAGGTACAGCTTGGCAAAGCACTGATTGAAAATGATTCCCTGCGTGAACAGATGTCAGAGGCACAGCGCAGAGAACGCAAGCCTGAAGCTGCCATGCAGATTGTAAGTCTGTTAGAACGGCTTGTTTCTCATGAATAGAAAGGGGTTTTTATGTTATATCTCTTCTTTACGATTCTTGGATTTGCCCTCGGAAGCACACTGTTTGCTTACTGGACACCAAAAATCATCCGGCACATTGATATCCGGGAACTTCCCGCAGACCACAATCCGGGCGTTGCAAATGCCTTTATGTACGGCGGATTTTTCTGTGGGCTGCTCTCCCTTATTTTAGAGCTGGCAAAGGGATTTGTTCCGGTATTTCTCGGGCAGCGCTTTTTAGATACTCACTCGCTGCTTTTTATTCCGGTGCTCATCGCCCCGGTGTTCGGACACGCATTTCCATTTTTCCGAAAAGAAAAAGGCGGCAAAGCAATTACCGCCTCCTTTGGAGTCCTGCTCGGTCTGTTTCCGGAGATGCGTCCGGCAGTGTACCTTGCATTTTTCTTTATTTTCTTTTCCCTGATCGTTGTGGTCAGCCCACATTCTTTCCGGTCTGTCGTTACTTTTGGACTGTTTGCATTATGCGTGCTGTTTACCGTAAAAGTTCCATCCATCCAGATTGGAAGCTTTCTGATCGCTGCGGTCGTGATCTACCGGCATTTTATCAAATACCTCGGCGAGCCGCTCCACATACGGCTTTTCAAACATACAGCATAGCCTCACGGCTATGCTGCTTTTTTCTTCTCCACACTATTCAGCTTACCAGCACAGGACTTCATGTCCGTCCTCCGTCACAAGCACCATAATCTCCCACTGTGCGGATGGAAGTCCATCATCTGTATACACTTCCCAGTCATTATCGGAATCAACATAGATATCTGGCTGTCCCATGTTCACCATCGGCTCAATCGTAAAAATCATGCCAGGAACCATCAGCATCTCGGTTCCCTTTTCAGAAACATAGCTGACCCATGGTTCCTCATGGAATTCTAAGCCAATGCCGTGGCCGCCGATTTCCCGGACAACACTATAACCGTTTTCCCGAACGAAATCGTGGATGGCGGAACCCATATCACCTAAGAAATTCCAGGGTTTTACCTCTTTTAAGCCCACTTCCAGGCTCTGGCGGGCGATCTCAACCAGGCGTTTTTTCTCAGGGGAGACGTCGCCGATGCAGAACATACGGGAGGAGTCGGAGTAGTAGCCGTTTAAGATGGTGGAACAGTCCACATTGATGATGTCACCGTTTTTTAATACCCGCTTTGGATCCGGGATTCCGTGGCAGACTACCTCATCGATGGAGGTGCAGACACTCTTTGGGAAACCTTCATAGTTTAATGGAGCCGGGATAGCGCCTCGTCTGGTGGTCTCCTCGTAAACCCAGCGGTCGATGTCCTCTGTGGTACCCCCCTCTTTGATGTGTTCTGCCACGTAGTCCAGGACTGCAATGTTGACCTGGGCGCTTGCTTTGATCTTCTCGATCTGCTCCGGAGTTTTGATCATGTTGTGTTCCGGAACGATGCAGCCCCTGTGCTCATAAGCCATCAGCTTCTCGTCAAAATCATAATGACATTTTTTGTATTTGCGTCCGCTGCCACACCAGCAGGGACTGTTTCTGTCGATCATATGCATAAGAAAAACCTCTTTTCATTTTCATTTCCATTACCAAGAGTAGCAAGCAAAAAATTGTTTGTCAAGAGAAAGACCTGTGAAAACAGTCTTAAAAACCGTTTTCACAGGTCTGAAAATTCCATTTGAGAAAATCTGTCCGATTACGTTTGATTAGTTGGTGCTGGTGTTGTTTTTCTTTAACTCCTGCATCTTCATCGCACGAACCTTTAATGGAAGGCCGAACAGAGTGATGAAGCCATCTGCATCGTGATGATCATACAGATCACCGGTGGTGAAGGAAGCCAGGGACTCGCTGTATAAGGAGTATGGAGAAGTTGTTCCAGCTTTGATGATGTTGCCTTTGTATAATTTGAATTTAACTTCGCCGGTTACATATTCCTGGGTAGAGGTTACGAATGCCTGGATCGCCTCGCGCAGAGGAGTGAACCATTTGCCCTCGTATACAACCTGGGCCAGTTTATCACCCATCTCTTTCTTGACTTCCATGGTAGCGCGGTCAAGAACCAGCTCCTCTAACTGTTTGTGAGCCTCCATTAAGATGGTTCCGCCAGGAGTCTCGTAAACGCCACGGGATTTCATGCCGACAACGCGGTTCTCTACGATGTCTACAATACCGATGCCGTGTTTGCCGCCTAAGGTATTTAACTTACGGATGATGTCAGCCACCTTCATCTTCTCGCCATTGATGCTGGTTGGAACACCCTTCTCGAAGGTCATGGTTACATACTCTGGCTCGTCTGGAGCTTTCTCAGGAGTAGTGCTCAATACCAGAAGGTGATCGTAGTTTGGCTCGTTTGCCGGATCCTCTAACTCCAGACCCTCATGGCTGATGTGCCATAAGTTACGGTCACGGCTGTAACTGCTGTCTGCGGAGAATGGAAGATCGATGCCATGCTGTTTGCAGTATTCGATCTCATCCTCACGGGACTGCATGGTCCATACGTCTGTCATACGCCATGGTGCGATGATCTTGATATCTGGAGCCAGGGCTTTGATACCTAACTCGAATCGGATCTGGTCATTACCTTTACCGGTAGCGCCGTGGCAGATAGCAACAGCGCCTTCTTTTCTGGCAATCTCAACCAGGCGTTTTGCGATGGCTGGACGAGCCATGGAAGTACCTAATAAATACTTGTTCTCATAGGTTGCGTTTGCCTGAACACAAGGAACAATGTAGTTCTCTGCAAAATCGTCAACCAGGTCCTCAATGTATAATTTAGAAGCGCCGGATAATTTTGCACGCTCCTCTAAGCCGTCTAATTCGCTGCCCTGTCCACAGTCGATGCAGCAGCAGACAACATCATAATTAAAATGTTCTTTTAACCACGGGATAATGGCTGTGGTGTCAAGTCCGCCGGAATAAGCTAATACAACTTTTTCTTTCATAAATATGTATCCTCCTATGTGATTGCATTTTTGTAACTGTTCGGTATCTTCACAGTTACGCGTTTTTATCATATAAACTTTCATAAATATACACCATCTTTTGGGAAAATGCAACCCTAAATTGAATATTTATAAAAAGAACTTGCATATTATTCAACACAGATGTATAATTATGAACCCTAATTCAAAAACACCAGGAAAACAGGCATACCAGGTAAAGAAACCTTGGGACTGGAAAGTGAGGAAGCAGAGATGATAAAAATAAGAATTATCGGTTCAACAGGATATGCAGGCGGAGAACTTGCGAGATTATTGCTTCAAAGAGATGATGTGGAAATCAAATGGTATGGTTCTAAAAGTTATGTTGATCAAAAATATGCGTCCATTTATTAGAATATGTTCCAGATCGTTGATGATACCTGTATGGATTGCCGGAAATCAACCGGGAACAGATCGCCCATGCAAGACTGGTTGTCAACCCGGGCTGTTATCCCACCTGCTCCACGCTTTCCATCTATTCTTTGGTGAAAGAAGGGCTGATTGATACCGATACACTGATCATTGACGCAAAATCCGGTGTATCAGGGACGTGACGATATGGCGATGATCTACAGTGAAGTGCCATGCAATGCGGCTGGAACCTTTACCACCAATCTCGTAAAGGCAGCTCCGGTCAAGTGGGACCAGGAAATCGTATACCATGCGCCGTCTGCCCAGGCGGTCATCATCAATGCAGGAATTGCCAATGCCTGTACCGGTGCGGAGGGGTATGGATATTGCAGGGCTACGGCGGATGCAGCGGCAGACATCCTGAAGATCCCGGCTGACGCAGTCTTAGTGGCTTCCACAGGAGTCATTGGTATGCAGATCCCGATCCATAAGATCGTGGCCGGCGTCCAGGTAATGTCTGGAACACTGGATGGAAGCCTGGAGAGCGGGATCAATTCTGCCAGAGCCATCATGACCACGGATACGAAGAAAAAGGAAATCGCAGTTACCGTAGAACTTGGTGGAAAAACTGTGACCATCGGTGGACGGAGATACCTCAACCAATGACACGGTGTTATTTGAAGTAAAGATCGTAGGGGCAGAGAGTAAGGAACTTGGGAGTAAAAGCAGTGGGAATCAGTGGAAAAGACGGTGGACTGCTGAAATGTGAAAAGAAACTGTCCAAGGGTCAGGATATTGGATTCGTTGGGGAGATCACAGAAGTAAATCCGAAGATCATTTACGATCTTCTGGAGAAAGATTTTCTTCCGATCATCTGTCCGATCGGCTTTGATGACAGCTGCTTAAGCTACAATATTAATGCAGATGACGCGGCGTGTGCGGTGGCCAAGGCGGTAAAAGCAGAAAAACTGGCATTTCTGACAGATGTAGAGGGACTTTACCGGGATTTTGAAGATAAAAATTCCCTGATCTCCGAAATGATGGTGGATGAGGCACAGGAGTTTATCAACAGTGGATCATTAGGCGGCGGTATACTTCCGAAACTGCAGAATTGTGTGGATGCCATCAAAGAAGCATTCTTTCCATGGAAGAAGCCTGGGCGCTCTGTCTGTGACGGGAAATGACCATTATCAGGAACCATTTGCGCCGCTGCTTCCAGGAATCCGTTTTGGGGACTTTAATGATTTAAACAGTGTAAAAGCATTGATTAACGAAAAAACCTGTGCTATTCTTATGGAAATGATCCAGGGAAAAGGCGGCATCTATCCGGCAACGGAGGAATTCTTAAAAGGCGTCAGAAAGCTGTGCGATGAGCATGATCTGCTTCTGATACTGGACGAGATCCAGTGCGGCATGGGGCGCAGCGGTTCCATGTTCGCATGGCAGGCATATGATGGCGTGAAACCGGATGTGATGACGGTGGCAAAGGCGCTGGGAGATGGCGTCCCGATCGGTGCGTTTTTAGCCAGTGGAAAGGCAGCGACAGCCATGCAGCCGGGGGATCATGGAACTACCTACGGCGGTAATCCATTTGTCTGTGCGGCAGCAGATACGGTGCTGGAAGCAACGTGATCCGGTTTGTTCCACCGTTAATTATTACAAAAGAGAATGTAGATGATATGATGATCCGCCTGGAAGCGGCATTATCATAGCGAATAGGAAATTCCCGCTGCTTTTGGTGGGAATTTTGTTGTTGTTTGCGTGTTGCGCGAACGGAAAAAAGTATAAGAAGGAGACCAAATTTATGATCAAAGAGCAGGTGATCGAAGGATTTGTGGAGGAATTATCATCGAAAAAACCAGTTCCCGGAGGCGGCGGCGCGTCTGCCATGGCGGGAGCCTTAGGGACGGCCCTGGGTTTGATGGTAGGGAATCTGACTGTCGGTAAGAAGAGATATGCCGCAGTAGAGGCAGAGGTCTATGAGCGGATGACGGAGCTTACGGAACTTCAGAAGGAGATGTTCATTCTGGCAGACGAGGACGCCAGGGTGTTTGCTCCATTGGCAGCGGCTTACAGTCTGCCATCTGGTACGGAAGAGGAAAAAGCCCATAAGGAAGCGGTAATGGAAGAAAATCTAAGGGCAGCCAGCCTGGTGCCGCTGCAGATCATGGAAGCGGCACAGCAGTGCATCAGCCAGCTGGAATTCCTGGAGGCCAATGGCAGTGTGATGGCGGTCAGTGATGTGGGCGTGGCGGTCCAGTTTATCCGGACGGCTCTGACGGGAGCGGTGATGAATGTTTATATTAATACAAAATCCATGAAGCAGAGGGATGAGGCGGAGAAGATCAACCAGAAAGCGGAGAAGCTGCTGGAAGAGGGAACGAAGCGGGCGGATCTGGTTTATGAGAAGGTGTTGTCACGGCTGAAAAAATAGGAGGAAACGATGAAAATTTTAAAAGGCGCAGAGGTTTCTGCTAAGATTAAGGAAGAAGTCGCTCAGATCGCGGCTGGTTTACAGGAGGTGCCGAAGCTGGCGATCATCCGTGTGGGAGAGAATCCGGATGATATGTCCTATGAGCGTGGCGCCACGAAAAAAATGGAGGCATTTGGCCTGAAAGTGGAGTCTTATCATTTTCCGGCAGATATTTCTGATGGGGAGTTTAAAGAAGAATTCCAGAAGATCAACGGGGATGCAGATGTCACAGGAATTCTGATGCTGCGTCCGCTTCCAAAGCAGATCTGCGAGAAAGATATTGAGCGGATGATCGATCCGAAGAAGGATTTAGACGGCATTTCCCCGGAGAATATTGCTAAGGTATTTGCCGGAGATTCCAGCGGGTTTGCCCCATGTACCGCAGAGGCAGTAATGGAAGTGCTGCGTGCCAATGAGATCCCGGTGGAGGGAAAACGGGTGACCGTGGTTGGAAGAAGCATGGTGGTTGGAAAACCACTTGCCATGTTAATGTTAAAGGCCAACGGAACTGTGACCATGTGCCACACAAGAACACGTGACTTAAAGGGCGCCTGCCAGAATGCGGAGATCCTGGTGGCAGCGGCTGGAAAGGCAAAGATGTTAAATGGTGACTATGTGGGCCAGGATGCAGTGGTTCTGGATGTGGGAATCAATGTGGATGAAGATGGAAAGCTGTGTGGAGATGTGGATTTCGGATCGCTGGAAGGCAAAGCAGCGGCAGCGACTCCGGTGCCAGGTGGTGTTGGAGCAGTGACCACTGCCGTTCTTGCCAAACATCTGGTGCAGGCGGCACAGCGCCGATGAAATATCAATTATTAAAACAGTATTTTGGATATGATTCTTTCCGTCCAGGTCAGGAGATTCTGATTGACAGCATTTTAAAAGGCCGGGATGTGCTGGGGATCATGCCGACAGGAGCAGGAAAATCCATCTGCTATCAGATCCCGGCTCTGATCATGGATGGGATCACGCTGGTGATCTCTCCGCTGATTTCTTTGATGAAGGATCAGGTGGAGTCCTTAAACCAGGCAGGCATCCATGCGGCGTATTTGAACAGCTCCCTGACGGTGAATCAGTATTATAAGGCGCTGAGTCTGGCGAGAAATGGACGGTATCCGATTATCTATGTGGCGCCGGAACGGTTATTGAGCCCGGAATTTCTGGATTTTGCCTGTCATGTGAAGATCTCCATGGTGGCAGTGGACGAGGCCCACTGTGTATCCCAGTGGGGACAGGATTTCCGGCCCAGTTATTTGAAGATCACAGAATTTGTGGAGCAGCTTCCGAAACGTCCGGTGGTCAGTGCATTTACTGCTACGGCGACTGCCCAGGTCCGGGAAGATATAAAGAAGATTTTGAAGCTGCGGGACCCGGAGACTCTGACCACGGGATTTGACCGGAAAAATCTGTATTTTGGTGTGGAAACGGTTCGTGACCGGTATCGTGCCATTGTCGATTATCTGCAAAACCACAGGGAGGACAGCGGTATTATTTACTGCCTGACCAGGAAAGTAGTGGAGGATGTGTGTCAGAAGCTGCAGGAGGAAGGATTTTCCGTAAATCGTTACCATGCGGGGCTAAGTGATCTGGAACGGAAGCAGAATCAGGAGGATTTCATCAATGACCGGGTGCAGGTGATGGTGGCAACGAATGCTTTTGGTATGGGAATTGATAAATCCAATGTCCGGTTTGTGCTTCATTACGGTATGCCCAAGAACCTGGAAAGCTATTATCAGGAGGCGGGGCGAGCCGGGCGTGACGGGGAAAATGCGGAGTGCATGTTATACTACAGCCCCCAGGATGTGATCACCAACCAGATGTTCATTGAGCACAATCAGGATAATCAGGAACTGGATTTCGTTACCAGGGAGCAGGTGATGGAAAGAGACCGGGAGCGGCTGCAGAAAATGAATTTCTACTGCCTGACCAGGGAGTGCCTGCGGACTTATATCCTAAATTATTTTGGTGAGGAGGCCAGCGGGGCCTGTGGAAATTGTTCCAACTGCCTGAGAGATTATGAGACTGAGGATATTACGGAGGCAGCCGTAGCCCTTGCGGGCTGTGTGCAGTCCTGCAGGGAACGGTACGGCGTCAATGTGATCCTGGATACGGTCCGGGGAGCAAAAACTGCCAGAATCCGTCAGTATCATATGGAAGAGAATCCTTACTATGGAAAGCTTTCCCGTTACACGGTCCCGGAGCTTCGCCAGATTTTTAACGATCTCCAGCTTCAGGGATATTTTCATGTGACCCATGATGTTTACGCCATTGTAAAGCTGACAGAAAAATCCAGGGCTGTGTTGGACGGGACAGAGCTGGTGCTGAGAAAAGTAGATACAAAAGCAGAAAAAGAGTCAGAGCCGGAGGATGGAAGGATTACCACCCGCAAAAAGACCACCTCATCCAAGCGAAAAGCCGGTGCAGCAGCTCTTTCCGGAGAAGACCAGGCTCTGTTTGAGAGGCTGCGTGTCCTCCGTATGGAGATCGCCAAAGAAGAAAAGATTCCGCCGTACATCGTATTTTCTGATAAAACCTTAATTTCCATGTGCCAGCTCCGGCCGAAGAATCTGGAGGAGCTGCTGGAGGTATCCGGTGTGGGAGTGGTAAAGGCAGAGAAATATGGGGAGCGGTTTTTGCATCTGCTGGCGTTAGGGAACGGTTCGTTATGAGTGGGGCAAATCCCAATTAGTCGTTATTGGGGTAAGTTATAGAAGAAAAGAGTCTGAATGTTCCGAGTTGACAGACATTTGTCAACCTGATATACTAAGCTTCGTATGCAAGAAGCATACTTGAAATTCAGAAGAATTTCTCAGATGATAAAGTTTCAATAAGATCAATAATATAATCAGAGGAACTGATTATGATACCAGAAGGTATAGCTTAATAACGATAGCTATACCTTTTTTTGTGTCATAGGAAACTTCGTCCTATGACACAAAAAACGCTCCGCGGGATCGCACTGCTAAAAAAATGTATTGACAAAATCCCAAACAAAGAGTATAGTACACTTTAACAAGTGAAACCGATGAAAAAGAGGAGTAAGTTTTTCTTTGAAATCACAGAGAGTCGCAGGTGGTGGGATTGCGATATGGATGGAATTACTGAATGGACTTTTGAGGGCAGACCTGAACCGGAACTTTTAAGTACCAAGTATGGTCTGACGGCTTCCGCTACCGTTACCAGTGCGGCGTATATGTTGGTATACGAAAAGTGGACTATTTGTCAATTTGAGTGGCACCGCGGATTAAGTGAATTCGTCTCAAGCTTGCAAGTTTTGCAGGCTTGGGACTTTTTTTATACTTGAAACAAGAAAAGTCTCCGGCAGCCGACCAACACTCAAAATCAAAAAAACACTTTGTGGAGGAAAATATTATGAAAAAATCAATCAAATCCCTGTTACTGGCTACTTTTACCGCTGCAGCATTAGTTGGATGCTCTGGCAATCAGACAGCAGAAACAACGAAGACTGCAGAGACCGCTGCAGAAACTACTGCAGAGACCACCGCAGCTGGAGCAGCAGATACTACTGCAGCAGAGAGCAGTGGGGAAGCAAAGGCAGAGAACGGCGCTTCTTACACCATCGGCATCGGACAGTTCGCAGCACACGGTTCTCTGGATAACTGCCGCGAGGGATTTTTACAGGGACTTGCAGAGGAAGGCATCGTAGAGGGACAGAATTTAACCGTTCTTTATGAGAATGCCCAGGCAGACGGCGGAATCGCCAGCCAGATCGTAACCAACTTTGTTTCCCAGAAGGTAGACCTGATCTGTGGAATTGCAACGCCAATGGCTCAGAGCGCATATGGTGTTGGTAAGAAGAATGATATTCCGGTGATCTATACTGCAGTGACGGACCCGATCGCCGCAGAACTGGCAAACGCAGATGGAACTCCAGTTGGTGAAGTAACTGGTACCAGCGATAAGCTTCCAGTTACCGAGCAGTTAGCGATGATCCGTGAGATCCTTCCAGATGCCAAGACCATCGGTATTATGTATACAACCAGTGAGGTAAACTCCTTATCTGCGATCGAAGAGTATAAGATCGCTGCTCCAGAATACGGATTTGAGATTGTAGAGACTGGTATTTCCACCACAGCAGATGTTCCGTTAGCAGCAGATTCTCTTCTTTCCAAGGTTGACTGCGTGACTAATTTAACAGACAACACCGTAGTAGCATCCCTTCCGGTGATCTTAGACAAGGCAAATAAGTCAAATGTTCCGGTATTTGGAAGCGAGATCGAGCAGGTGAAGATCGGTTGTCTGGCAGCGATGGGACTTGATTACATCGATCTTGGCAAGCAGACTGGTAAGATGGCTGCAGCGGTTTTAAAGGGCGAGAAGAAAGCAAGTGAGATGGATTTTGAGGTGATTGAAGAGGCTGCATTCTATGGAAATGAGAAAGTAGCAGAGAACTTAGGTATCACTTTCCCAGAAGACCTTACATCTTCTGCAAAAGAGCTTTTCACAGAGATTACAGAATAATCAGAATTTAAGATGTACTCCTGGAGTTTTCCATTTCTCAGACGGTGGGGAAGATTCCAGGAGTATATAAGTAGTAGTTAGGAGGATATCATGACACTGTTTATCGGAATTTTAGAAGAAGGACTGATCTATGCGATCATGGCATTGGGAGTCTATATTACTTATAAAATACTGGATTTCCCGGATCTGTCGGTGGACAGTACCTTTCCAATGGGCGCGGCGTTGACGGCCTCTGCCATATTAGCAGGCATCAACCCGGTTCTGACCTTATTTCTTGCCTTTGGCGCAGGGGCACTGGCAGGCTGCGTGACGGGTCTGATCCACGTCAAATTAAAGGTCAGAGACCTGCTCTCCGGTATCATTGTCATGACAGGACTGTATTCTTTAAACTTACGGATGGCTGGAGGCCGCGCCAATGTGCCGATCTTCAGCCAGGAGACCATTTTTGAAAATGGTTTTCTGGAGTCGGTGGTTCCACAGAATCTGACCCCATACACGGCGGTAGTCATTTTAGCGGTGATCACCCTGGTGTGCAAGGTGCTTCTGGATCTGTATCTGAAAACCAGATCCGGCTACCTGTTACGGGCTGTTGGTGACAATGAGACTCTGGTCACTTCCTTAGCAAAGGACAAAGGAATGGTCAAGATCGTTGGTCTGGCTATCGCCAATGGCTTTGCGGCGCTGGCTGGCTGTATCTACTGCCAGCACAAAGGGTTTTTCGAGATTTCCGTAGGAACCGGTACCATGGTCATCGGTCTTGCCAATGTCATCATCGGAACCCAGTTATTGAAGCGGTTTTCATTTATCAAATCGACTACAGCTGTCATCGTCGGTTCCATCGTCTATAAGGCCTGCGTTTCCTTTGCCATTTCCAAAGGAATGACCTTTGGACTGGAGGCCAATGACTTAAAGCTGATCACAGCAGTATTATTCTTGATCATTCTGGTTGTCAGCACGGAGCGGAGAAAGAAGGTGAAGGAACATGCTTAAATTAAACCATATCAACAAATATTACAATGCGGGTACGGTCAATGAGATGTGCCTGTTCCGGGATTTCAATCTGTCCATCGAGGACGGACAGTTCGTATCGGTGGTCGGAAGCAATGGTTCTGGTAAGACTTCCATGCTGAATATCATCTGCGGAAGCATTCCGGTCGATCAGGGGACCATCGAGATCGGCGGTGTGGACATCACCAATATGCCGGAGTACAAGCGTCAGCGGCGGATCGGCCGTGTGTACCAGGATCCGGCCAGAGGAACCTGTCCGCATATGACCATTCTGGAAAATATGTCACTGGCAGATAACAAGGGTAAACCATTTAACCTTCTTCCGGGAACGAACCGCCAGCGGGTAGATGATTACCGGGAAAGCTTAAAATCTCTGGGACTTGGACTGGAAGATAAGATGAATGTAAAGGTGGGGGTGTTATCCGGTGGCCAGAGACAGGCCATGGCGCTTCTGATGTCTACCATGACTCCGATTGAGTTTTTGATTCTGGATGAGCACACGGCGGCTCTGGATCCGAAAACTGCAGAGGTGATCATGGAGCTGACGGATAAGGTGGTAAAGGAGAAAAAGCTGACTACCATTATGGTAACCCACAATCTGCGTTACGCCGTGGAATATGGAGACCGCCTTCTGATGATGCATCAGGGGCAGGCGATCATGGATAAGGCAGGCAAAGAAAAAAAAGAGATCCAGATTGATGATATTCTGGAGAAATTTAATGCCATTAGCATTGAGTGCGGAAACTAAACGTCAGCGGTGAGCCGTGATGGTGCTGAACGGTTGCGGAAAATGGGAAGAAATGGAAAAACATGAAGAACAGATAAGGCGGCAGCTCCTGTAGATGGGGTCTGCCGCCCTGTTCTATCAACGGAATTTATTGAAAAAATTTGCAAATGGCGTTACGGTATCGTTCAAATGGTTGATCGCCTGATTCAGTGTATCGATATCGATGGAATTCAGCTGATTTAAGGCGTTCTGGACAGAATCTTCGCTGGAAGAAACCAGATGGTCGATGTCGGAGATCATACCGCCCAGGTCAGCTTCTGCCAGGTCGGAGGTGATGGTGTCTAAATCCTCCATGATCAGGTTCAGATTCTGGAATGTGGTATTGGCCTTCGGAATCAGGGTGACCGCTGCATAGATCACGATGATCAGAACCAGGATACTGCAAAGCGCAGTGATCTGAGACATGCGGTACTGCTTTTTGGCGTATTTTTCCTGACCGACATTCGAAGCTTCAATCCGCTCCATCATAGCTTTGAAATCTTCTTCATTTAAGGTGGATCTGTCTGGGATTTTATCTGGCATATGGTTCTCCTTTCAAAAAATGTGTGAGAAATCTTCTGGTTTAAGTATAGCGGAGTGTGGTATAATTGTCCATAAGGAAGCAGAAAGGAATTGTTATTTATGGAAACAATGCAGATCAGACAGGCAAATATAGAGGATCTTCCGCAGCTTTTGGCATTATATGACCATGCACGGATCTTTATGGCAGAACATGGCAATCCGGTCCAGTGGGGAAAAAACTACCCGACTGAGGAGCTGGTTGAAGGAGATATCCGGAATGGGAACCAGTATGTGGGGGTGGCAGATGAAAGAATTGTGGCAACGTTCTTTTACTGCCCGATGGAAGATCCGGATTATCAGGTGATTGAGGGGGCATGGCTGAACGAAGAGCCTTATGGTGTGGTACATCGGATCACCTCCGATGGAACCGTGAAGGGAGCGGCATCCGCATGCCTTACATGGGCCTTTGGGCAGTGCGGCAATCTGAAGATCGATACGCACCGGAACAATGTGGTGATGCAGAATATGCTGAAGAAAAATGGTTTTCAATCCTGTGGAATCATCCATGTCCAGGATGGATCAGAACGTCTGGCATATCAGAAGACGAAGTAAAAGTATAGAATATAAAGGTAGAATATAAAGGCAGTAAACAAAACGAGGAGGGGTTAACATGAAACGTTCAGAAATCAACCAGGCATTAAAAGAGATGGAAGCCATGATCCGGGAGTACCGGATCGCGTTGCCGCCATTTTGCAATCTGACACCGCAGGAGTGGCAGGGCATGAACCATGAGTATGATGAGATCCGGGACAATATGTTGGGATGGGATATCACAGATTATGGTCTGGGGCGGTTTGACGAAGTGGGATTTTCTTTGATCACATTGAGAAATGGAAATCCGAAGAAGAAAGACCAGTATCCGAAGCCTTATGCGGAGAAGCTTCTGTATATCAAAGAAGGTCAGATGGCTCCCATGCATTTTCACTGGTATAAGATGGAAGACATCATCAACCGGGGTGGCGGCAATGTGCTGATCCGTGTATACAATTCCACACCAGAGGGTGAATTTGCGGATACGCCTGTGACAGTGCATTGTGATGGACGGGCTCATACGGTACCAGCAGGAACCCAGGTGCGGCTGACTCCAGGACAGAGCATCACCGTTTTCCAGAATATGTACCATGATTTTGAACTGGAACCAGGAACTGGTCCGGTGCTGTTGGGAGAAGTCTCCATGTGCAATGATGATGAGCATGACAATCGGTTCTATGAGCCGATCGGAAGATTCCCGGAGATCGAAGAAGACGAGCCGCCTTATCGCCTGCTCTGCAACGAATATCCAAAGTGGGAAGATGATTAGATAAAAATATCCTCGTTACTGATCAATTTCAGCAGCGAGGATATTTTTATCTCAGTCGAGAAAATTCCCACTTCTTTTAGACCATCAGCCGTTTCAGATCCTCATAAAACTGTGGATAAGAGATATTCACACATTCTGCTCCCAGAATCTCGGTCTCCCCTTCACTGCAAAGGGCAGTGACAGCAAATGTCATAGCGATCCGGTGATCTAGCTTACTGTCAATGACGGCGCCATGAAGTGGTCTGCCGCCGTGGATGATCATGCCGTCCTCAGTTTCCGTCACATCGGCGCCCATGGCGGTCAGATTGCGGACCATCACATCGATCCGGTTGGACTCCTTGACTTTCAGTTCAGCCGCATCCTTGATCACGGTCTCGCCTTCTGCAAAGCAGGCCATGGCGGCGATCATAGGCAGCTCATCGATGAGCGTTGGGATGATGGCTCCGCCGATGACCGTTCCATGTAAATCTGAGGAGCGTACCAGAATGTCAGCAGTCGGTTCACCGTCACCTGTGGACGCATTGACAATGGTTAAATCAGCGCCCATGTCCCTGCAGACCCGCAAAATCCCGTCTCTGGTGGGATTGATACCTACGTGCCGGATCAGGATCTCAGAATTGGGGATCATCAGACCCGCACAGAGAAAGAAAGCAGCAGAAGAAATATCCCCCGGCACCTTGATCTTGTTGGCGAACAACTCTTTCACAGGCTGAATGACGGCAGTGGTTCCCTCGGTTCGGATGTCAGCGCCAAAGGAGCGGAGCATGATCTCGCTGTGATTGCGGGAAATGTAAGGCTCTGTGACTCTGGTTTCGCCCTCTGCGTAAAGTCCGGCTAATAGAATCGAGGATTTTACCTGGGCGGAAGCTACTTTGGAAGTATAGTGGATGCCGTGCAAAGGACTTCCCTGGATGAAAAGCGGTGCACAGCCATTGTCGTGGACACTGGTGATGCGGGCGCCCATCTGGGAAAGCGGCTCCATGATCCGTTTCATGGGGCGTTTCTGGATCGAAGCGTCTCCGGTCAGCGTGACATCAAAGCTTTGGGCGCTTAAGATGCCGCTGATCAGGCGGGTGGTGGTACCGCTGTTGCCACAGTCTAAAACGGAGTCCGGTCTGGTAAGTCCGTGAAGTCCGCGTCCATGCACCAGCACGGTTTCACCCTTATTTTCAATAGAAATGCCCATTTTCTGGAAACAGGAAATGGTGGATAAACAGTCCGCACCCTGCAGATATCCGTGGATCTCTGTGGTTCCCTTGGCGATGGAGCCGAACATGACGCTGCGGTGGGAAATCGATTTGTCTCCCGGCACCTGGATCTGGCCTTTTAAGCCATTGATTCTGGAAAATTTCATGATATAATCCTCACGATCAACTATTTTTGATTAATTCATAATGATATTTGGTCAGCTGGGCCCATGCGGCTTCCATAGAGTCCTTATCATAGAAGGAGATACGCAGTGCTCCCTCGCCATGTTCCCGGTTGTGGTTGATGCCGATGTTTCGGATGCTGATGCCCTTGGACGCCAGAATGACAGAAAGGGTGGAAATGGAACCGACCTCGTCCACGATATCCACGGTAAAGGAGTAGTCCGGAGTCAGTGCACCCTTGGATTTCTCGGAGAAAGAGCTCCGATAGGTGCGGGAGCTGTCAAATAACTGATAGATAGCCTGTCCGTTGGCATGCTCGATCTGTGCTAAGGTTTCGGATAAGGATGTAATGTAGCGACGCAGCATTTCCGCCAGATTCTGGCGGTTTGTCATGCAGATCTGCTCCCACATCTCAGGGGAAGAAGAAGCAATACGGGTAATGTCCTTAAAACCTCCTGCAGCCAGCCGTTTCATCATCCCATCTTTTCCATCGGAATCTTTTACCAGATTGACCAGACTGGACGCCACGATATGGGGCAGGTGGCTGATGGCAGCGGTCACCTGGTCGTGATAGTGATAGTCTAAGACAATGGGGATCGAACCAATGGTATTGGCAACGTCCACAAGCCGCTCTACATCCTGGTCGGATGAGGCGGCAGTTGGAGTAATAATATAGTAGGCATTCTCTAACAGATGGTCTGTGGAGTTTTCATATCCGGTTTTTTCGGAACCAGCCATGGGATGACCGCCAACGAAAACCTGTTCCATGCCAAGACGGGTTACCGCCTCATGAATGTCCGTTTTCGTGCTGCCAACGTCAGTAAGAAGGGCGCCGGGCTTCAGGTAAGGGCGGATGGAGGAGAGATACTGGGCATTGTATTCCACGGGTGTACACAGGAAAATAAGATCGCACTGCCGAAGCTCTTCTCCGATGCCGTCTAAGATCACATCAACGATGCCATCGGCTTTAGCCTGCTCCAGCCTGGAACGGGTCCGCATGTAAGCCATAATGGTGGTATCCGGATTGGCGCGCTTGATCCCACGGGCGATGGAGCCGCCGATGAGACCAAGCCCGATAAAGGCAATAGTAGAGTCTGTCATCATGGATTCGTTAATTCCTTCCTGCTAATTGTTTGTATGGTTTTAATTCGTTCATCAGTGCATCAAACTGGTCAAAGGTCAGAGACTGCGGACCGTCAGACAGGGCACACTCCGGACATGGATGAACTTCCACCATGATTCCATCTGCTCCCACTGCAACAGCAGCTCTGGACAATGGGGCGATATAAGCCCGTACACCGGTAGCGTGGCTGGGATCAATGATCACTGGCAGATGGCTCTTGGAGCGGATCACCGGGACAGCGCTGATATCCAAAGTATTTCTGGTGGCTGTCTCGTAGGTGCGGATGCCGCGTTCACAGAGAACGATGTTTGGATTGCCTTCGGAAATGATATACTCAGCGGCATTTAACCACTCGTCAATGGTAGCAGAAAGGCCGCGCTTTAACATGACAGGAACGCCGGATTTACCAACTTCCTTTAATAATTCGAAGTTCTGCATGTTGCGGGCGCCGATCTGGAGCATATCGACATATTTGACTGCTGTCTCTAAGGCACGAAGGCTGGTAACCTCGCAGATGGTGTTCAGACCAGTCGCTTCATGAGCTTCCTTCATATATTTCAGGCCCTCTTCCTCCAGACCCTGGAAAGAGTAAGGGGAGGTTCTTGGTTTATAGGCGCCGCCGCGGAGGAAGGTAGCTCCCGCTGCTTTTACAGCATAAGCGGATTTTAACAGCTGGTCGTGATTCTCAATGGCACATGGACCTGCCATAACCGTGAAAGTGCCAGGCCCGATGGTGGTGTTGCCTACAGTGATCACGGAGTCTTCCGGATGGAACTTTTTATTGACCAGTTTATAGGATTCGGTGACATTGACGATCTTGTCAACGCCCTCGGAAATCTCGATGTTGGAGTCGTGAAGTCTTGTCTTATCGCCTACCACACCGACGATGGTGACCTCATCCCCCTTGGATAAATGAGCCTGCAGACCTTTTGACTCGATCAGGTGCTTTACTTTTTCAATGGCTTCCTCAGAAGCGTTTGGTTTCATAATAATGATCATAGTCTGTTATACTCCTTATCCGCATAATGGTTTCTTGTATATCGGCTCTGTATGTTAGATGCCCCTTTTTACCAGATATCGGATTGCGGTGAGCATGATGTGCTTTTTCAATCCAGGTATCTCTTAACTTGCAGACAGTTTAATACATAAAAGCGTAAAAGTCAACACTTTAATGCTTTAAACTTTTACGCTTTTATGTAACTCAGGCTATAAATAGCGGCCGGTCTGGCTGTTTGGATCTTTTGCAAGCTGTTCCGGTGTCTCGCAGGCAACGATACGGCCGCCGTCTGCTCCGCCTCCAGGTCCCATATCAATAATATAGTCAGCATTGCGGATCACATCCAGGTCATGTTCAATGACCACAACAGTTGCTCCATTTTCGATCAGGGTCTGAAATACCTTAAGGAGAGTCTGCACATCCAGAGGATGCAGCCCAATGGTAGGTTCATCAAAGATAAACAGGGAGTCATTTTGCATTTTGCCCATTTCGCTGGCCAATTTCAGTCTCTGGGCCTCACCGCCGGAAAGACTGGGTGTTTCTTCTCCTAAAGTCAGGTATCCAAGTCCAAGCTCTTTTAACACAGTGAGCCGCTGTTTTACCAGTTTGAGGTCATCGCAGGCTTCAAGGGCTGTATGGATGTCCATGTCCATAAGTTCCGGGAGAGAAACACTTTGCCCTTTTTTATTCGTGTATTTAATAAGAGATGCCTCTTTGGAATATCTGGAACCTCTGCACTCCGGGCATGGAAT
>OHAC01001774.1_pt1 | contig 18862 bp, 20 predicted proteins | sample 1577051 | NCBI WGS metagenome assembly OHAC01 (sample SAMEA3541499, study PRJEB24748) | human gut metagenome | biome: human gut; feature: human-associated habitat; material: faeces | place: China | collected 2012 | reverse complement strand
CTAAAGAATTAGGATTAGATGCTATACATGATACAGTTCATGAAATGTGTAAAGACGAAGCTAGACATGGTAAAGCATTCTTAGGTTTATTACAAAGATATTTTGGATAATAAGATAATTGATTTAAAGATAAATAGAGATTGATATATATAAAGACCTTGCTAATTTGCAAGGTCTTTTTTGATATAAATAAATATGCTGTATTAAATAACTACATATTCAAAGGAAAATATTGACTTTAAGCCAAAAATAATATATATATAATTCAAATAGATTTAAAAGGGGAAAATTATGAAAAAAAATCAAACAAAACTTTATAATGTGATAATGCCGATTTGGTTGCTTGTTATCTTTCCATTTACATGGATTATAATATTGCCACTAAATTATTTAATCGACACATTGGTGTTAAGATTAACTATGAAACATTTAAATATTGAAAATAGAAAAGAAATATATAAAATGACCATATTAAAAACATGGCTATTTGGATTTTTAGCCGACTTTATAGGGGCAGCACTTTTACTTATAGCACCATTTGGTTTATCAGAACATGTAAATGATAATTCAACTTTTGGGATAATAGTTGATAAACTTAGCCAGATTATGATAAATCCATTTGATAATATATATTCGATTGTGATCACAATAGTTGCTGTGATTATAACAGTGTATTTTATATATCTATTTAATTATAGATTTGCACTTAAAAAAGCATTTGAAGAAGGAAGTTTAGATGATAAACAGATGAAAAAAATTGCATTATCTATGGCAGTGTTTACGGCGCCATATGTATTTTTATTGCCGGCTATATATTGATGAAAGTATGAAAAAATAAATATTTTTAATCCAAATTTATAAGTGTAAAAACAAAGGATTGTTGAAAAAACTGTGTTTTAAAAAGAATAAAATGCAGTTTTTTTATGTTTAAAATTATGTCCAATAAAAAAATATTGCCAAATATAACAAAATAGATTACTATATAGATATATGGTTAATTACTCAAGTAACTAACCATATAAGGAGGTGACGCTTTGAAGTTAGAACTTAATGATCACGAGCCGATATTTATCCAAATTTCAAAAGCTATAGAAGACGAGATTTTATGTGACTCAATAAAAGAAGGAATGCAAGTTCCATCTACTACAGAGTTATCAAAATTCTATAAAATCAACCCAGCTACAGTTTTGAAAGGTGTAAATATTTTGGTCGATAAGGAGATTTTATTTAAAAAGAGGGGAATAGGGATGTTTGTATCTAAAGGTGCAAAAGAGATAATTAAAAATGGAAGAAAAGAGAATTTTAAAGAAGTTTATTTAAAAGATTTGATTTCAGAAGCCAAAAAGCTTGGGATTACAAAAAAAGAACTTTTAGATATGATAAGCGATTTTAAGGAGGAGTAATATGGATTTGGCAATAGAGATAAAAGACTTAAACCATAGCTTTGGGAAGAAAATAATCTGTAATAATATGAATATAAATTTTGAATACGGAAAGATTTATGGACTTTTAGGGAGAAATGGAACTGGAAAAAGTACGCTAATTAACTTAATCGGCAACCAGCTTGTATGTAAAGATGGCGAAATCAAGATATTTGGAAAAACTGTTAAAGAAGATATTTCAGTTTTGGAGGATATATGTATTGTAAGAGAAAAGGAGTTTTTCTTGAAAGATTATAAGGTTAAGAGTATTTTTAATATGCATTCTAAATTTTATAAAAACTATGATTATAACTTACAAAACAAATTATGTAGATTGTTTGAAATAAATGAAAAACTTCCATATAAAAGTTTATCGAGAGGGCAAAAGACTTTGCTTTCTAATATAATCGGAATTTGTTCAAACTGTTCTATCACAATATTCGATGAACCGACAGTAGGGCTAGATGCTGTAAACAGAAATTATTTTTACGATGCACTTATCGAAAGTTATAGTGAAAACCAAAAAACGATAATAATCGCTACTCACTTAATTGAAGAAGTTGAAAATTTATTAGAAGATGTCGTAATAATAAAAGACGGTGATGTAAAAATCACTGATAGTTTAGAAGATATACGAAAAAAGGCGTATTATATAAGCGGAAATAAAGAAAATCTAAACTCTATATTTGAGCTTGAAAATCAAACTCCAATAAAACATTTTGGCGATAACTATACATATTGGTATTATGGTGATTTAAATCAAAATATCAAAGATAAGATGGATAAACTTAATATATATTATGAAAATATATCACTTAATGAATTATTTTTAAGCATGAATAGAAAGGATGTGGCTTTATATGAATAAAAATCCGTTTTATGAAATTTTCAAAGGATATATTCCAAAACTTATAATGATAATATTTATATTAATATGTATGAACAATATAATCCCATTTGTTTGTGATATGAGAGATTATTTTTGGAATAATAGAGAAGGTCTAATTTTTATAAATAGAACGTCTGATATATGTTATATGGGAGTATTTCTTTTAACTTTAATATTTACGAATAACTTCCTACCACAGATGTTAAATATAAGAGGGGATAGAGATGCATGTATAAAATCATTTTTCAAGATGATGCTAATTTTTATAATAATAGCTGTAGTATCTGGAGTGGTAGTTGAATTTTCTTTAGATTATATATGTAAATTATATAATGTTAAAGCAGAGTTTTATACTAGAACAAGCACAATAGAGTGGCTTGGAGAAGGCATGGACAATATATTTATAATTTTAGGAATTAGATTTATAAGCAGTTTATTTGTTATGTCTATAGCTTATATTTGTGGTTCTATGTTTTATAGATTAAAAATGAAATACAATATTTTAGTTTTTATATTAATTCCGGGTATATTATTGGGAGTTGTATTTAATATTTTATTTAGTAATAGATATATTGGGGATAAACTTGAAACAATAATGTGGAGTATAACTTGTTTTGTTGAAAAACCTATTGTGACTATTATTTTAGAAATTTTACTTACAGCATTATTTATGCTAATTGGAAATAAATTTTTAAAAAATGCCCCGATTGCAGAATATGCCCATGATTTAATATAGAGTATTTTAGACTTTCTGAATAAATTTAAGATTGGGATTAATTTTACAACATAAATTCTTACTATAGGTTGAAAACTTGCTAAAAAATCTACTATAGTTTATAATTAAGTTTTTATAATATATATACAAAATTTATACAGTGCCGCTAAGTATAAACTTCGTATATGTATTTCACTAAAATAGTTTTACTATATAGCAAGACTATTTTAATAAATAAAAACAGGAGTTATGCAAAATGAATTTTTCAAAATATTTTTTTAGAAACACATCAGAATATTTTAATTTTAAGATATTTGGGTGGCAGCATATAACTATATTATTTATAGGTATTTTGGGTATAATATCTATAATAAAGAGAATTGCTGTAAATAGGAAATTCGAGAGAATTGTAGGCATAGTTTTATTATCACAACAAACTATCCTATATACATGGTATTTACTATCTGGATACAACTTATTGATTGAAGGTCTGCCATTATATCATTGCAGGATTGCGATAATATTGATGGGTATTGGATTATTATTTAATAAAAGTATCTGTAGAAAATTAGGCTCTATGTGGGGACTAATAGGTGCAATATTTGCATTGATATATCCATCAGGATTAGATCCATTTGTATTTCCTCATATAACACAATTTTCTTTCTTTATAGGACATCTATTCCTTCTTTGGGGTGATGTTTATTGCATATTTATAGAATGTATCAAAATCGATAAAAAAGACTTTAAAACAGTTATATATTTCACTAATATATACCATATAGTAGTGTTTATATTAAATCATATGATAGGTTCTAATTATGGATTTATGAGAGTATCTCCTATTGGTATAGGTAATAATTTGCATCCAGTAGTATATGGTATTGTTGTTATGGTGATATTTAATTTATTAATGATTCTTATGAATGCATTTATAAATAGACAAAAAAAGAGTAGTGAAATAGTAGAATGTTTAATTTAATTAAACTTGAATGCAAATGCTTTATAGTTTATAAATAATTCTGGAAAATTATAAACAAAAAACTAGCTAAACTAATTATAAATTTAGCTAGTTTTATTTTTTAAACTTCTACTTCAATATGTTCTATATAAAAATCTATAAATTAATCATTTAGTGCATTTCTAAGGCACTCTACATATTTAGACAATACTTCTGAACGTTTTGTTCGAGGGCTTTTTAAACTTTTATTTGCAAAGAAAAGTGCTCTTTGGGCACGTGTTATTTCAAGTTGGCAACCTGCTTTTGTAAGACCTCTGTTGACTATGTTGTTTGGAGTTTTGCCGTCGATTCCAGCTCTCGGAACTCCAACTTTAAATCCGGCTTTTTCTAATTCATTTTTTACTTTTTCATTTAACTTTTCATCAAGTCCACCAATATAAGTTATCGGCTCGTCTCCTTTAGCACCATGGATAGATATAACTTTTTGAGCATTTTTAACTAATTTGTCGGCCTTTGGTTCATCAAAGTTGCTGCTAGTTATATGAAGAACTGAGTTGTTTTTTTCCTTTAATCCTTCAAATTTGTATAAGTTAAACTCATTTCTAGCTAATTCTTCAGCAAGCTCCGAAGTTCCAGGTTCGATATTTCCACCATGAATAGCTATGCAAGTTATTTCTGATTTTCTATCTTTTGCAACAATTTTATACGAGTTTTGAAAAAATCTACCTTCGTGCTTTCGTAAATCATCAAAGTTTCTATATGTATCTGCCATTTGTTTTATTTTCCTTTCTTATTCATATTATTAATATTTTAACACTAAAATAAACTTTATAAAAAATAATTACGGGAAAATTAAATATAAATAAAAAAACCTCACACAAAATGCGAGGTTTTCTTGATTTCTAGAATACTGGTACTATAACACCTTTGTAATTTTCTTCTAAGAATTTTTTAGATTTTTCACTAGTTAAAACTTTTTTAAGAACTTGGATTTTTTCGCTGTCAACGTCATCAGTTCTGCTTACTAGTATATTTGTATAAGTTCCATCTATTTTTGGGCAGTAGATGCTGTCTTTGTTTGCATCTAAGTTTGCTGCTACTGCATAGTTACCGTTTATAAATGCGCAAGTTACGTCGTTTAATAATGATGGAAGTTGTGCTGCATTTGCCTCTATAAACTCTATTTTCTTAGGATTTTCAACTATATCTTTAACTCCTGGATTATCAACGCCATCTTTTAATTTGATTAATTTTAATTCATCTTGTAGATATTTAAGTGCTCTTGAACCATTTGTTGGATCATCTGGTAATGCAAATTTGTCGCCTGCTTTTAAATCATCAATAGATTTTATTTTATAAGAATATACATATAAAGGTGATTCATATAAATCAATTACTGGTGATAATTTATAATCTTTTTCAGATATTGCTTTGTCTAGATAAGGTTTATGTTGGAATAAGTTTGCATCGATTTCGCCATTGTCTAATGCTTCGTTTGGAAGATTGTAGTCATCAAATATTGTTATTTCAAGGTCATAACCTTCTTTTTTAATATCATCTTTTAAATATTCAAATAAATCCCCACCTGGAACTTGAGTTGCTCCAACTTTTATTACTTTGTCTTCGGCATTTGTTTTAGAGCAACCTACTGTAAATGATAATACTGCTACTAAACATAATAAAATAGATAAAATTTTTCTTGATTTCTTCATAATAAGAAATACCCCCTTGTGTTGTAATTTTTAAATAAGCCCATCTTTCTTATATAAAGAACTTTAAAACTAAAAAAGGTCTGAGTATAAACTACTCAGACCGAACTATCAGTTTATACTTATCTTTCAGCATAATGCTGCAGGATTTAGCACCATATATGGATATATTGGTTGCTGGGTTTCACAGGGCCAGTCCCTCCACCGCTCTTGATAAGACTTATTTAATTTATGTTATGAAGTATATTACAAATATTTTGAAAAGTCAACAAGTAATTTGAAAAAATTTGAAAAAAAGTAATAAATAGTTAATAATTATAGAGTAAAATAAAATAAGAGAAAATTTTAAGGAGGAGTTTATGAGTATAATATATAATTACATGTTGTATTTTTTTATATACTCATTTTTAGGCTGGGTTTGTGAGAGTATATACTGTTCTTGTCTACAGAAAAAGGTGATAAATAGAGGATTTCTGAATGGACCAGTATGCCCAGTTTATGGGGTAGGAGCACTTATTATAATTACAGGGTTGTGGTCTTATAGATACAGCATGATAGCAGTATTTGTAATGGGAATTATTTTAACATCTTTACTTGAATATGTGACAGCTACTATTTTGGAAAAGTTGTTCCATGCAAAATGGTGGGATTATTCAAAACACAAATTTAATATAAATGGAAAAGTTTGCTTGTTAAATTCGACAATGTTTGGATTTATGAGCTTATTTGTTATCGAAATTTTACATCCGTTTGTTATAGATGTATTGTCAAAGATGAATAGCTTGGTTTTATTTGTGTTTTTAATACTTGCGATGATGTGTATGATAGGTGATTTAGTAGTTACTGCAAAAGCACTAAATTCTTTAACAGTAAGGGTAGATGCCTTGGCATCAATTGTTGACGATATGAAAAAAATTCATGCAAAATTCAAGTTATATGAAGATGAAGAATTTTTACGCAAGTTGAAGATAAGCCCAGAAGAAGTGGTACAAAGATTAAAAGCTGTTTCAGAAAAATACGGTGATTTAAAAGTTCAAACAAAAATCGACGAAATGCAAGAGAAGTTTAAAAATATAAAACGTAAAACATTTGTCCATAGAAGACTTTTAAATGCCTTTCCAAATATGAGATCTGCAGGCTCTCAAAGAAGAGATATGCATTTTCAATATATTAAGAAAATATTAAAAGAAAAGAGATAAAAGGAAGAGAGCACAAATATATAAATACGGGGGGATTTATTATGAAAAAATTAGCTTTTTTACTTGTAATATGTTTGGCATTTTGTAGTGTTGGGTGTCAAAAAAATGAATTAAAACAGAGTGAAAATAATTATGAGCAAAGTGAGGATAAATCTGAATTTGGAAGCATCAAAAATAAAAATAACTCAAATCAAGAAAAGAAGAAAATCGATATTTCTTCAGTTGAAGAGATAATATGCTCAGTTTTATATGATATGTATGAAAATGAGCAAAATTATGATGCAACTATAGATTACACAAACTTGCCACAACTGGCTTATAGCATATTAAATTATTATTCAACAGATGACTGCTTTATAATGCCATCTTTTGAAGATGGAGAGAGTTATGCAAGAGTATCTAGAGAAGACGCAAATGAATATATAAAAGTCGCTACAACTAATTTTGCTGGTGATGTACTAGATAATGCTCGAGTTGATGGCGCATTTGATGATATTATGTATTATTCAAGTGATGATGATATGTACTATTTGATGATAGCAGATGGAGCGCCTTGGATTAGTATAGAAGTACTTGATGCATATGACAATAATGATGATACTTATACTGCAAAAGTAAATGCATATTTTGAATCTAATGGTGGAAGTCATGACTTTATAGGAAAGTATAAAATTTATTTAATAGACAACGATAGTGGTTCTAAATTTAAATATCGTATTTATGATATTAAAAAATTATAACTTAAGGCTATGTTAGCCTTCTTCGTGATAAGTATATCATAAAAATAACCACATCTTAGACTTTTCAATACATTGAATTCTAAGATGTGGTTGATTTTATAATTTAATTAAATTGTTCATAATATGTAAAATTTATATTGCTGTATATTATAATGATTTAAATGCAAGTAACTAACTCTAAGTTGTTATCAAATGATTAGCAATATCGTAATCATCTTTATTTACAAAAATAAAATACTCATATGAATAATTCTCTGATTTAGGCCAAGTACCTACAATCATTTTGTCTACCATAGGACCCTTGTCTTTGTTTTCATTTTCTATTTTTTCAGTATATCTTACACCATTTAATTCTAATATATTTCTTATTTCATTGTATCTCTCTTTTGATTTACCTTTATACAATAACCTTCTATTGAAAAACACTAAATCGCCCCCTTTTATCACAATATATAACAATTGTGAACTTTCTTTTATTTTACAATATATTTAATTATCTTCCAATTATAAAATATTTTTATCTTTAATTGCCCATTCTTTTCATCATTTTTTGAGTTATAATTTAATTTGGTATAAATTTTAAACAGTAATATATAATAAAAAGATATAAAATAGGGAGAAATATAAATGACAAAAGTTAGTATTAGGGCATGTGAAAGTTACGACTACGATGTATTTAGGAAGTCGTTTGAAAAAATGATGGAGGATATTGGGGGGCTTGACAAGTTTATTAAAGAGGGAAGTAAGGTAGTTATAAAGCCAAACTTAGTTATAAAAAAGAATCCTGAGGAAGGGGCGACGACACATCCTGTGCTTGTGAGGATTGTTTGTGAGGAATTATTAAAATTAAATTGTGAAGTTATGATAGCTGAAAGCCCTGGTGGACCGTACAATAAAAGCAATTTAAAAGGATTTTATAAAACTTGTGGACTTATAGATGAATTAGAAGGTTTAGATATAAAATTTAACTACGATACATCTGAAGTGCAGGTACATAATGATGATGCTGTATATTTAAAAACTATGGAAGTTATAAAACCTATAGCTGATGCAGATTTTGTGATAAATTTATGCAAATTAAAGACTCACAAAATGGCAAAATATACAGGAGGAGTAAAGAATTTATACGGTGTGATTCCTGGACTTAAAAAGGCGGAAATTCATTATAGATTTCAAAAGGAAGAATTATTTTGTGAGAATGTTCTTTTAGATATATGTGATTATGTAAAACCAACTTTGACTATTATGGATGGAGTAGATGCTATGGAAGGTGAGGGGCCGACTGCTGGTGATGTAAGAAAAGTAGGTGTATTAATTGCATCAAGTAGTCCATATGCACTCGATATTGCGGGGTGCAAAATTATAAATTTAGATCCTATAAAAGTTGGAACTGTAAGGGGTTCGATAAAACGAAATTTAATAAAAGATGATTTTTCTGATATAGAATTTGTAGGAGATAATATAGAAAAATTTATAGTAAAAGATTTTAAGATACCAGTTACAAGTTCGGATTTCAGGCTATTATCGTTGAAATTACCAAAAGTTTTAGGCGATATAGCAGATAAAGTAATAACGCCAAAACCAGTTGTTGATTATAAAAAATGTGTGAAATGCGGAAAATGTATGGTGGCATGTCCGGCAAAGGTAATAGAAATAGGTAAAAAAGGTGCGAAAATAAATCTGAAAAAATGTATAAGATGTTACTGTTGCCACGAATTGTGTCCGAAAAAAGCAATTCATATAAAACAAAATATATTTTTTAAACTTATCAAGTAGAAAAGTAAATATAAAATAATAAATTTTAATCTTGTTAACTAATAAGATAAAATATAAAATAGATATAACAATTAATAAGTTGCAAATTAAAATATAAAAATGGGAAGGAGTTATTAACAAAAATAAATATTTTATGCAGATTTCTTTGATTTATAGATTTTAAAGATTTATAAATTTTAAAATTGAACTTATTTATGTATAGAATATATTTTTTTTGTTAAAAATTGAGTTATGATTTTAATAAAAAATGGTAGATTAGTAGATCCACTTTCTAAAAGAGATGAAGTAGTTGATATTGTCATCGAAAAGGATAAGATAAAAGAAATAGGCAAAAACTTAAATCCAGACGGGTTTGAATACATTATAGATGCTACTGGATGCGTTGTAGCACCAGGGCTTATAGATATACATGTCCATTTTAGAGATCCAGGTTTTACATATAAAGAAGATATATTTAGTGGTGCAAAAGCTGCTGCAAAGGGTGGATTTACAACTGTTGTATGTATGGCAAATACAAAACCAGTAGTAGATAATGAAGAGACTTTAAAATACATATTAGATAAAGGTAAAGAAAGCGACATAAATGTACTTCAAGTTTCTACAGTTACAAAGGGACTTAAAGGAAAAGAGCTTGTAGATTTTGATGAGATGTTTAAAGCTGGGGCTGTTGGATTTAGTGACGATGGTATTCCAATAAAACATACAAAACTTGTATATGAGGCGATGAAAAAAGCGAAAGAATTAAACGTACCGATAAGCTTACATGAAGAAAACCCAGTATTTATAAAAAAAGCCGGTGTAAATAATGGTAAAGTATCAAAAGAATTAGGACTAGAAGGTGGGGCTACATCTTTAGCTGAAAATATAATGGTTTCAAGAGATGTTATGATTGCATTAGAAACTGGTGCAAAGGTGAATATACAACATATAAGCTCAAAAGAAGCTGTTAAAACTGTAAAATTTGCAAAATCTTTAGGCGCAAATGTATATGCAGAAGCTAGCCCACATCACTTTACATTAAACGAAGAAGCAGTTTTAAAACATGGTTCGCTTGCAAAGATGAATCCACCGCTTAGAACTGAAGAAGATAGATTGGCTATAATTGAAGGATTAAAAGACGACACAATCGAGATAATAGCGACAGATCACGCTCCTCACTCAAAAGAAGAAAAAGAAAATGAATTTACTAAATGTCCAAGTGGTATAACAGGACTTGAAACATCTTTAGGGCTTGGTATAAAAACTTTAGTAAATGGCGGACATTTAGACTTAATGCACTTATTAGAAAAAATGACAATAAACCCAGCTAAACTTTACAATTTAGATAGAGGATATATAAAAGAAGGCAGCTTTGCAGATATAGTAATATTTAATCCAGATGAAAAATGGGAAGTAAAGGATTTTGAATCAAAAGCTACAAACACTCCATTTATAGGTGAAGTATTAGACGGAAAAATAAAATATACTATATGTGAAGGAAAAGTAGTATACGAGGGGTAATAATTTAACACGATTTGACAAAAATAAAACAAAAGTGTGCTATAATTTATATGGAATATGAAATATAGTTTTAGGGGGACTTAGATATGGCTAGAGGGAAAAAATTTAATGTTTTTATGGAACATGTGACAATTGATTACCCAACACTTATGAAATACAGAAAAATATTAGATGATTACATAAAAAAACATGATTTATGGGATGTAAATACAAGGGAATGTTGGTTATTTGACTTAATAGATTTCAAATTACAAGGGAATGCAGGTCTTTGTTATAGAAGTATACGTATGCTAGAAAGTCATTGGGGATTTGATAGCGATAATGACGATATAGACTTTTATATAATAAGACATATGAGAGAACTTCAAAAGAAAATAATAGAAGAAGAAAAAGAACAAACTGAAGCTGAATAAGATCAAAGAGTTAAATAAAGATTAAGTTAATTTAAAATTAAATAGATATGCTATGAAAACTATTAGATATTATAAATAATGTCTAATAGTTTTTTTTATATAGGGAATTATATATATATTGAAATAATGAAATAAAGATCGTTTCTTGTGAGATGAAACTGGAGGACTTAATATGTATAAAAGGATTATAAGTGTAATTTTAATTTTTATAATTATGATTTGTTGCTTGGGAAATAATAAAGCAAATAATAATAAACAAGAAAAAATCTATAAAAATATATATATTGAAGATATAGATATGAGCAATATGACTAAAAAAGAATGTATTGATATTTTGAAAGAGGCGTATCCTCTAGAGGATATAAATTTAAAATACGAAGGTAAAACATGGACAATACATCCAAAAGATATCGACTTTAGATATAAAATAGAAGAAGCTACAGATATAGCGATGAAATATACAAAAACAAGCAAAAGATTAGAAAATATAAAACGAAAATCAAAACTTATATTAAATGAAAGACATCATATACCCCTAGATGAAGAATACGACAAAGAAAAATTAAGTGCAATAATAGACTGTATATCAAATCAAATAGATAGAGAATATGTAAATGCGACACTAGCTATAGAAAAGGACGGCACATTTAAAAGATTGCCTTCAAAGGAAGGTAAAAAAGTTCAAAAAGATGAGTTACAAAAGGAGATATACGAGCTTATACAAAACAAAAATATTACGGACTTAAATATACCTGTGAAAACTACATTGCCAACTTTAAATAGTGATGATGTACAAAGTGTAAACTCTATATTAGGTCAGTTTTCAACTGCATTTAACAATCATACATCGCGAGGTAGCAATATACACACAGCTGGCGAAAGTTCAGGAGATATAATTTTAATGCCTCAGGAAATATACTCATATAACAAGGCAACAGGACCGAGGGTACTTAGCAAAGGATATAAATACGCCCCTGTAATAATAGGTGGCAAATATAGAAATGGTGAAGGCGGAGGAGTGTGCCAAGTATCAACTACAATTTACAATGCAGCCTTGCTTGCAGGCCTTGAAATAGTAGAAGTACACAATCACACTTACATCTCACATTACGTTTCAGGTGGAAGAGATGCAACTGTAGCATATGGATATTACGATTTGAAATTCAAAAATCCATATTCACATCCAATTTATATAAAAAATATAGTTGGAGATGGAGCGATTACGACTAAAATATATGGATGTAAAGATGATATAAAAAGAATTTATGTTAGAACAGAATATGAATATAAAAAACAAAAAATAATAGTAAAAACATATAGAGTTTATTTAGATCAAAATAATCAAAAGATAAAAGAAGAATTGATATCCACAAATAAATACGACCAAAAGTAATTTGAAAATTGCTTTATAAAACAAAAATACAAGAGAATGTTAAAAAATTTGCAATAGAAAATTTAAATGAAGAAAAGCAAGGCCAAATGGAACAAAATAAGTCGATTTTATATATTTGACCTTGTTTTTTTATCTTTTTTTTCAAAAAACTATTTTTTTTAAAACTATATATATGCATGAAAACCTTGTCAAATTGTATCAAATGACAAAATATGTTAAAATATAACCATGATAAAGTAGTCATATTATAAAAAGTCAAAATTAAGTTTGGAGTGATTTTATGGAATATATTATGGGGAAAAAATTACTTGATATGCCAGTTAACATGAAAATTGTTAAAATGATATCAACTATAAATGAGTGTAAGGGGAAGCAAATCATTTATAAAAAACAACCAAAAAAAACTTTAGAAAAATTGACAGAAAAATCTACATTAGATTTTACACTTGACTCTTGTGAAAATACTGTTGAAGGTAAAGAACATGCAAAAGATATTTTTTTTAATGTGACAAAACCAAAAACAAGGGAAGAAGTCAGCATAGTGGAATTTAGGGATATTTTAAAAACTGTAAACAATGCATATGAAGATATGAAAATAAGTTCACAAACAATACTTGAACTTCATGGATATTTACATCGTTTTTCTTTAGTTAGAGGGGGGAAATATAGGACTGAAGACAATAACTTTTTACAAACAGACTTTTTTAGAGAAGAGACTTTTAATGATCACGGGGTATTAATTAAGAAAAATTTTGAAGAAAGACTAGATAAATATATAGAGGATTTGTGTAAAAATTATAATAAATTGATTATAGAAGATGAGATAGACAATTTAGTGATTATAGCATCATTTATACTCGATTTTATACTTATATCACCTTTCCCAGAAAATAATATTAAAATGGCAAAACTTTTAACACTACTTTTGCTTAATAAAAATGGATATGAAGTTGGTAGATATATGAATCTAGGAAAGATTTATGATGAAAGATCACAAGTATATTTTAAGGGATTATTCACTAGAAAAAACGATACAGAAAAATTCTATTATGGCGTAAACAAGTGGCTAGAATATTTTATGAAATTTGTATTAGAAGCATATATTGCTTTAGGTGAAGAACTTAATTTAAAAGAAACAAAAAAAGAAACAAAGACAAAGAGAATAGAAAAAATAATTAATTCTACTTTGGGCTATTTTACAAAAGAAGATATAAGAGAATTGTGCCCAGATATACCTGAACCTACAATAAATAGGGTTTTTAATAACCTTAGAAAAGATGGTAAAATTGAAGTTGTGGCAAGGGGCAGAAGTGCTAAGTGGAAGAGAGTATAATTTTGATTTAGGTATATATAATAAAATTAATATTTATAAATAGTAAAAAAATATTGCAAATTCAAAAAATTTGTATTATTATTTAAAGTATCAAAACTGAATGGTAAATAATACCGTGAAGGTAAGGGTATAAATTTGATTTAAATTACAAAAATAAGAAGATGGAGGAATGGAAGATGAATTTAATATACACACAATTTAATACAATAACAATAGAACAATTAAATCATCATCACCATCATAGATCTTAGGGATTGTAATTATGAAATTTATTCATAGATGCAAGCCCTATTTGTGTTAGCTAAAGGCTTGAGTCTATGGTGGGATAGAAATTACTAAACCATGTAGGTAAAAGCCTGCATGGTTTTTTTAATACTATATAGTTTTAGAGCATATAAAATATTATTTAAAAATTAGATATAAGTTTAATATAAGACAGAAAGGTATGAGTGAGTATAATGAAATTTTTAAGAATTCAAGACGAATTAAATTTTGCGAAAAAAAGATATGAGCTTACAAAGAAAATTGAGACATCTTTTGTGGATGCTGGATTTATTCAAATTAAACCCGAAATATTTGAAGAATACGATGAAATTACAGCAATAGATAAAAATATTTCAACAAAGTCTATGGTGAAGGTAGTCAGCAATAAGGTAATGGTTTTGAGACCAGATATAACAATAAGCCTTATGAAAAGCTTGATTCCTAGATGGGAAGATGATTTAAATTTAAAATTATTTTATCATTCAACAGTTTATAAAAATAAGAAAAATGGAGATGGAATAATACAATGCAGACAATTCGGATGTGAGTATTTAGGCGAACCTTCAATTGATGCTGATAGAGAAGTTGTAAATTTAGCTTTTAATATATTTAGAAAATTTACAGATGAATTTTTACTTGAAATAGGAAGTGGAAATTATATCGATGGATTTGTTGAATCATTAAATATAGATTCTGATACAGAACGAGAATTTAAGAAATTGTTATATAGAAAAAACAAACCTGAATTAGAAGCATTTGCAAATAGTTTAGATATAAAACCAGAACAAAAAGAGCTTATGTTAAATATCTTAAGCATTAGAGGTACATTAAAAGAAGTTACAGAAAAAGCAAATAAATATTTTACAAATGACAGAATGAAAAAAGGAATTGAACAACTTAATACAATAAGTACTTTAATTTCAAAAGAAGATTTAGATAAATATACATTATTCGACTTATCTATGGTTTCAAAACTTGACTATTATGATGGAATAATGCTTAAGGGATATTTTAAAAACTTATATAAAGAAATATTAAGCGGCGGTAGATATGATGGACTTACTGAATCATTTGGCAGAAGAGTTCCTGCAATAGGTTTTACAATTTACTTTGACGCATTAATGGAAGCTATTAACAGATAGGAGTGGGAATTATGGACAATTTAACAATAGCAATAGCAAAAGGGAGAATCGAAAAAGATATTTACAGAAGACTTGAAGCTTTAAATATGGAGAAATGGATAGATAGAGATTCGAGAAAGCTTATTTTTACAGATGAGGAAAATCATATAACATATATTCATGTTAAGCCGAGCGATGTTGTGACATATGTCGAAAAAGGAGTCGCGGATTTAGGGATTGTCGGCAAAGATACAATACTTGAAAATGAAAACGAAAGCGAAGTATATGAATTATATGATTTGGGATTTGGAAAATGTAAGTTTTCGGTTGCAGGTATGAAGGGCAAAAAGGATAAGTATTTGACTTCTGAAAATTTAAAAGTTGCTACAAAATACCCAGTTATAGCAAAGAATTTCTTTAAAAGCAGAGGTCAAAAGATAGATATAATCAAATTAAATGGTTCAGTAGAATTAGGACCAATAGTCGGGTTATCAGATGTAATCGTAGACTTAGTCGAAACAGGAAATACAATAAAGGCAAATGGGCTTGAAGTTTATGAAGATTTATTCGATATAAGCGCTAGAATAATCGCAAATAGGGTAAGTTATAAATTTAATTACGACAAAATTCAAAAAATAATCGATTTATTCGACTCAACAGTAAAAGCAAGTGATTATAAATAAAAAGTTGTTAAATATAAAACTTTAAGACAAAAAATATTCAAAACAGATGACTACAAGTAAATTCAATTTAGATTAAATTATAAAAGCAATATAGAGAATTTAAAAGTGAGGAGTATGTATTATGAATAGAGAAAAAGAAAGTATTAGAAGTTTAGAACCTTATGTTACAAATCCAACTGTATGTTCAGTAAAATTAGATGCAAACGAAGGCGACAAAGATTTATACCGTGATTTATTAAAAAAACTAGGAGAAAGTGATATTACATTAAATTATTATCCAGATGATTCATACAGTGAACTTAAAAAAGAAATAAACAATTATATTGGATATGAACCTAAAAATATAACTGTTGGAAATGGTTCAAGTGAATTATTAGATTTATGTGTGAAAACATTTGTAGATAAAGATGAGACAATACTTAGTTTGGATCCAACTTTCAGCATGTATTCAATTTATGCCCAAGTTTTTAGTGCAAAATATATAGGCGCAAAGGCAGAGGAAGATTTTAAATTAAATGTAGACAGTATAATTACAGATATCAAAAAAAACAATCCAAAATTAGTAATCCTTTGTAATCCAAACAACCCAACAGGCTCAGTCCTTACAAAAGAAGAAGTTAGAAAAATAGTAAAAAGCACAGATGCATTAATAGCGCTAGACGAAGCTTATATGGAATTTGGTGATGAATCTTTGATAGATGAAGTTATGGACTACGACAATTTATTAATCGTAAAAACTGTATCAAAGGCATTTTCACTAGCAGGAATAAGAATGGGCTATATAGTTGCAAATGAAGATATAATAACTTCAATCGAAAAAGTCAGAGCTCCTTACAATTTAAATTCTCTATCAACATATATCGCTACAGAAGCTTTAAGACAAAAAGAAAGAATGTTTGACTATGTTAAAAATATAAAAGAAGAAAGAGAAAAAATATATAAAGCCTTAGTAAATTTAGGAGTAAAAGCATATAAATCAAGTGCAAACTTTGTATTTTTCAAAAGTGATATAGATAATTTACAAAAGAAATTAGTAGATAAAGATGTATTAATTAGAAAATTTAGCGGAAAATTAGATGGATATTATAGAGTGTCGGTTGGCACAAAAGAACAAAATGAAAAATTCTTAAAAGCATTTAAAGAAGTGATGTAGGATTATGATTTAGAAATATAGATTGAAAGATATAAAAGGCAGATTAATAAATAAAAAAGCTATTTAAGCCATTTAAAAGTAATTAAATCGCGGGGGATAAATATGAGAACTTACAAAATAGAGAGAAATACACTGGAAACTCAAATCGCAGTTGAAATAAATCTAGATGGAAGCGGGAAGGCTGACATCGATACAGGGGTAGGATTTTTCGACCATATGCTTATGCTGATGGCATTTCACGGGAAATTCGATATGAAAGTAAAATGCCACGGCGATACTTATGTAGATGATCATCACACGATTGAAGATATAGGAATAGCTCTTGGGGAGTGTGTAAAAAATGCCCTTGGAGACAGACGTGGAATAAGAAGATACTCTACAGTATTTATACCGATGGACGAAGCACTTTCCCAAACAAGTATAGATGTGAGCAACAGACCTTACTTGGTGTTTAATGCAGAATTTGCTGACGAAAGAGTTGGAAATATGACGACACAAATGGTCAAAGAATTTTTCAGAGCATTTGTAAATGAATCACGAGTTACATTACACATAAACTTATTATACGGCGAAAATGACCATCACAAAATAGAAGCAATATTTAAATCTTTTGCAAGAGCATTAAAAGATGCAATAGAAATAATTTCAGATGAAGTAGCTTCATCAAAGGGGGTTTTATAATGAATATTATAGTTGATTATGGTTTAGGGAATTTGGGTTCTGTAATTAGAGGTTTTAATCGTGCAGGAATCGAGACAAAGTTATCAAGAGATTTAGATGAGATAAAAAATGCAGATTCTTTGATATTACCTGGAGTTGGGGCTTTTGGCGATGCAATGAACAAATTAAATCAGTTTGAATTAGTAGAACCTATTGTAGACTTTGCTAAAACTGGAAAATATATGATAGGTATATGTCTTGGAATGCAGATAATGTACGAACAAGGTACAGAGTATGGAACTCATAAGGGGCTAGGGATTATAGAAGGTTCTGTAGACTTTTTAGATATAGATTTAAAAGTTCCACATATGGGATGGAATGATTTGAAATTCGAAAAGAAAGATGACCCAATTTTAAAATATATAAAAGAAGGCGACTATGTATATTATGTTCATTCATATTATGCAAATTCAAGCAATAAAGAATTAGTTGCTTATTCAGAATACGGCAAAAAAATACCAGGACTTGTTAGAAAAGACAACGTATATGGACTTCAGTTCCATCCAGAAAAAAGTGGCCAAGTAGGAGCAGATATATTAAAAGCATATAAGGAGTTGATTGTAAAATGATAATTTTCCCAGCAATAGATATAAAAGATAAAAAATGTGTCAGACTTACACAAGGCGATTTCGATAAAGTAAATGTATATGGTGAAGACCCATCGCTTATGGCAAAAAAATGGGCGGACTATGGCGCAGAATTTATACATGTTGTAAATTTAAATGGTTCAAGAGATGAAATAGGTATAAACGATGAAACTCTAGCAAAAGTAGCAAAAGCAGTAGATGTTCCAATCCAAGTCGGCGGTGGAATTAGAGATGAAAAAAGAGTAAAAGAGCTTTTAGATTTAGGTATAAACAGAGTAATCGTAG
>OHAC01001770.1_pt1 | contig 18876 bp, 18 predicted proteins | sample 1577051 | NCBI WGS metagenome assembly OHAC01 (sample SAMEA3541499, study PRJEB24748) | human gut metagenome | biome: human gut; feature: human-associated habitat; material: faeces | place: China | collected 2012 | reverse complement strand
GAGCTGAACGGCCAGCGCCAGCGCATGGGCAGCCAGCGGCCGGCCGTTCAGCTCGGCCATCAGCTTGTTGCCGCCGAACCGCCGCCCCAGCCCCGAGGCCATGACGATGCAGCCCAGCGGCGGCACAGGGCAGTCCAGATCGTACACAAAGGCGTTCGGGTCGGCGCAGAGCGCGCGCAGGAACGGGGTGTCCTGCTTGCGGACCACCGCGAGAACGCGGCAGACTTTCAACATATCCAGCACGCTTTGTTGAAAATCCGCGCAGCCGCTCTCCAGATAGCCAAGCTCGTCCAGCACGGCCCAGCCGCCGGCCGCCGCCATCCGCTGCAGGGCGGGCAGCCCCACGGCGGCAAAGCCGGCCGGCACGGGGCGCATCCGGTTTTCACCGGGGGGCAGGGCGGCATCAAACCGGCCGATGACCGCCGCTGCCCCGGCGGCTGTATCGCGCATCTCGACCCATCTGCCCGGGACGGCAGCGGTGAGAAGCATCGGGGCATCGGGGCAGAAGAATGGCATAAGTGCGCGCAGCAGCGTTGTTTTGCCGCTGCCGCGCCCGCCGGTCAGCAGCAAGTGGCGCTTACCGCTGGCTAGGAAAGAACGCAGAATAGAGCTCGCGGCTGGTCTGTACACAGGCATCACGGTAGGCCTCATACCTTTCTAAAAATTGGCGGGCCTCGGCGGTCAGGGTGCTGCCGCCGCCGCCCCGCCCGCCGATGGTCTTGCAGGTCAGGGCAAAGCCCAGTTCTTTTTCGGCGTGCTGCACAAGCCGCAGCGCCTTGGAGTAGGAAAGCCCCATCTGCGCCGCTGCGCTGCGCAGCGAGCCGGTCTCCTCGATCAGATGGAGCAGGCGGCAGGGCCCCTCGCCAAAAAAGCGCTCGCCTGCGTCATCGCAGAGCATCACGCGCAAAGCAGGTTTCATGGTATCACCTCACAGCGGCAGCAGGGCCAGACGGCGTCGGCCCCGGCAGTCGGTAACGGGCAGCAGCTCCAGCGGGCCGTACACGGCGGCAAGGGCTGCTTGCAGCACGGCAGGCGGGTCGGTTCTGGGGTGCAGCACCGCCGCGACCCCGCCGCCCTGCAATACCACCAGTATATCACAGCTGTCCAGCGCCAGCGCGGGGTCGTGCAGGCAGACCAGCGCGGTCTTGCCGCCGGTGTGGACCAGCTGCGCCAGCAGCGCGGTCATCCGGCTGCGGTTCGCAAGGTCAAGCGCACTGTCCGGCTCGTCCAGCAAAAGCAGCGGCGCATCCTCGGCAATCGTGCGCGCCAGAATACAGAGCTGCTTCTCGCCGCCGCTCAGCGTCAGGTAGTCCTGCCCGGCCTTGTCGGCCAGACCTACGGTGCGCAGGGCCTCGTCCGCAGCGGCGCGCATGGCGGCGGTGGGGCTTTGCAGGACCCCCAGCCGCGGGTTGAAGCCCATAAGCACGACCTCCCGCGCCGAGAGCGAGACCGAGATGCCGCTCTGCTGCGGGATGTAGCTGACGGTCTGCGCCAGCCTGCGGGTGGACAGACTCTCCAGCGGGACGCCGTCCAGAAGGCACTGCCCGGTGTGGGGCAGCAGCCCGGCGGCCGCCTTGAGCAGTGTGGTCTTGCCGCTGCCGTTCACCCCCAGCAGACCGATCAGCTGCCCGGCCACCGGGACCGAAAAGCTGACCCCTTGCAGCACGGCCGCTGTGCTGTACCGTACAGTGAGGTCCTGCACGCAAAGCCCCGCGGGCGTGGCTTGTGGCATCATGACGCATCCCTCCCCGGCTGCAGGATCAGATAAAGCAGAAACGGTACGCCCAGCAGCGAGGTAAAGATGCTGACCGGCAGCTCGGTGGAGGCTGCCGTCTTGGCCAGCGTGTCGGCGGCCAGCAGCAGGGCGCTGCCCAGCAGCCCGCTCAGCAGGCAGGCCGAGCGCCGGTTGTGCCCCGCCAGCAGCCGGGCGCTGTGGGGGGCCAGCAGCCCGACAAAGCTGATAAGCCCTGTCACGCTGACAACGGCGGCGACCGTCATGGTGGCAAGCGTCAGCAGCAGCAGGCGCATCGCACCCACCCGCACACCGAGCAGCCGGGCCTCGCCCTCCTCAATCGAGAGCAGCAGCGCCTGCCGGTGCAGCGCAAAGATCGCTGCGCAGCAGACCAGCACGACCGGCACCGGGAACCACACCCGGCTGCGGGTCACGGCGGCCAGACTGCCCATGATCCAATACTCGATGCTGGCCAGCTCCTTCTCTGGGTCGGCGGTCAGCTTGAGCAGCATCAGCAGGGTCTGGGCCAGCGCGTGGACGGCGATGCCCGCCAGCACCAGCGACATTTTGCTGCGCCCCGGCGCGGCAGCGGCCAGCCCCAGCGAGAGGAACACCGCCGCCAGCCCGCCCGCAAAGGCACAGACCGTGGTGGACAGCGCCCCTGACGAAACGAACAGGATGGCGAACGCCGCGCCGACACTGGCCCCCGAGGAGACGCCGATGATGTCGGGGCTTGCCAGCGGGTTGCGGAATACGGTCTGGTAGACAAAGCCGGCCGCCCCCAGCCCAAAGCCGCCGATCAGCGCCATAACGGCGCGGGGCAGCCGCAGCACGGTGAAGGTGCGCACTGCCATGGCATCGCCGGCCAGCAGCGCCGCCGGTGTTATGGGGTAGCGGCCCAGCGCAAGGGTCGCACCAAAAGTCATAAAAACGCAGAGCGCTGCGCCCAGAAGGCACAGCGCCGTGCGCTTGCGGTTATTCATAGGAGGCAGGGGTAAAGCCGTAGTAGGTCGTGTAGAATGCATCGGCGCAGTCATGGTAGAACTGCTCACTCACCTGCTCGGGGTGCAGCACGCTGCCCAGATAGACGCTGCCAAGGAAGCTGCCGGGCACGGGGGAGTCCACAGCCTCGATGGCGTGGGGCAGCTGGTAGACATGGCCCTCCTTGACGGCGGTGCAGTCGGCCAGTGCGGCATCGTTCAGGACGGAATCGACATCATAGTCGGCATCGGACGCCAGAATGATGTAGTCGGGGTCCCAGTCCAGCACCTGCTCATAGGAGACTTCGGCCCAGTAGGTGTCCTCAACACTGGCGGCGGCGTTGAGACCGCCGGCGTTCTCGATCATATAGTTCTGGTACATGGCGGGGCCGGCGGTCTGCAGCACAGAGCTGTTGCCGGCCATGTAGACGGTGGGGGCCTCGGCATCGCCGATGGCCTCGCGCAGGCTGAGCAGGTTGTCCTCGATCGCGGACTTCAGCTCCTCACCGCGGGCAACGGTGTTGGTGGCCTGTGCCAGCAGGTCGATGGCACCGTACAGTTTGTCCTGATCCTCCGGCTTGACGGCCAGCACGGTCAGGCCCAGCTCCTCCATCTGGGGGATGGAATCCTTCAGCTTGGCGGGCACGATGACAAGGTCGGGGGTCAGCGCGGCGCAGCCCTCAAGGTCAAACTCCTTGGCGGTGCCGATGCTGGGCAGGCTCTGCAGTTCGGGTGCGGAGAGGCTGTAGATCGTGCGCTTGTCGGCCTTGGCCTCGACGCCGACAAGCTCGTCCTGCACGCCGAGGGCGATGAGCAGGCTGGTGGAGATGTAGTAGCCGCTGGCCAGCGTCTTGGGCTCGGTCTCGATGGTGACCTCGCGGCCCAGCTGGTCGGTGACGGTCAGCGGGTAGGTGACGGCGGTCTCGGCGGCGGGTTCAACGGCAGCCTCCTCAGGGCTGGCGGTGACCTCGGGTGCAGCGGTGGCGGAGGCGGCGGCCTCACTGCTTACGGCGGCGGTGCTGCCGCAGGCGGTCAGCGCCATGGCGGCGGCCAGCAGCAGGGCGGTCATTTTGGTCATTTTCATGGATCTTTTTCCCTCACACAATAAAAAATATCGTTGTATTTTTAAAACAACAACGGTATTATACCATATTTTATGGTAGAATAAAAGTACCTATCCACGAAAAGTGTGATTTTTTCGCCCAAAACAGAAAAAAACGGAGATTGACCCATGATGACGATACGCGAATATGCCCGCCCCGCCACGCTGGAGGAGGCATGGCAGCTGAACCAGAAAAAGCCCAACCGCGTGCTGGGCGGTATGCTCTGGCTCAAGATGGAAAAGATCAATGTCGGCACGGCCATCGACCTGTCGGCCTTAGGGCTGGATACGATCGAGGAGACTGACACCGAGATCCTCATCGGCGCGATGGCAACGCTGCGCGATCTGGAGACGAACGCCGCCCTGAACGCTTACACCGCGGGGGCTGTGCGGGAGGCTGTGCGCCACATTGTCGGCGTGCAGTTCCGCAACTGCGCCACGGTGGGCGGCAGCATCTATGGCCGATTCGGCTTTTCTGATGTGCTGACGCTGTTTTTGGCGCTGGACTGCGAGGTCGAGCTGTATAAGGCGGGCCGGATGCCGCTGGCGCAGTTTGCCGCGATGCCCTATGACCGCGATATTCTGACCCGCATCTGCCTGCGCAAGACGCCGGGGCTGAAGGTGCAGTACCAGTCGGTGCGCGCGACCCAGACCGATTTCCCAATCCTGACCTGCGCGGCCGCCCGCACGGCGCAGGGGCAGTACCGCTTTGCCATCGGCGCGCGCCCGATGAAGGCCGTGCTTGTCACGCCGGACTGCGACCCGGCGCAGCTGCCCGCCGCCGTGCAGGCAGCCGTCAAGACCGGCAGCAACCTGCGCGGCAGTGCCGAGTACCGCACCCACCTGACCGGCGTGCTGGTCCGGCGTGCCGTGGCCGCGCTGGAAAATTGACGGAGGTATACCATGCAGATCACATTTACCTTAAATCATAAAAAAGTCACCGCCGAAATCGCGGCCGACACCGTGCTGCTGGACCTTGTGCGCAGCCTCGGCTGCAAGAGCGTCAAGCGCGGCTGCGAGACCGCCAACTGCGGCCTTTGCACGGTCTTTCTCGATGAAAAGCCGGTGCTGTCCTGCTCGGTGCTGGCGGCGCGGGTCAACGGCCGCAGCGTCACCACGCTGGAGGGGCTGCAGGAGGAGGCTGCCGAGTTCGGCGCCTTTATCGCCGATCAGGGTGCGGAGCAGTGCGGCTTCTGCAACCCGGGCTTTATTATGAACGCGCTGGCGCTTTTCCGGGAAAACCCCGACCCCGGCGAGGACGAGATCAAGGAGTATCTGGCCGGCAACCTCTGCCGCTGCTCCGGCTATGAGGGCCAGCTGCGGGGCATTTTGAACTTTTTAGCGTGGAAAAAGGGGAAGGAGGCCGCCCAATGAAAACTGTGAACCAGCCCATGCGCAAAAAGGACGCCATGCAGCTTGTGACCGGCCAGCCCGTCTACATGGATGATGTCATCCCGCAGGATTGCCTGATCGTCAAGCTGCTGCGCTCCCCCCATGCCAACGCCATCGTGCAGGAGATCGACACGAGCCGCGCCCTGCTGGTGCCGGGCATCGAGGCGATCTACACATGGAAGGATGTGGACCAGCAGGGCCGCCGCTACACTCAGGCGGGCCAGACCTACCCAGAGCCGAGCCCCTATGACCGGCTTGTCATCGACCGCCATGTCCGCTTTGCGGGGGATGTTGTCGCAATTTTGGCCGGAAAGGATGAAAAATGCGTCGATAAGGCGATGAAGCTTATCAAGGTCAGGTATGAGGTCCTGCCCGCCGTGCTGGACTACCACACGGCGCTGGACAACCCCGTCCTTGTCCACCCGGAGGAAAACTGGGAGTCGCTGGCACCGGTCGGGGCCGACAACAAGCGCAACCTCTGCGCTCACGATGAGAGCGGGGCGGGCGATATTGAGGCGGTGCTGGCGGGGTGCGATGTCGTCATCGACCATACATACCACACCCGCGCCTGCCAGCAGGCCATGATGGAGACTTTCCGCACCTACTGCAGCATAGATGCCTACGGGCGGCTGAATGTCCTCAGCTCGACCCAGATCGTTTTCCACTGCCGCCGGATTCTGGCCAATGCGCTGCACATCCCCAAGTCGATGATCCGGGTGGCCAAGCCCCGCATCGGCGGCGGCTTCGGCGCCAAGCAGACCTCGGTCTGCGAGGTCTACCCCGCCTTTGTGACATGGAAAACCAAAAAGCCCAGCAAGATCATCTTCAGCCGGTACGAGAGCCAGATCGCCTCCACCCCGCGCCATGAGATGGAGCTGCATGTCCGCCTTGGTGCGACAAAGGACGGCATCGTCAGGGGCATCGACCTCTACACCCTGTCCAACACCGGTGCTTACGGCGAGCATGGGCCTACAACGGTGGGCCTGTCCGGCCACAAATCCATCCCGCTCTACGGCAAGGCCGAGGCATTCCGCTTTGTCAGCGATGTCGTCTACACGAACCACATGTCCGCGGGTGCTTACCGCGGCTACGGTGCGACTCAGGGCCTGTTTGCGGTGGAGTCCGCCGTCAATGAGCTGGCCGACAGGCTGGGCATCGACCCGTTTGTGATCCGCCAGCGCAACATCGTCCATGAGGGCGATGTGATGCCCGCCTACTACGGGCAGGTCAACACCAGCTGCGCGCTGGACCGCTGCCTGCAGGCCGTGCATGACAACATCGGCTGGGACGAAAAATACCCCGTGCGCGATATGGGCAACGGCAAGGTGCGCGCCGTGGGCATGGGCATGGCGATGCAGGGCTCCGGCATCACAAGTGTGGATGTGGGCAGCGCCAGCCTGAAGATCAACGATGACGGGTTCTACACCCTCTCGATTGGTGCAGCCGACATGGGCACCGGCTGCGACACGATTCTGGCGCAGATTGCCGCCGAGGTGCTGGACTGCCCGCTCGACAATGTGACGGTCCTCGGCGCGGACACCGATTCCTCGCCCTACGATTCCGGCTCCTACGCATCCAGCACGACCTATGTCACCGGCAAGGCGGTTGAGCAGTGCGCCGAGCAGCTCAAACAGAAGATCTGTCAGGTCGGTGCGGGGCTGCTGGGCCTTGATGAGCGTGCGGTCGTCTTTGCGGGCGATGCCGTGACGAGCGAGGACGGCACGCAGCGCGCCACGCTGGCGCAGATCGCCGCAGCCTCCCAGTGCGGCAGCAATACGGCGCTGGAGGCAGTCGTGACCCACAGCTCGGAGATCTCGCCCCCGCCGTTCATGGTGGGCGCGGCCGAGGTCGAGGTCGATCTGGAGACCGGCGAGGCGCAGGTCATCCGCTATGAGGCGGCCGTTGACTGCGGCACGCCGGTCAACCCGAACCTTGCGCGGGTGCAGGCCGAGGGCGGCATCCTGCAGGGCATCGGTATGGCGCTGACCGAGAATGTCACCTACGATGACCGCGGCATGCCGCAGGAAAACTCGCTGATGCAGTACAAGATCCCGGCGCGCAACGACATCGGGCATATCCATGTCGTGTTTGAGAGCAGCTACGAGGGCACCGGCCCCTTCGGTGCCAAGAGCATCGGCGAGGTGGTCATCAACACCCCGCTGCCCGCCGTGGCCGATGCGATCTACCACGCCACCCACAAGCGGTTCTATGAGCTGCCCATCACCCGCGAGCAGATCGCGCTGGCCGGGCAGTAAAGGGCAAGGCGAGAAAATAAAAAATTGCAAGCCGGCAGATTGTCGGCTTGCAATTTTTTTTGGAGGAAGGGCATTCGTCAAAGCAGCTTGCTGCCCAGCGCCTGACTGGTGCGGGAGAGCGAGAGGTTGGCAAGCTCCTGATTGTCAAGGGTGTAGCGCAGGACCAGCACATTTGCGACAAAGAGCATCGCCAGCTTGGCGGGGATGCTGCCCGAGTCGAGCGGGTTCTCCTGCGCGCCGCAGAGCAGCACGACATCGGCCAGCGCCACGCCGGGGGCGTCATCGTAATGGGTGATCAGGATGACCTTGGCACCGTTCTCCTTGGCGAGGCGCAGCGTGTCCATCATGTCGCGGGTCGAGCCGGAGTAGGAGACGAAGAGCAGCACATCCTCGGGGCCCATCAGGCTGGCCGTGATGGCCTGCATGTGGCTGTCGCCCGCCGTGCGGAATTTGGTCGAGATCATCGAGAAGCGCGCCCAGATGTCCTCCGCCAGCACCTGACTGCCGCCCTGACCAAGGCAGTATACCTGACGCGCGCGCTGCAGCAGCGTGGCGGCGTGGTCGATGGCATCGGGGTCCAGCACGCTGCGGGTACCGTTCAGCGCCTCCACGGCGGTGTTGTAGGCGTGGGTGACCAGTGTCTGGGTGTCTACGCCCGGCTCCAGCTTGAGCGCGACCGGCATCGCGGTCGCGGTAGCCTTCGCCAATGCAATCTTCATTTCGTTGTAGCCATCAAAGCCCAGCGAGCGGCAGAACCGAAAGATCGTTGCCTCGGCTACGCCGCAGGCCTTTGCCAGCGAGGAAATGGAAAGATACTGGGCGTCCTCGGCGTGCTGGACAAGATAATCGGCCACGATGCCGCCTGATTTTGTCAGGCTGTCGCGCTTGGTGCGCAGCATCTCCCAAAAGCTCTGTTCTACCATGGTTCGGGGTCCTTTCTCAAGCAAATAATGCGGTCAATGGGCGGCGGGGGCGCTGCCGGTCAGCAGATTGTACAGCCCCTGCGCCAGCGCCCTGTGGGCTTCCTTTGTCATATGCATGCCGTCCACCGGCGAGCATACCGCGCCGGGCAGGGTGTTCGCGTCCAGAAAGCGCACGCCGGGCAGGCCCTGCAGCATCGGCGCAAGGCGGGCGGCAATGCCGGCGCAGCGCTCGTGGCAGCCGGGGCCCATCTCCTCGCGGAAGATCAGCCTGTCATAGTCCGGTGTAATGACCGGCGGCACAATGACCAGCACATCGGGGTGGGCGTTGTCGCGCCAGCACTCGGTCTGCAGCGCCTTTTTGGTCAGCCGCGCAATGCCCTGCGCGATCTGGTAGGAATCACAGGCGAAACGCGCCTTGCAGTCGTTTGTGCCCAGCATGATCGTCACGGTGTCAAGCGGCGCATGGCTCATCAGGATCGGGTTGATCAGGCGCAGGCCGTTCATCCCCTCGGTGATGGGGTCATCAAACACGGCGGTGCGGCCGGGCAGGCCCTCCTCCGCAACGGCCCAGCCGGGACCCAGCAGGGACTGCAGCACCATCGGGTAGCGCTCATCAGGGCCATAGCGGCCGTCACGCACGGGGTCGTAGCCGTAGGTGTTGGAATCACCGAAGCAGAGGACCTGACGCGCTGTGATATTTTCATAGGTCATGGCAAAGGCTCCTTTTGTCAGCAAAAATGAAAAGATATTTCTTTTCTCTTATTATAACGATTCTAAAATGGACTGACAATAGGCAAAAGCGCTATTTCCGACCACCCCTTTTTGTACAACATTGCCCTTTCAAAGGAAAAAACTGCCTGCAGGCTGCGGACAGCGCGCGGCGTGTGCAAGGGTTTTTCTATAAGGAAAAATCCGTTTCACAGCGGCCTGTGATGGCAAAAAACCGGCAAAAACAGACTCTGTTTGGAAATTGTTTTCTTTTTGTAACCATTGCGGTGGTGCGGCCAAAGGGTGCTTTTTACCGCTGCAGGCGGACATTTCTTGCACAAAAGGCTGTGTTTTGCACAAAATGAAACGGAATTTGTGCAACCTGTACACAAAACGGCCTGATTCTTGGTGATTTCACATCTGGACAAAATGAAAAAGATTTTCTAAAATAGAAACATCACAAGGGGCGCAGACGCAAGCGACCCCTTACAAATGCCGAAAGGCAAAAAGAAGGAGATCGACCATGAAGAAGCAAGTATCCGCTATCCTGGCTGCCGGTATGGCTGCCAGCCTGCTGGTTGGCTGCGGCGGCGCTGCCTCCAGCGCAGCATCCTCTGCCGCTGAAAGCACCTCTACTGCCGCTTCCAGCGAGGCTGCCGCCACCACGGAGGCCGGTCAGGCTGCTGACATCACCCTGTGGACCTACCCCATCGGCAAGTGGGGCGATTCCGAGTCTGTTGACACTCTGCTGGCGGACTTCAACGCCAAGTACCCCGACATCCATGTGACTGTTGAGTATCTGGACTACACCAACGGTGACGATCAGGTCAACACCGCCATCGAGGGCGGCTCTGCCCCTGACCTCGTTATGGAAGGTCCCGAGCGTCTGGTTGCCAACTGGGGCGCCAAGGGTCTGATGGTCGATCTGAGCGACCTGTGGACCGATGACCAGAAGGCTGACATCAGCGCCAGCGTGGAGGCCGCCTGCAAGGATTCCTCCGGTGCTTACTACGAGTTCCCCCTCTGCATGACCGCCCACTGCATGGCCATCAACAAGACCGTGTTTGAGGCTGCCGGCGCAATGCAGTATGTCGATGCCGAGAACCACACCTGGACCACCGAGAACTTCCTGAAGGCTGTTCAGGCCGTCTACGACTCCGGCAAGACCGATGTGGGCGCCCTCTACTGCAGCGGCCAGGGCGGCGACCAGGGCACCCGTGCTCTCGTCAACAACCTCTACGGCGGCACCTTCACCGACGATGCGCACACCAAGTACACCGCCGACTCTGCCGAGAATGTCAAGGCCCTTGAGGCCCTGAAGGCACAGGACGGCATCAACTTTGACGCCTCCATCAACGGCGGCGAGGAGATCACCCTCTTCCGCAACGGCACCCTGCAGATGGCCTTCTGCTGGAACATTGCCCAGCAGACCAACGCTGACAACAGCGCAGCCGGCACGACCAACAGCGGCGACGACATCCTGTTCATGGCGTTCCCGACTGAGTCCGGCGACCCCGCACTGTGCGGCGGCATCTGGGGCTTCGGCGTGTTTGACAACGGCGACGAGAACAAGATCGCTGCCTCCAAGACCTTCATCAACTTCATGGCCAACTCTGACGAGACCGCAAAGGCCGTCAAGACCTCTACTTACTTCTCCGTCAAGAACTCTCTGTCCGACCTGTACAAGGACGACGAGGTCATGAACGAGTACCAGAAGCTCATGCCTTACCTGGGCGACTACTATCAGGTCACTCCCGGCTGGGCCGAGGCTCGTACCGCTTGGTGGAACATGCTGCAGCAGGTTGGCCAGGGCACTGACGTGACCACCGCCGTTACCGAGTTCTGCAACACCGCCAACGCAGCGGCCAGCGCATCCTGAACCTCCTGAAAAAACCTCCGGTTTGTAACTAAACCCCACGGCGTCCGACCTCTGACATGAAACGCAGCGGTGGGACGCCACTTTTATCGAATGAACCTGTGACTTTAAAACAGAAGGGAGCGATCCTCTTGGCACATACCGCAGCTGCCAAAAAGCAGAGCGAGCCGAAGATGAGCCGCGCGCTTGTCCGGCAGGAGACCATCGCAGGTTACCTGTTCCTGCTGCCCAGCCTCATCTTCTTTATCGGCTTTGTCATCTACCCCATGGTGATGTGCATCTTCACCAGCTTCTTTGACTCCAGCATGAACCGCGCCGATGTGTTCATCGGCCTGCAGAACTATGTGGAGCTGTTCCACGACAGCGTCTTTCTGGGCGCACTGCGCAACACGCTGATCATTGTTGTCGTGTCGGTGCCTATCACCTGCATCTTCTCGCTGTGGGTGGCCTCCGCCATCGTCAACATGCCCCCGTGGGCAACCTCACTGTTCCGCGTTATCTTCTACCTGCCCGTTGTCACCGGCTCTGTCGCCGTCACGGTCGTGTGGAAGTGGATGTTCAACAACTACTACGGCATCTTCAACTATCTGGGCAAGTCGATGGGCCTCCTCGACCAGAACATTAACTGGCTGGGCGATCCCCGCTATGCGCTGGGCTGCATCATCCTGATCCTGCTCACGACCTCGGTCGGCCAGCCCATCGTGCTGTATGTCTCGGCCCTTGGCAATGTGGACCAGTCCCTTGTGGAGGCTGCGGAGGTTGACGGTGCCACCAAGCTGCAGGCCTTCTGGAAGATCAAGTGGCCGCAGGTCATGCCCACCACGCTGTACATTCTGGTCATCACCACGATCAACTCCTTCCAGTGCTTCGCACTGATCCAGCTGTTGACCTCCGGCGGCCCGAAGCATGCCACCGACACCATCATGTACTACATCTACTACACCGCCTTCAAGCTGTACCGCTACGGCTACGGCAACGCGATGGGCGTTATCCTCGCCATTATGATCGCCGTGCTGTCCGCTGTGCAGTTCAAGGTCACACAGTCTAACGAGTAAGGAGGGAAATCGAAATGGAAGCAACGAAAACCGCTGCCCCTGCTGCAGCCGAGCAGACCAAAAAGAAAAAGAAGAAGATTTCCCCCTACATGGTGTTCAGCACCGTGGTCATCGTTGTGCTGGCCATCGCGTTTGCGTTCCCGCTGTACTGGATCATCACCGGCTCCTTCAAGACGCAGGTGTCCATCAACGCCACCACGCCCGAGTGGATTCCCAGTGAGTGGGTCGGCACCAACTACGCCAAGCTGTTCAGCCGCCAGAAGGCTCCCCTGTGGGAGTTCGCCGTGCCGTTCAGCAGCCACTTCAGCGCCGACGGCAAGGATGTCATCTGGTGGGCCGGCCCGCAGGTGCCCGCCGCTATCCGCTGGCTGGTCAATACGGTCTTTATGGCCGTTGCCTCGATGATTTTGACCTGCGTTACCTCCGCCATGGCGGGCTATGCGCTGGCCAAAAAGCGCTTCATCGGCCGCGGCGTGCTGTTTACGCTGATCGTCTGCGCCATGGCCCTGCCCAAGCAGGTCATCCTGATCCCCCTGCTGCGTGAGATGAGCAGCCTGCAGCTGTACAACACGATCTGGGCGGTCATCTTCCCGATCGTGGGCTGGCCGTTCGGCATCTTCCTGATGAAGCAGTTCAGCGAGGGTATCCCCGGCGAGATGCTCGAGGCTGCCCGCATTGACGGCGCCAGCGAGCTGACCACCTTTACCCGCATTGCGCTGCCCATCATCAAGCCGGGCATCGGTGCACTGGCGATCTTCACCTTCATCAACTCCTGGAATGACTACTTCATGCAGCTGATCATGCTGTCCAGCACCAGCAAGCTGACGATCTCTCTGGGCATTGCCAAGCTGCAGGCCGAGAACTCGACCGACTACGGTCTGATCATGGCCGGTGCCGCGCTGGCTGCCGTGCCTATCATCATCGTGTTCCTGGCGTTCCAGAAGTATTTCACCAAGGGCATCACGATGGGTGCTGTCAAGGGTTAAAAATCCGACCACCGCAGTCATTCCATTAAAACTCCGTAGGGGCGGGGTTCTACTCCGCCCGTAAATGTTCCCGCAGCCATAAGCGGGTACGGGCGCAGCAGAGCCGCGCCCCTACATTCATTTTAAAATCCATACCAAGTTACGAACAGGGAGTGTTTGTATATGAAAGACATCAATAAGTACCGCGGCATTATCCCCGCATTTTATGCCTGCTATGCGCCGGACGGCTCGATCTCGATCGAGGGCGTCAAGGCGCTGACCCGCCACCTGATCGCCAAGGGCGTCAAGGGCGTCTATGTCGGCGGTTCCTCCGGCGAGTGCATCTACCAGCACCCCGATGAGCGCAAGGCCGTGCTCGAGGCCGTTATGAGCGAGGCGAAGGGCAAGATCACCGTCATTGCGCATGTCGCCTGCAACAACACGGCGGACTCGGTCGAGCTGGCCGCCCACGCCGAGAAATGCGGCGTAGATGCGATCGCCGCCATCCCGCCGATCTACTTCCACCTGCCGAACTACGCCATTGCCGACTACTGGAACGCGATGAGCGCCGCCGCCCCCAACACCGAGTTCGTCATCTACAACATTCCGCAGCTGGCCGGTACCGCCCTGACGATGCCGCTGCTGCAGGAGATGCTGAAGAACCCGAAGGTCATTGCCGTCAAGAACTCCTCGATGCCCACGCAGGATATCCAGCTGTTCAAGGACGCCGGCATCGCCGCCCGCGGCGAGGATGGCTTTGCCGTCTTTAACGGTCCCGATGAGCAGTTTGTTTCGGGCCGCGCCATGGGTGCCGACGGCGGCATCGGCGGCACCTACGCCGTCATGCCGGAGCTGTTCATCCGGATGAACGAGCTGGTCGAGCAGGGCGATCTGCCCGCAGCCCGCGCCATCCAGTACAAGGCTGACCGCATCATCTACAAGATGTGCGAGGCCCACGGCAACCTGTACGCCGTGCAGAAGGAGATCCTGCGCCGCATGTACGGTCTGGAGCTGGGCGGCGTACGCGCCCCGCTGCCGAACCTCATCCCCGAGGACGAAGCCGTTGTGGCCGAGGCGCAGCGTATGATTGAGGCTGCCGTTGCAGAGCTGTAAAGGAGTGCGGGATGCTCGTAGATTCGTTTGATTATATTGCGTGCTACAAGGGGCTGCACCCCAATCTGGACACGGCCATCGACTGGCTGAACAGCCACACGCTGGATGCGCTGGAAAATGGCAAGACCATCATTGACGGCGAGAACGTCTTTGTCAACGTGATGGACGCCGACCTGCGCGATGCCGAGGGCGCAGCCTTTGAGTACCACCGCCGCTACGCTGACCTGCAGATCGACCTTTCCGGCAGCGAGCATTGGGGCTGGGCGTCCGAGGGTAAGCCCGAGGGTGAGTTCAGCACCGAGAGCGATGTGGGCTTTGCGTCCGGGCCGGAGCATGCGGGCGGCGAGCTGGGAGAGGGGCGGTTTGTCATCTTCTTCCCCGGTGAGCTGCACAAGCCCAGCTGCAAAACGGCCGGCTGCGACCATGTGAGAAAAGCCGTGGTCAAAATTTTGATGAAATAATAAAAGTAATGCATTGTGATTCTGTAGGGAGCGGTCTTGACCGCTCCGCGGGACCTTGCACCGGCCACTGCGCTCCCGGGTGGCATGTATGCCACCCTTACAAGTAGGGGACGCATATATGCGTCCCGGGAGCTTTGCGGTTGCCGCGAACGGGCACGGAGGGGTCAAGACCCCTCCCTACAATGCTTACATAAAAAGGAGTTTGCCACCATGACCCACGAAGAAATTTTTAATAAGATCAAGGGCGGTCTTATCGTGTCCTGCCAGGCGCTGGAGCATGAGCCGCTGTACACGAAGGAGGGCGGCGTTATGCCGCTGATGGCAAAGGCCGCCGCCCAGTCCGGCGCGGTGGGCATCCGCGCCAACACCGTGCGTGACATCACCCAGATCAAGGCGGTCGTTGACCTGCCGGTCATCGGCATCATCAAAAAGGATTACCCCGGCACGCCGATGTACATCACCGTCACGATGAAGGAGGTCGATGAGCTGGTTGCCTGCGGCGCGGATATTCTGGCCGTGCAGGGCACCGGTGCATTGCGCCCGGACGGGCAGACGAGCGCGGACTTTATCCGCGCCGTCAAGGAAAAATACCCCGACCAGCTTGTCATGGCCGACTGCGACAACATCGAGAACGCCATGGTGTGCGCGGCGGCCGGTGCGGACTTTATCGGCACGACGATGCGCGGCTACACGCCGGAGACGAAGGGCATTGATGATGTGGACTTCGGCTTCATTGCGCAGCTGGCGCGCGAATGCCCGGCCAGAATCATCGCCGAGGGGCATATCCACACGCCGGAGCAGGCCGTGCAGGCGCTCTACGCCGGTGCGTTTGCGCTGGTCGTGGGCGGTGCGATCACCCGCCCTGCCGAGATCACGGCCCGCTACACCGCCGCCATCAAAAACCACAAATAAGCAGGTGCGCTATGAGTACAATCTATCTGGGCGTTGACATCGGCGGCACGGCGGTCAAGCTGGGCCTTGTCGATGAGACCGGCCGCGTGCTGCGCCGCGCCGAGCGCAGTGTCAGCTTTGACGGCTATAAGACGCCGATTATTGACACGGTGCAGCGTGCGATCCGTGATTTTCTGGCCGAGGACGCACCGGAGCTTGCGGGCATCGGCGTGTCCGCCACCGGGCAGATCGACAGCCGCCGCGGCGTGGTCGCGGGGACCTGCGGCAATTTCCCGGGGTGGATCGGCGTTGATATAAAGGGCACGCTGGAGCGTGCCTTCGGCCTGCCGGTGACGGTGGCCAACGATGCCAACTGTATGCTGCTGGGCGAGGTATGGGCCGGTGCGGCCAGAGGGTACACCGATGTTGTCGGCGTGACGCTGGGCACGGGTGTCGGCGGGGGAATCCTGACCGGCGGCCGTCTGCTTGAGGGTGCGCGGGGCCTTGGCGGTGAGCTGGGGCATTTCCGGCTGCACGCGCTGGACGGCGTGGCCTGCACCTGCGGAGCCATCGGCTGCTATGAGCGCTACGCCGCGACGACGGCGCTGGTGCGCGACGCACAGAAGATGGGGCTGGACGCCCCCGACGGCCGCGCGATTTTTGAGGCAGCCGCCGCAGGCGACGCACGCACGCTGGCCGTGCTGAACCGCTGGATCAGCGAGATCGCACAGGGACTGGCGGGGCTTGTGCACATTTTCAACCCGCAGTTGATTCTGATTGGCGGCGGCGTCAGCGCACAGCAGGCGCTGCTGATCGACCCGCTGGCCGCGCAGGTGCGCAAAAGCATCATGCCCGCCTTCGCCGAGGGCCTTGAGGTCAGGGCCGCAGCCCTCCAGAACGACGCCGGCCTTGTCGGTGCAGTGTATTATTTTAAGCAGCAGCAGTAAGGCGGACGGCCCGGGTCGCCGAGGGCGCCGCCTCCCTACAGCTCCACCATGAAAATCCCCCCCGCCGCACCCCGGCGGCGGGGAATTTTTTTGCAGAAATACAGTATGTAAAATCTGGCACGCAAAAGCGCAAAAAATGTGCGAATGACGGCCTTTTGTGGGTTCTGGACAAAAATATTGACTTTGAACCGATGATTTTGGCACGGCGCAGACGGGCGTAAATTGTTGCAATTACAGAGCGTGTGTGTTATACTGCCTATTATGAATAAGTGTGTAAAATTGCCCAAACGAGGCGGAGCGCACGGGACAAAAACCGGTCATCGACGGACTGACCGGCTCACAAAACAATAAAGGAGCGCACTATGAAAGTAGTAATCCTGGCTGGTGGCCTTGGCACGCGCATCAGCGAAGAAAGCGTCTACAACCCCAAGCCGATGATCGAAATCGGCAACATGCCCATCCTGTGGCATATCATGAAGGAATATTCCTACTATGGCTTTCACGACTTTGTCATCTGCGCGGGCTACAAGCAGCACATGATCAAGGAGTGGTTCGCGGATTACTTCCTGCATACCAGCGATATTACGTTTGATTTCACCCGCGGCCAGAACGAGATGATCGTCCACAACCACCACACCGAGCCGTGGAAGGTCACCGTTGTGGACACCGGCCTCAACACGATGACCGGCGGGCGCATCAAACGCATTCGTCCCTACATCGGCAATGAGACCTTCATGATGACCTACGGCGACGGCGTCTGCGATGTGGACATTGCCAAGCTGGTGGCATTCCACCGCGAGAACGGCAAGATCGCCACGCTGACCGCCGTTCAGCAGGAGCAGCAGAAGGGTGTTCTGGATATTGCCGAGGATAATTCTGTCCGTTCTTTCCGTGAAAAGAAGGCCAGCGACGGCGCGCTTATCAACGCGGGCTATATGGTGCTGGAGCCGCAGATTTTCGACTATCTGGACGGCGACGCCTGCGTCTTTGAGCAGAAGCCTCTGCAGAAGCTGGCCGAGGAGGGTCAGCTGATGAGCTATATCCACAAGGGCTTTTGGCAGTGCATGGACACCGCCCGCGAGAAGCAGGTCCTGGAGAAAATGCTTGCCACCGGCAACGCGCCCTGGAAGAAGTGGGAGGATTGATGATGGTACATTACGATCCTGAATTTTACCGCGGCAAGCGGGTGTTCGTCACCGGTCACACCGGCTTCAAGGGCAGCTGGCTCTGCAAGATGCTGCTGATGGCCGGGGCCGAGGTCACGGGCTACAGCCTGCAGCCGCCGACGCAGCCGAACCTTTTCTCCATCGCCGGCGTCGAGGACAAGATGCACAGCGTCATCGGCGACATCCGCGACTTTGACGCGCTGAAGGCCGCTTTTGACGCGGCGCAGCCCGACATTGTGCTGCACCTGGCCGCGCAGCCCATCGTGCGCGACAGCTACAAGGACCCGCGCTACACCTATGAGACGAACGTTATGGGTACGGTCAACCTGCTGGAATGCGTGCGGCTGGCCCGGCAGCAGGGCAGAGCGCCCCGCTCGGTGCTGAATGTCACCACCGACAAGGTCTACCACAACAACGAGTGGGCCTGGGGCTACCGCGAGAACGAGCCGCTGGACGGTTTCGACCCCTACTCCAACAGCAAGAGCTGCTCGGAGTTGGCGACGCACTCCTACATCAACAGCTTTTTTGCCGATAAGACCGTGGCCGTCTCGACGGCCCGCGCGGGCAATGTCATCGGCGGCGGCGACTTTGCCAATGACCGCATCATCCCCGACTGCGTCCGCGCCATGGCCGCGGGCCGTAAGATCGGTGTGCGCAACCCCTACCCGACCCGCCCATACCAGCATGTGCTGGAACCGCTGGCGGCCTACCTGCTGATCGCCCAGCGCCAGTACGAGGACAGCCGCTTTGCGGGCTACTATAATGTAGGCCCCGACGACTGCGACTGCGTCACCACCGGCACGCTGGTGGATCTGTTCTGCCGGGCCTGGGGCGGCGACGCCGCCTGGGAGAATCAGGCCGAGGCCAATGCCCCGCACGAGGCCAACTTCCTGAAACTGGACTGCAGCAAGCTGAAAACGACCTTCGGCTGGACGCCGCGCTGGCACATGGCCGAGTGCATGGAAAAGACCGTGGCTTTCAGCAAAATCTGGCTGGAAGGCGGGGACATTCCCGCCGAAATGGAAAAAGAAATCCGTGCGTTCTTAGAGGATGCCGAATGAACCAAAATCAGAAAAATACAATCTGTTCTTTTGGGGCGGCGATTTTGCTGAGTGGGGCCTACATGGTCCTTTGGCTTTCCCGCGTTTGGACGTACCGCCCTTGGCCGATCCAAAGCAACATGATAAACTACGGCGTTGTGCTGCTGCTTTTTGCCGGAACGTTTGCCCTTGCAAGAGGGGTGCTTTTCCGCAGATGGCCGGTGCAGGCATCTGCGCTGAATGTGCTGGACAAAAGGCTACAGGCGGGGG
>OHAC01001768.1_pt1 | contig 18908 bp, 15 predicted proteins | sample 1577051 | NCBI WGS metagenome assembly OHAC01 (sample SAMEA3541499, study PRJEB24748) | human gut metagenome | biome: human gut; feature: human-associated habitat; material: faeces | place: China | collected 2012 | reverse complement strand
GCACTCCGTCCCTTATTTTTCCCGTTTTTGCAGAAAAAGCTGTTAAAATCAAAAAAGCCCCCGCCGGGCAGGCGGGAGCGAGGGGAAACTCAGCGGATGAAATTGGTCATGGGGCGGCGGGGATTCTGGGGGTGGGTGATGCCGTTTGCTTTGCCCAGTTCGATGCACTTGAGCAGCCAGGCCATGTTGCGGCCCAGCTCCCGCATCACGGCACAGCCCTCTTCATCCTCCAGCACCTGCTCGGGCTTGGAGCCATGGACCATGGGCCAGTAGGAACCGCTGACCAGCGGCATGTGGAAGAACTCGGGGTACTTTACCAGCTGGTCCAGCGTGGTGGTGGTGCCGGCGCGGCGGGCGGAGGCGCAGATGGCGGCGGGCTTGTAGGCCAGATACTTGCCGCCCGCGTAGGCCAGACGGTCCATGAAGCTGGTCATGTTGCCGGAGGCGGACGCATAGTGGACAGGTGTGCCGAACACAAAGGCATCAGCAGTCTTGGCCTTTTCGATGGCCTCGTTGACCACGCCGCCGAACACGCAGCCCTTACCGGCGGCACAGCCGCCGCAGCCGATGCAGCCGCCCACCGGCTTTGTGCCAACGTTCAGGATCTCGGTCTCGATGCCGCTGGCGTTCAGCTCTCCGGCGATCAGGGACAGGGCGGTATAGGTGCAGCCCTTCTCGTGGGGGCTGCCGTTGATGAGCAGGACTTTCATAAGCAGATACTCTCCTTTTTTGGCAAAACACGCCGCACATGGGGCGCTTTGCCCTGATTTTAGCACAATTGCACCCTGAGTGCAACGCGCGCCCTTGACAAAGAGTTGCGTTTTGACGATAATATGGAGATACGAAAACACGAAACAGCTGCTGGCCGGGCAGGGGGCCCGGACAGCGGGAGAAGGAGGCAGATACATGCGCGTTATTGCAGGAGAAGCACGGGGCCGCAGGCTGGAAGCCCTGCCCGGCACCGAGATCACCCGCCCGACGATGGATCAGGTCAAGGAGGCCATGTTCAGCATCGTTCAGTTCGACCTGCCCGGTGCCCGGGTGCTCGACCTTTATGCAGGCAGCGGCCAGCTGGGCATCGAGGCCCTGAGCCGGGGTGCGGCCCGGTGCGTGTTCCTGGACGAGAACCGGGAGGCCGTGAACATCGTAATGAAGAACTGCAAGAACTGCGGCGTGTTTGACCGCAGCCGGGTCAACATCGGCGAGGCGGCACGGTATCTCTCCGCCTGCCATGAGCAGTTCGACATCGTGCTGCTGGACCCGCCCTTCCACACCGGCACGCTGGAAAAGATCCTGCCCGGCGTGGACAAATGCCTGGCTCCGGGCGGCATCGTGATCTGCGAGAGTGAGACCGGCCTGGTGCTGCCTGCCGAGGTGGGCGGCATGACCCTGAAAAAACAGTATAAATACGGCAAAGTGCTGCTGTGGAAGTATGGTAAGCCCCGGCAGAGCGCCGGAGAGGGAGATGCGGAATGAACGTAAACGAGCTTTTGGATACCATTGAGGATACGCTGGAGGAGAGCGCCGGAATGCCCCTTTCGGGCGGCAAGCGCATCGTGGATGTGGAGCAGATCCGGGATTATCTGGACGAGATCCGCCAGAACCTGCCTGTGGAGCTGCGGCAGGCCCAGTCCATTGTCAGCGACCGTGCCCAGCTCATCGAATCGGCCAACGCACAGGCACAGGCCATTGTAAAAAAGGCCGAGGAGCGCGCCCGTGTGCTGGTGAGCGAGGCCGAGATCGTCAAGGCGGCCCAGCAGCGCGCGGGGGAGATCGTCTCCGCCGCCCAGACCGAGGCCCGCACTGTCCGCCAGACTGTGACCGACTACTGTGATAATATGCTCAAGACCACGGAAGAGACGATGGCGGAAAACGCCGCACAGGTCAAAAATGTCCGTGCAAACCTGCGCCAGAGCCCCCGGAAACAGCTCTGATGCGGGAATGTGAAATTTCCCGGTGAGAGCTTCCGGCCCCTGCAAGCAAAAACGACGGCTTGCAGGGGCTTTTTTTGGTACATTTTGAGAGAAAAAACAAAAGGGAAACTCTTGCAATCAGGGGCCTGTTTTGTTACAATAAAATTGTATCCTCAGGGCTGGCCGGGCCACAAACTCCCGGCAGGCCGCAGGCCGCTTTCCCGGGCAGCAGCTCCGGGCAGAAAAGGGCGGCAGATGCAGGATCTTATCTGAGTTTTGAAAGGAGGCTGGGAACATGGACACGGAAAAAACAGCACAGCCCTTTGACCCGGCCTCGTTTGAGCATGTCCCGGTGCTGCTGAACGAGTGCCTGGACGGCCTGAAGATCGACCCGGCCGGCACCTATCTGGACGGCACGGCGGGCGGCGCGGGGCACTCCCGCCAGATCGCCCTGCGGCTGAACGGCGAGCAGGGCGGCAGGCTCATCTCGCTGGATCAGGACCCCGATGCCGTGCAGACGGCCCGGGCCCGGCTGGCGGGCCTGCCTGCCACCGTGGTGCAGATCAACTTCCGCTATGCCGGACAAGCTCTGGAGCAGCTGGGCATTGAAACGATCAACGGCGCGCTGCTGGATCTGGGGGTGTCCAGCCATCAGCTGGATGACGCGGCCCGGGGCTTTTCCTACCGGGCGGATGCCCCGCTGGACATGCGGATGAGCCAGGAGGGTGAGACGGCCGCCGATCTCGTGAACAGCGAGAGCCGGGAGGAGCTGGCCCGCATCCTGCGGGATTACGGCGAGGAGCCCTTCGCCTGGCAGATCGCGGGCAGGATCGTGGAAGCCCGGGAAACTGCCCCCATTGAAACGACCTTGCAGCTGGCGGATATCGTGGCCAGCGCCATGCCCCCGGCGGAGCGCCGGAAGAACAAAAACCCTTCCCGCCGCACCTTCCAGGCACTGCGCATTGCGGTAAACCATGAGCTGGACGCACTGGAAGAGGGGCTGGATACCATTTTTGAGCATCTCGCACCGGGTGGAAGACTTTGCGTGATCACTTTCCACTCGCTGGAGGACCGGCTGGTCAAGAACAAGTTCCGCCGCTGGTCCACCGCCTGCACCTGCCCGCCGGAGTTCCCGGTGTGCGTCTGCGGCGGCAAGGCCAAGGCAAAGCTGATCACACGCAAACCCATTGAAGCCAACACGCAGGAGCTGGAAGAGAACCGGCGCAGCCGCTCGGCCCACCTGCGGGTTTTGGAAAAGATCTGAGGGCGGCAAAGCCCCGGAGATGTGAGGAGGAGATCACCATGGGTCAGGCAGCATACGATATGACAGAGGTTCGGCGCAGAAGAGCGCCGCAGGCACAGCCCAAAGTCCCGCTGCGGGTAGAAAAGGGCGGCAAAAAGCGGCTGAACCCCGTGCGGGCCGCCATGCAGCACGCGCTGCAGCTGGTGGGCGCGGCTTTGCTGGTGGGCTTTGCGGTGAGCCTGCTGTGGAGCGAGGCACAGCTGGTGGAGCTGAATTCTCAGATCCAGAGCGCCAAGGCAGAGCTTGTGAGCGAGCAGAGCCAGTATACATACTACAACAGTGCCCTGAACAGCCGCACCAACATCACAAGTGTTGAGGAGACCGCCACCCGCCTGGGGCTGATGAAGATCGACCAGAGCCAGATCACCTACATCCGGCTGGATGAGGGCAGCGTTCTGGTGCGCAAGGCATCCGCTGTGCGGCAGTGGTCGGATCTGCTCCACGATGGGGCAATGACCATTCTTGCCTCTGTCAGAACGGCAAAATAAACCAAACAACGAAAAGCGTGCGGCAGCGCACGCTTTTTCGGTTTTCTTCGGGAGTACGCAATGCAAACACCATCCTCCAATCCCAAAAAGAACAGCGCCCGCCGCCGCAGTGCGGACCCGCACGCACGGCTCAGTGCCCGGCTGCGTCATATCAGCTTTGGTGCCGCCGTGCTTCTTGTGGTGGCCGCCGCGCTGACCGTGATCTACAGCCTGTACAAGATCCAGATCCGCGACGGTGCCACCTACCGCCAGTACGCCGCCGAGCAGCAGCTGCTGGACAGCACCATTCAGGCCACCCGCGGCGAGATCTACGACACCAGCGGCATCACGCTGGCTTCCACCAGCGTGGTCTGGACCATCTGGGCCGACCCCTCCTACAGCACGGCCCTGTATACCACCACCACCGATCAGGACACCAAGGCGGAGACCCGCACCATCAATGAGGCCGCCATGAAGGAGGTCTGCACTCAGATCACCCTGCGCCTGCTTTCGGGCGATGGCGAGAGTCTGGACAGCGTGGACACCACTTCAGCGGAGTACCAGACCCAGTATCAGGCGGTCTGCGATGCCCTCTCCCAAAACGAAAGCTCCTATCAGGTGCTGGCCACCAAGGTCAACAACGCCATCAAGCTCTCCATTGAAGAATACGTCAAGACCTACAACAAGGCCCACAGCAAGAGCGGAAAATCCGCCGGTGCGCTGGAAAAGATCCTGGCCAAGCTGGGCCTGGGCCAGCAGGAGAGCGACGACGGCACCCCCACTGTCCGCAAGGGACGGGTGTCGGTGTCGGCCTCCAAGGGCTTCCAGCGGGATTACCCCTATGGCCGCTTTGCCGCTGCCGTGCTGGGCTTCTGCAATGCGGATGGTCAGGGCGTGTACGGTCTGGAAAACTCCTATGAGTCCACGCTGGCCGGTGTGAATGGCCGCACCATCACCCTGCGCAACGCCTACGGCAACGCCATTGCCGATGAAAACGCCACCACCTACGCCGCCAAGGACGGCTCCAATCTGGTGCTCTCGCTGGACGTGAACATTCAGGAGGTGGTGGAGCGCTACCTGAACGAGGCCGTGGCGGCCAACACCGTTGAGAACCGCGGCTGCGCCATTGTGATGAACGTCAAGACCGGTGCCATCCTTGCCATGGCCTCCAAGCCGGACTTTGACCCCAATGACCCGCAGGATTTCAGCGCCAATCTGGCCTACCTGACAGAGCAGGTGCAGGCCGAGCCGGAGCTGTACACCATCTACAAAAAAGACGAGAACGGCAACTACCTGCGGGACGAGAACGGCCAGAAGGTCGCGGATGCGGAGGCCGACTACACCGGTACTTACCGGGATATCCAGTGGAAGAACAAGACCATCACCGAGCTGTACTACCCCGGAAGCGTGTTCAAGGTCATCACCGCCGCCATGGGTGTGGACAGCGGCAAGGCGACCTATTACACCACCCTGAACTGTTCCGGCGCGTACAGCGTGGCAAAGCAGACCTACCACTGCGCCGGCAGAAAGTCGCACGGGGCCCAGAATCTGGCCGAGGCCCTGCGCAACAGCTGCAACATCTACTTTATCCAGCTGGGCCAGCGTGTGGGCTCCAGCCTGTTCTATGATTACTTTGATGCCTTTGGCTTTACCGAGCGCACCGGCGTGGACCTGCCCAATGAGACCAGCTTCATGCAGTATTACAGCAAGAGCCGTCTGGGCGAGGTGGAGCTGGCCTCCTCCGCCTTTGGTCAGGCCATGGCCGTGACCCCGCTGCAGGTGTGCACCGCCGTCTCGGCGGCAGTCAACGGCGGCTATCTGGTCACCCCCCATGTGGTGGATAAGATCACGGACCAGAACGGCAATGTGGTGCAGGAGATCGGCACCAACATCCGCCGTCAGGTCATCAGCGAGAGCGCCAGCGAGACCATCCGCCAGATCATGGAGTTTGAGGTGGGCGACGGCACCCAGGGCGGCGGCGGCAACGCCTACGTTGCAGGCTACCGCATCGGCGGCAAATCCGGCACCTCCGAGCAGCTGAACATGGACCGCCGCGCCGACGGCGACTACAAGAAGGTGGCATCCTTTGCGGCTGTCCTGCCCGCCAACGACCCGGAGATCCTGGTCTATGTCATGCTGGACGACCCCAACAATGCCCGCACCGACTATTCCTCCATTCTGGCTGCCCCTGTGGTGGGCAACATCATCAGCGAGATCGCGCCCTATCTGGGCATCGCCACCGATGGCGTGGACCGCAGCGGCACCACCGTTAAGGTGCCCAACCTGACGGGCAAGGAGTGGAGCAACGCGCAGGTGCAGCTGAACATCAAGGGCTTGAAGCATCACCTGGCCGAGAGCGAATCCGACCAGACTGCCGCCCTTGTTACCTACCAGTACCCCCGCGCGGGGGCAGAGGTGCCCTACGGCACCACCGTTTATCTGTATACCGATACCTATGAGGGCAAACACGCCGAGGTGCCGGACGTGACCGGCAAGAGCGCGGACTTTGCCCGGCAGATGCTGAACGCCGCAGGGCTCAACTGCACAGTCGAAGGCTCCGGCACGGTCCAGAGCCAGAGCGAGGCACCCGGCTCCAGCGTCCAGCGGGGAACCATCGTACATCTGATCTGTGGATAAAGGGGAATGAGAGTATGGAAGCAATTGCAGCAAACATCCTGTTGGAGGGCCTGGCCGTCAACGCGCTGGCCCAGTGCGAGACCCCGGTCACGCTGGTGACCACCGACAGCCGTGAGGTCTGCCCCGGGTGCATCTTTGTGGCGTTCCCGGGCGAAAAATTCGACGGCCATGATTTTGCCGCCAAGGCGCTGGAAAACGGCGCGCTCTGCGTGGTGCTGAACCACCCCGTGGAAGGCGTGCCGGAGGAGAAGAGTGTGATCTGCCCGGACAGCTACCACGCCATGATGGTGCTGGGTGCCAATTATCGCAGCCAGTTCCACCCCAAAGTGGTGGGCGTGACCGGCAGCGTGGGCAAGACCACCACCAAGCAGATGACCTACGCCGCCATTGCAGGCTTTGGCAGTACCATCAAGACCGAGGGCAACCAGAACAATGAGCTGGGCCTGCCCCGCACCATGTTCCGCATCGGCAAAGAGACCCAGTACGCCGTGGTGGAGATGGGAATGAGCCACGCCGGAGAGATCGAGCGCCTGAGCAAGTGCGCCCGCCCGGATGTAGGCATCATCACCTGCATCGGGGTGTCCCACATCGGCAACCTGGGCAGTCAGGAGAACATCTGCAAGGCAAAGCTGGAGATCTGCGCCGGTCTGCCGGAGGGTGCTCCGCTGGTGCTGAACGGGGACGACCCCTTCCTGCGCAAGGCGGCCCTGCCCGACCATGTCCGCCCGGTCTGGTTCAGCCTGGGCGATGAGAACGCTGATGTCTGTGCCCTGTCCATCCAGCAGGATGAAAAGGGCATGAGCTTTGTGCTGGAGGATCACGAGGAGGGGACTTTCCTCGTAAAGATCCCCGCCATGGGCCGTCACAATGTGGCCAACGCACTGGCTGCCTACTGCGCCGCCACCCGTCTGGGGCTGAATGCCCGCCGGGTCATTGCCGGTCTGGCCGACTTTGAGCAGACCGGAATGCGCCAGAAGGTGGTGCATGTCAGAGGCGTGGATGTCATTGAAGATTGCTACAACGCCAACCCCGACAGCATGAAGGCCGCGCTGGCCATGTTCAGGGAGTATCCCTGCAAGCGCCGCTTTGCCCTGCTGGGCGATATGCTGGAGCTGGGCGATATCAGCCGCGCTGCCCACGAAGAGGTGGGCCGTCAGGCCGTGGAAAACAAGGTGGACTACCTCGTCACCTATGGCGAGCAGGCCAAGCGCATTGCCGTGGTGGCTGCTGCCAAGGGGCTGCCCACCCTCCATGCCGACACCTACGCTCAGGCCGCCGAGACCCTGCTGCAGAAAATGCAGCCCGGCGATGCCCTGCTGGTCAAGGCCAGCCGCGGCATGGCACTGGAAAAAGTGCTGGAGATCTTTTACAAGGAGTAACATCGAGCTATGATTCGTTTCGCCTTGATCGCCGCCTCAACGCTGGGGTTCTTCCTCACGGCGGCGCTCGGGAATCTGATGGTGCCGCTGCTGCGGGCGTTCCAGGGACGCTGGGATGAGCCCAAGGCCCGGCAGACACCATCACCCAGGCAGGAAGCGCCGGATGCCGAGCCGGAGCGCCCGCCGCAGGCCCCCACCATGGGCGGGCTCTGCCTGATGGTGGGGGTGCTGGCCGCTGTGGGCGTGGGCTGGACTGCCGCCTGTGTGGCCCAGCCTGAGCTGCTGGGGGCCGAGAGCCTGTTCTCGGTCCGGCTGCTCACAGCGCTGCTGGGGGCTCTGCTCTTTGGCGGCGTGGGCCTGCTGGAGGATCTGGCCCGCATCCGCAGCCGTTCCGTGCTGGGCCTGCGGCGGCACACCCGCCTTGGGTTGGAAATCGCTGCCGGTGCCGTGGTGCTGGTGCTGCTGGGAGCCAAAGGCTGCCTTGCAGCCGGGATCACCCTGCCGGGTGTGGGCTATGTCGATCTGGGCATTGCCGCCCCGCTGCTGTGGGAAGGGCTGCTGGTCGCACTGGCCGAGTGTGCCCGCATTGCCGATGGCATGGACGGCATCGTCTGCGGCGCGTCCTTTGCGGCAATGCTGGGCCTGATGGGGGTGATGACCCTGCTGGGCTGGTTCCCGCTGGGCGTTCTGCCCGCCGCGCTGGCTGGTTCCCTGATGGCCTTCCTGCTCTGGAACTTCCCGCCCGCAAAGCTGCGGCTGGGCAGCGTGGGCAGCCTGTTTCTGGCCGGGATGCTGGGGTGCGTGCCCCTGTGCATCGGCTGGCCTGACCTCACCCTGCCGCTGGCCCTGCCCTTCTGGCTGGAGGGCGGCATGGTGGCCCTGCAGATCCTGGTCTGCAAGGCCAGCCGGGGCCGCAGGCAGCTGTTCCGCTCGGCACCGCTCCACCGCTGGCTGGAGCTGCGGGGCCAGAGCGCGGAACAGATCTTTTATACCTTTTGTGTCATTGCCATGCTGGGCGTGGCGCTGACCGTTCAGCTGGCAAAAATCAGTTAAGGAGGGGTGCAGTTTGGCAACACTCCGCAGAAAAAAAGCAGAGCCGTTTTCCGTCTTTCAGCGGGACCCCGGCCCCTGGCCGCCCATCCTGCTCAACTGGATGGCGACCCTGGCCATCATCATGGTGTTCGGGCTGGTCATGCTGTTCAGTGCAAGCTATACCACGGGCTATCTCCGCTTTGGGGACAGCTTCCATTACATCAAATCCCAGCTGCTCTGCACGGTGCTGGGCCTGGGCATGATGTTCCTGTTCTCCTATTTTGACCACCGCTTCCTGCGCAGAATGGTCAAGCTGGGCTATATCGTCTGCCTGATCCTGCTGGTGCTGGTGCTGTTCAGCAGCCCCATCAACGGCTGCCGCCGGTGGATCAGCTTCGGCGGCCTGACCTTACAGGCCTCCGAGGTGGCAAAGTTTGAGATGATCCTGCTCACGGCAGATATCGCCGCCAGGACCCCGCAGGTCAGATTCGGTGAGCTGCCCCTGCGCAAGTGGGTCTACCACAGCATCGTGGTGGAGCTCATCCGGCCCATCCTGTGGCTGATGCCTGTCCTGATCCTGCTGGTGCTGGAGCCCCACATGTCGGGCATCCTGCTGACCACGGCCATTGTGGGCACCATCCTGCTGCTGGGCGGCAGCGGCGGCATCATTACCTGGGGCTGTGCCGGTGCCGCGCTGTTCCTGCTGGAGACTTTGCTGAAGCACGTGGACTCCATCGACTACCTGCAGAGCCGTCTGGACGGCTGGACGCAGGATCTTGACCGGATGACCAGCCAGACCAAGCAGAGCCTGTACGCCATCGGCTCGGGCGGTGCCACGGGGCTGGGCCTTGGCAACAGCATCGAAAAGCAGCTCTGGCTGCCGGAGAGCACCAACGACTTTATCTTCAGTGTCGTGTGCGAGGAACTGGGCTTCGTCGGTGCGGTGATCGTCATCGTGCTGTTCGTCCTCTTTCTGGTGCAGGGCTTCTGGATCGCCTTCCATGCCGAAAACCGGTTCTGCACGCTGGTGGGCATCGGCATCATGGCGCAGATCGCCTGGCAGGTGTTCTGCAACATCGCCGTTGTCGCCAACACCCTGCCCAACACCGGCATTTCGCTGCCCTTCTTCTCCTCCGGCGGCACCAGCCTGATCCTGCTGCTGGCCGAGATGGGCGTTATGGTCAATATCGGACGCAACGGCGAACGGGCCCGTCTGGAACGGGAGGAAGCCCACGCCGAGCGGGAGCGCCAGCGCAAGGCAAAGACCATTGTGCTGGATACCGCGCGCAGAGCGCAGACAGAACAGTAAGGAGGAACCAAGATGCGTGTACTCATTGCGGCCGGCGGCACTGCCGGCCATATCAACCCGGCTCTGGCCATTGCGGGAGCCATCAAAAAGGCCGACCCCACCGCCGAGATCCATTTTGCGGGCCGGAAGGAGGGCATGGAGTACCGTCTGGTCACACAGGCGGGCTATCCCTTCCATCACATCGAGATCACCGGCTTTCAGCGGAAGCTGAGCCTGAACAATATCAAGCGGAATATCATTACCCTGTGGAATCTGGCACTCTCCGGCCCCAAGGCCAAAAAGATGATGAAGGACATCCAGCCCGACCTGGTCATTGGCTGCGGCGGCTATGTGTCCGGCCCGGTGGTGCGCTGCGCCGCCAGACAGGGCATCAAGACCGCCCTGCATGAGCAGAACGCCTTTCCCGGCGTGACCAACAAGCTGCTGGCCCCGGATGTGGACATCGTGTTCGCCGCCGTGCCCGCCGCCGTGGAAAAGCTGGGCGCACCCGAAAAGACCATCGTGGTGGGCAATCCCGTCCGGCCTGAGGTGTTCACCCAGGCGAAGAACCGGGAAGCCATCCGTGCCGAACTGGGCGCGGGTGACCGCACCGTGATCCTCTCCTTCGGCGGCAGTCTGGGTGCCCGCCGTGTGAACGAGGTGGTGGCCGACCTCTGCGCATGGGAGCAGAAGAACAAAAAGCCCGTCCTCCATCTCCATGCCACCGGCCAGTACGGCGTGCAGCTGTTTCAGGATCTGGAAAAGAAAAAGGGCTTTGCCCCCGGCGAGAGCCTTGTGGTGAAGGAATACATCAACAATATGCCCGAGCTGCTGGCCGCAGCGGACCTTGTCATCAGCCGCGCCGGTGCCCTGACACTGGCTGAGCTGGAGGCTGTGGGCCGTGCCGCTGTGCTCATCCCCAGCCCCAACGTGGCCGAGAACCACCAGTATTACAACGCCATGGAGCTGCAGAAGGCCGGCGCTGCTGTGGTCATTGAGGAAAAAGACCTGACCGGCGAAAAACTGGTGCAGACCGTTTCCGGGATGCTGGCCCAGCCCGGCAAGCTGGCTGAGATGGGCCGCAATGCCCGGAGCCTGTCGGTGGACGACAGCCTGGACCGCATTGCGGATGCCCTGCTCAAGCTGGTCAAGACCCCGTAACGGAAGGAAAAAACAGAGGAAAGGAGGTGCAGCCGGATGCCGCAGAATGACCGGAACGGCCGGAACCGCAAGCGCCGCCGGGCCTACGATCAGGCCCGGGATGACCGGCGCGGCGGGCAGAGCACCCAGCGCCGCAGCAGCGCGGGTGCTGGCAGTGACCTGGGGTACAGCGGGTACGCAGGATATTCCTCCGGCGGCCACCCCATCACGAACCCCAATTATGACCCCGATGCGCCCCGCCCCAGCCGGTATACGGAGCGCACGGTGAACTACGGCTCCTACCCGGACAACTACGGCTCCTACCCGGACAACAGCATCACTTTTCCCACCGGCGGGCGGAGCAGCCAGAGCGGCGCACAGCGCCCCCGCAGCGGGCAGAACGGCCAGCGGCGCACCTCCGGGGGCAATCAGCGGAACCGCCGCCCGTCTGGCGGCCAGAACCGGAACGCCCAGCGCCGCCCGCAAAACGCCCAGAATCGCAGCGGCCAGCGGATGCGGCCGGTGCAGGGGCAGAACGCCCGGCGTGACCCCGTCCGGCGGGAGGGCAGGAAAAAGCGGAAGCTGACCCGGGCCGCCATCCGGCGGCGCAGGCTCATGCGGCGGCTCACGGCCCTTGTCATGCTGCTCTGCGTCATCGGCGCGGGGGTCTACCTCACCGTGACGATGCTGTTCAAGATCAGCTCCATTCAGGTGCAGACAGCGGACGGTGTGGTGCAGGAGGCCGGCGGCTATACCAGCGAACAGATCCTGCAGGCGCTGGATGTCCATCTGGAAGAGAATATCTTCAGCTTTGACCCCGGCAGCAAAGCCGCCGCGCTGGAAAAGGTGTTCCCCATGCTGGAGGATATCCGGGTGGAGCGGGATTACCCCGGCACCGTGGTGGTGCGGGTAACAGAAGCCCGGCCTGCCTGGGCCATGCAGACCTCCTCCGGCTGGCTGACCCTCTCGGGCGGCCTGAAGATCCTGGAGAAGGATTCTGCCCAGCCTGCCGGTCTGCCCACTCTGTACGGCGGCGAACCGGTCTCTGCCGAGCCCGGCGAACAGCTGACCTTTGCGGCGGAGCCCAAGGCCGACAGCATCCCGGACAGCGCCGCCGACAGCAGCGCCTCCGGCACTGTTGAGGAGGCGGCGGACCAGCGGCTGGAAAGCCTGAACACCCTGTTGGCTGCGCTGGATGCCGCAGGCATGAGCGCCGACGTGACCCGCATCGAGTTTGCGGATGTGGACGAGATGGCCTTCCTCTATCAGGACCGCATCAGTGTCTGGCTGGGCACTCTGAACGAGCTGGAATATAAGCTCAAGCTGGCAAAGCACGTCCTGCTGAATGAGGACGGCAAGGGCTGTGCCGCGACCGACACCGGAAAGCTGGACTTCACCCATATCAGCATGTCCAGCACCCGCAAGTTCACCTTTGCGCAGGGTGAGCCGGAGCTGCCCTCCGGCTACATCGTGCCCGAACCGGTAGAGGAAACACCCGCCGAAGAAGGTGTGACCGGTGAAACGGCAGAAGGCACGGCCACAGACGGCACTGCCCCGGCAGAGGGCGAAGCCGCCGCAGATGCCGCTGCCGAAACACCAACGGATACCGCCGCAGCCCCGGCAGGACCCGAAGCCGGACAGACTGTACAGCCGACCCCCGCCGAGGGAACGACCCCGGCAGCGGGCGATGCAGACCCAACCCAAACGACCCAATAAGGAGCGTGTAATGTTATGAAGCTGGAACAATTACTGGAAGGCGTGCCCTTTACCCTGGTGCAGGGCAGCCTGGATACCGAAGTGCAGGACATCATCTACGACAGCCGGAAGGCGGCCCCGGGCCTTGCCTTTGTCTGCATCGTGGGCACCCAGCGTGACAGCCACGAGTTTGCCGCGGACTGCGCCGCCAAGGGCGTGAGCGTGCTGGTCATCCAGCATGACATCGACCTTTCTGCCATGCCCGGTGTGACCGTGGTCAAGGTGGAGAGCAGCCGCTATGCCATGGCGCTGATGAGCGGCAACCTCTTTGGCAACCCTTCCCGCCGGATGACCATGATCGGCGTGACCGGTACCAAGGGCAAGACCACCACCACCCACATGATCAAGAGCGTGCTGGAAGCTGCCGGGAAAAAGGTCGGCATGATCGGCACCAACGGCATCTACTTCATGGGCCGCCATCAGGAGACCGCCAACACCACCCCTGAGAGCTACGAGCTGCAAAAGACCTTCCGCCAGTTTCTGGACGCAGGCTGCGACGTGGCCCTGATGGAGGTGTCCAGCCAGGGCCTGATGATGGACCGTGTGGCGGGGGTGCACTATGATATCGGCGTGTTCACCAACCTTTCCCCCGACCACATCGGCCCCGGTGAGCACAAGACCTTTGAGGAATACCGCAGCTGGAAGGGGCAGCTCTTCCGGCGGTGTGATGTGGGCGTGGTGAACATTGATGACGAGAACACCGAAGCCCTGCTGGAAGGCCACACCTGCAAGCTGGTGACCTATGGCCGCAGTGAAAAGGCCGACTACCGCGCCGAGGGCTGTGAGCTGCTGCGCACCCACGATTTTCTGGGCGTGGCGTTCCACGTCTCCGGCAGGGACAATATGGATGTCAGAGTGAACATGCCCGGCGAGTTCAGCGTCTACAACGCGCTGGCTGCCCTGGCTGTGGGCAAGGTGCTTGGCCTGCCCGATGCCGCCATCCATGAGGGTCTGGGCAAGTGCGTGGTCAAGGGCCGCGTGGAGCTGGTGCCCATCAGCAAAAAGTTCACCATCCTGCTGGATTACGCCCACAACGAGGTCTCCACCGAGAGCCTGCTCACCACCCTGCGGGCCTATCACCCTCACCGGCTGGTGGTGGTGTTCGGCTGCGGCGGCAACCGCTCCAAGCTGCGCCGCTACGGCATGGGAGAGATCTGTGCGAAAATGGCGGATTTCTCCATCCTGACCGAGGACAACAACCGCTTTGAGAAGATCGAGGACATCCTCGCCGATATCCGGGTGGGCATGAACAAGGGTAACCCCGATGCCAAGTTTGTGGAGATCCCCGACCGTCTGGACGCGCTCCACTACGCCGTGGATCACGCCCAGGAGGGCGACCTGATCGCCGTCATCGGCAAGGGCCACGAGACCTACCGCGACCGTGAGGGCGTGAAAACCCCCTTCCTGGAGCGGGAGCTGCTGGAAGAATACGCCCAGCAGATCGGGTTGGAATAAACAACAAAAACGCGCTGTGTCGTTGGACACAGCGCGTTTTTTGCTGCTGCTTTGGCACGCAGGCCTTCGGCTCAGCAGGATCGGATTTGCAGGCGGCCGGCATTCGCACGGCCACGGCAGCGCTTATGCGCCCCACACCAGCCAGAGATACACATAGCCTGTAAGAACAGCTGCCAGCGTGAACGGGATGCCGATGCGCAGAAAATCACGGGTGCGTACCTGCTCACCCTGCTTGCGCAGGATGCCGATGGCTGCAATGTTGGCCGAAGCGCCAATGGGGGTCAGGTTGCCGCCCAGAGTTGCGCCCGTGAGCAGGCCGAAATAAAACAGCTCGGGTGGGAAGCCTGCACCGCCGTTCATCAGCCCGGCAATGCCCTGCACCACCGGCAGCATGGTGGCCACATAGGGGATGTTGTCGATGAAGGCAGAAAGGCCCACCGAGACGAATACCAGCAGGGTATAGAGCCGGAAGGGATCATCACCGGAGAGGGTGTAGAACAGCTGGGCGGCGGCATCGATGACCCCGGCCTTGCGGATGCCCTCGATCAGGATGAACAGCCCGAACAACAACAGCAGGGTGTCACAGTCCAGCTCCCGGGCCGCCAGCCGGAACGGCGCGAACGAGCGGCGGCGCAGGCAGGCGCGCAGGATGCCGAACAGGCAGACCCCTGCACAGATCAGCCCGCTGCGCAGGCCGTAGAGCGCCAGCGGCAGCCCGCCCGCAGGCTGGGGCAGGAAGGAGGCCGCGATGAGCAGGCCCACCGTCAGCAGCATCAGGGCGGAGGGAACGGTGTCGGTGACCTCGGTCTCCACCGTGGCCGAGATGGGCTGGGTCTCGTGCCGGAAAGTGAACAGCAGCACGCCCAGAGAGGCCAGCGCTCCCAGCTCCACCCCGAAGAAGATGCCGGGCCTGCCCTCCATCCAGAAGAAATTGAAGAAGTTCATCTCCGCAAAGCCGCCCAGCAGGATGCTGGTGGTGTCGCCTACAAGGGTGGCAGCTCCCTGCAGGTTGGAGGAGACCGCAATGGAGATGAGGACGGGCACGGGGGAGATCTTGAGCTTGCGGGCAATGGCAAGGCCCACAGGGGCTACCATGAGCACCGTGGCTACATTGTCCACAAAGGCGCTGATGACTCCGGCAAAAAGGGCCAGCATACACACGGCCCATTTCACGTTGGGCACCCGCACGATGAGCAGCTCGGCCAGCCGGGCGGGCATCCTGCTCTCAATGAAGAGGGAGACCGTGCCCATGGTGCCCGCCATCATCAGCAGGACATTGAAGTCCACGGCCCGGGCGGCATCCATCAGGGTGAAGTCCCACAGGCCCGCCGCGCCCAGAGCCAGAAACAGAGCGGCCCCGCCCAGCGCGGCAAAAGGCCGGTACTGCGGCAGGACCAGCATCAGAAGATAGGTCAGCAGAAAAATGATCAGTGCAGGAAGCATACGCAGGCCTCAGCTTTCGGGCCTGGCATCGGTGTCCTCGTCGATCATCCGGTATCCCACGCCCAGTTCGTTCAGAATATAGGTGTTGCGGCCAGGCACGCTGCCCAGCTTTTTGCGGATGTTTGCCATGTTGACCTGCAGCTTTTTGGTGCTGCCGCAGTCGGTATCGCCCCAGATGGCCCGAACGATGGCGGCATAGGTCATCACCCGGCCTGCATGTTCCGAGAGGAAGGCCACGATGTTATATTCGGTCTGGGTCAGCTTGATCTCGGCACCGTCCACAAAGACCTTGCGGCGCTCATAGTTGATCTCAAGCCCCTGTGCCCGGAACACGCCGCCGGGCATCCCGCCCAGCACGCCAAAGCGGTTGGTGCGCAGGGCGGCGCGCACCCGGGCCAGCAGCTCGCCGGTGCCAAAGGGTTTGGTGATGTAATCGTTGGCTCCCAGATCCAGCGCTTCGATCTTGTCCTGCTCGGTGGTGCGGGCCGAGAGCACAACGATGGGGGTCAGGAACTTCTGCCGCACAAAACGGATGAGCTCCAGTCCGTCCCGGTCAGGCAGGCCCAGATCCAGGATGATAAGGTCCGGATTGTGGGAGGTGAACAGGGTCTGGCCCATGGCGCAGGTGTTGGCAACAAGGGCCTGATAGCCGTTGGTCTCCAGCAGCGTCTCAATAAAGCTGCAGATGTTGGCCTCGTCTTCCACGACCAGAACCTTGAATTTGTTATTGCTCATCTTCATTTTCCTCCGTCTCGATCGATTCGGTCTCCAGCCAGAAGCGGATGCTGGTGCCCTCGCCCACCTTGCTCTCGGCCTGGATCTCGCCGCCGTGTGCCTTGACGATGGCGGCACAGACCGAAAGGCCGATGCCCATGCCGTGCTTGCCGCTGTCGGCCGCGGCATCGGCGGGCAGCACACCGGTGAACAGGGTGCGCAGGCGCTCCTTCGGAATGCCGCAGCCGTTGTCCGATACCTCAAACACCGCCCGGCTGCCCAGCGTGAACACCCGCAGGGTCAGCTGGGTCATCCCCTCGGCGTGGACGGCGGCATTTTCCAAAAGGTTCGTCAGCACCTGCGAGATCAGCATTGAGTCCATGGGGATCACGATGAAGCTGTCGGGCAGGTAGGTGGTAACGGGCACCTTGGGGTAGCGCTTCTGGAACCGCACCAGCACGGTGTCGATCAGCTCGTCCAGCACGGTGGGGGTCTTTTGCACGGCCACCTGCCCGCCGTCAAAGCGGGTGACGGACAGCAGGTTCTCCACCATCCGGTTCAGCCACTGGGCATCAGAACAGGCTTCGCCAAGAAGTTTTAATTTTTGCTCTTTTTCCAGACTGTCATAATTTTCAATGACCGTGGAACAGGCCCCGTAAATGGAAGTAAGGGGCGTGCGCAGATCGTGGGAGACCGCCCGCAGCAGGGTGGCCCGCATCTTTTCGGTCTCGCTTTCCATCCGCAGCTGTTCCTGCTTTTTGATGCGGGTGGTCAGGGTGCTGGTCATAATGGACACCACCAGCATCGCCATGCCCGAGAACAGGTTTTCCGGCAGAGTGAAGTTGAAGGCAAAGTAAGGGGAGCGGAACGCAAAATTCACGGCCAGCACGCCAATCAGGGAAGCCACCACGCCCAACACATAACCATCCGTATAGATCGAGATCAAAAAAACTGCCAGAACAAACACCATCGATGCAACGCCATCGATCCGGCCGGTGACCTGCTGTGTGCCGGTCACGATGAGAAAGGCGGTGCACAGCACAGCGGCCAGGACCAGCGCGTCGTGCCAGCGGGTCTTCTGCTTCATGGGGATCCCTCCATATCTATTCTACTCCAATTTAAAAGTATACCATACTTTTCCTAAAGATGCAGTAAAGGCTGAAAAAAGAGCTGGTGTTCCGGGGGTGGGCTGCACAGAATGCCCAAACCCATGGATTCTTTTCCGGTTTTATGCTATTATAAAGAGTGAGAGCAAGGAGAGAGCGCTCTCAGGGATAAGAGAAAACGTAACGTTGCAATAGAAGGAGAAGAGGATCATGGGAAAATATTTTGGAACCGATGGCTTCCGTGGCGAGGCCGGTGTGAACCTGACCGCCGACCACGCCTACAAGGTGGGCCGTTTTCTGGGCTGGTATTATAATGCTCTGCGGGAGCGCAGCGGCAACAACGAGCCTGCCCGCATCGTCATCGGCAAGGATACCCGCCGCAGCTCGTATATGTTCGAGTACAGCCTGGTGGCAGGCCTGACCGCTTCCGGTGCGGATGCCTACCTGCTCCACGTCACCACCACCCCCAGCGTGGCCTACATTGCCCGCGTGGATGATTTTGACTGCGGCATTATGATCTCTGCCAGCCATAACCCGTTCTACGACAACGGCATCAAGCTGATCGACTGCTACGGCGAAAAGATGCCCGAGGAGACCCTGCTGCTGGTGGAGGACTACATCGACGGCAAGCTCCATGTCTTTGATCAGGACTGGCCGGAGCTGCCCTTTGCCCACCGGGAGCATATCGGCTGCACCGTGGACTATGTGGCGGGCCGCAACCGCTACATGGGCTACCTGATCAGCCTAGGCATCTACTCCTTCAAGGGCATCAAGGTGGGTCTGGACTGCGCCAACGGTGCCAGCTGGAACATTGCCAAGAGCGTGTTCGATGCGCTGGGCGCAGACACCTATGTCATCAACAACCAGCCCAACGGCCTGAACATCAACCTGAACGCAGGCTCCACCCACATCGAGGGCCTGCAGAAGTTTGTGGTGGAAAAGGGTCTGGACGTGGGCTTTGCCTATGACGGCGATGCAGACCGCTGCCTCTGCGTGGACGAAAAGGGCAATGTGATCACCGGTGACCACATCCTGTACATCTATGGCTGCTACATGAAGGAGCGCGGCAAGCTGCTGACCAACACCGTTGTCACCACGGTCATGTCCAACTTTGGCCTGTACAAGGCCTTTGACGAGCAGGGCATCGGCTACGCCAAGACTGCCGTGGGCGACAAGTATGTCTACGAGTATATGGCCAAGAACGGCTGCCGCATCGGCGGTGAGCAGAGCGGCCACATCATCTTCTCCAAGTACGCCAGCACCGGTGACGGCATCC
>OHAC01001767.1_pt1 | contig 18931 bp, 17 predicted proteins | sample 1577051 | NCBI WGS metagenome assembly OHAC01 (sample SAMEA3541499, study PRJEB24748) | human gut metagenome | biome: human gut; feature: human-associated habitat; material: faeces | place: China | collected 2012 | reverse complement strand
AAGGTAGAAAAAGTGGTGGATGGATATACCGGGTTCCTGTTTTTGGATGACAAAGGACTGCCGTTAGTGGCAATGCATTGGGAACATCGCTTTAGCCACATGGTGAAGCGGTACAACGATATCTATCGGGTGCAGATGCCGAATATCACGCCGCATGTATGCCGACACACGTATTGCTCGAATATGGCAAAATCGGGAATGAATCCAAAGACACTGCAGTACCTCATGGGGCATTCGGATATATCGGTCACAATGAATGTGTACACGCATATCGGATTCGATGATGCTGAGGAAGAATTGAAACGGATGGAAGAGTTTAGGAAGGCGCAGGCAGAGGTTGAGCAGAAGAAGGAGAAACCGATGTCACAGAAAATGTTTAAGGTAATTTGATATAGAAGATGGATGACGCTCCGGCTTGGCTGGGGAGCTTTTTCTATGGAAAAAGAGATGATTTATTGATATAATATAATTGGTAGTTTGTATGAAAAAAGAGGTGAGAATAATCAAAATTTTATTTTGGAACATATATAATAAAAATCTAATTAGTCCACTAATTGATTTGATAAAGGAAAATCAATTAGATATAGTTTCTTTGGCTGAAGCTGAAAATTTGGACATAACCGCAATATTGAATAATCTTAAATTAAGTGGTAATGAATGGAACAATATTCAGATTAGCCCGCAAAATGATATTAGAGTGTTGGCAAAGAAAGAAATTAAGATTATTCCATATAAAGAAGATGGGCACTATTCCATTTATAAGATAAAAAAATATGATAAAGTTGATTGTCTATTAGTAGTTGTTCATCTTTTGAGTAAAATGACAAAATCTAATGAGGCACAATATAACCGCGCGAGTGATATAGCTAGGGAATTGAACAAATATGAACAAGAAATTTTTCAAAATAATGAAAAACAGACAATTATAGTAGGGGATTTTAATATGCAACCATATGAAGCTGGAATATGTAGTGGTTATGGTTTCAATGCAACAATGTCAGCTGGTCATGCAGCTAAGAAAACTAGAAAAATTGATGGGAGAACAACATATCTTTATTTTAATCCTATTTGGGCATTAATGGGTGCAAATAAATTAGTTCAAGGCTCTTATTATAATTCAGGAGACAAAGATGACCATGCAATATACTGGTATTCGTTTGATTCAGTATTATTAAGACCATGCTATATTGATAAGTTTAACTGGGACTACTTTGAAATAATAGAAAAGACAGAAAATCACAACTTTGTTCCCAATGCAACAATTGATAAAGAAAAATATTCTGATCATTTGCCAATAAAATTTGAAATTTTAGGAGGATGAAAATATGGCTATAGATTTATGGGGATTTAAAAATGTAAAAGACTTAGAGAAAAATACTAGCGACTTTCCAGAAACAATCTTAAAAGAGCAGATATCCGCATTAGGGGATAAAACGGGATTTGTGCTTTATGGAAAGCCTATTTATATGAAAGTAACAAATCATGAAGTTGAATATGGTGCAGCAACAATATTTAATGTAATAGTTCCGGCATTGGATGACTATAGTAAGACAGTGCTAATTATGTATTCTAATTTTGAACAGAATTATCCAGTTGCGATTTCAGTAGGGAAATCTTTCTCTGAGGATATGGAATTTTATTGCCCGCAGTATGAATGCAAAAATATAGATGAATTTAAAGATACATTGAAGAAAATCCTCAGTTCAGATGAAGTTATGGAAACCATTAAAACATTATATTCAAAGGCTAATATGTTGGGAAATTAAGTAGCATTAGTTAGATCATTTATAATGGTTGCAGATAGGAGGTTATCAAATGTCATTTCAAGATATTGTACCATATAGATTACCAAATCATGTAGGAAAGCGTTTGATAGACCCACATGTGGTCATTGTAGGTGCAGGTGCATCTATTGCTGCTTGTGAGATAGATAAAAATGGAAAGAAAGTTCCATTATTAAAAAATATACACAATATTCTTGGTCTTACGGATGAATTGAAAAAATATAATTTTTCGGATGAACAGATGGAGAATTTTGAAAAATTATTTTCTGATATAAATGGAAAATCTGAATATAGAGATTTGCAGGAAAAATTAGAATATGAAGTATGTGATTATTTTAGCAAATTGCAGATTCCAGATGAACCAACATTATATGATTACTTGATTTTGTCGCTGACAGAAAAAGATGCAATAATATCATTTAACTGGGATCCATTTTTGATGCAAGCGTATAAAAGGAATATATGTGTTGGTAATTTACCTGAATTAATATTTCCACATGGTAATGCTGGAGTTGGTTTGTGCTATGGTTGTAAAATAAAAGGATATGCTAATTGCCTTTGCCCGAAATGTTTTAAAGAACTTCAGCAAATGCCATTGTTATATCCTATAGGAAAGAAAGACTATAATGGTAAGCCGATAATCGTTAATGAATGGAACCTAGCAAAATCGATGCTGTCTAGGGCTGCGGGAATCACAGTATATGGTTATGGTGCTCCTGTTACAGATATTGAGGCGGTGGAGTTGATGAAATCAGCCAGTCATTTAAGCCAAATGAAGGATATTGCACCATTTACAATTATAAATTTGGAAAAGAATGAAGATGAGCAGAGAAAAAAATGGTCTGAATTTTATGATGTAAAAATGTTTTTATATTGTAATAAATTTGAGGAAACAATGTTGTGGAAAAATCCTAGAGTAAGTTTGGAAACTTTGTTTGATGCAATTCTTCAGCAACATCCGAGAAGTGAAGAAAAGTCATTCAAAAAATTTGCAACACTGGCAGAATTGCAAGAATTCTCTAAGACAATTACGGAGTTTGATATGTGTATTTAGAATCCTTAGTAGTAAACCTTTCCCTTTTACTACCAATTTTACTACTAACAGGTAGTAATAACTTGCTTAATTCTGCTCTGATTTGCCACAATCTGTAATTTCAGAGCATATCACAATAACCCCGGAACCCCTTGCAAAACGGGGCATTCCGGGACAAATCAAGGAGAAACAAAACAATGATAAAAGTACTATTTGTTTGCCACGGCAATATTTGCAGATCAACTCTTGCCGAGAGTGTTTTTACCCACAAAGTAAAATGCCTGGGCCTGGCAGATCAGTTTGTTATCGACAGTTTTGCAACAAGCAGAGAAGAAATCGGCAATCCACCGCACAGAGGAACAGTAAACAAGTTAAAAGAAGCAGGAATCCCATTAGTGCCGCACAGGGCCAAGCAGATAACATGGACAGATTACATTAATTCTGATTATATCATTGGTATGGATTCTGCAAATATCCGTAATCTTAACAGAATGTTGAAAAATGATCCGGAAGGTAAGATATATAAGTTTCTTACATTTGCAGGTTCTGGAAGGGATATTGCGGATCCCTGGTATACAGGAAATTTTGATGCGACTTATGAAGATGTTATGGAAGGTTGTGAGGGATTTCTGAGATATTTGGAAGAACAGGGGAAAATTCGGCACTGAGATTCCCATATCAGACATAGAGCAAAAATAACAAAATAAATGTGACAGTAAAGAGCAGCTTTCGGCTGCTTTTTCTGTCGATGAAAACTTCTTTACAAATGTGAAAATATCTTTTATACTGTTCCATACAGCAGACAACTCAGCAGAAAGCATCTGTTTTCTGCACGAAAAAATCTCTTACAGATCTATTAATTCAATTCAATCTAAGACTGTACATTAATTTATACGATGTATAGTCATCTATCTTATCATGGACATTCGTCCGCATGTTTCGCAGAAAGGAAAGCAGAATATGGAAAATGGATATGAAACTTTTATTACGGATCTGAGAAAACTTCTTCTTGCAGCTATGGAGCTTGAGGAAGGGAAGATATATTTCGCCAGGAAAGGAGAGATGTATGGCTGCACAGGAGACAGGCTTTTTGTGGAGTGCGGATCTGTTGACAAAACACGCCAGGTCTGCGGGCTGCATACAGAAGAACTTTATGAAAGATACTGTCAGGAACACAAGCTTGAGAATATCATCCACGATTGTATCCGGGAAATCAAAAATGCCAGGGAGACCTGTGTAGTCTGTGATGTTGAAAATATGGATAATTATGAGAAAATAAAAGGAAGGCTCTTTATCAGGCTTCTTAATGCAGATAAAAACAGAGATGTGCTGAAAGATACGATTTATCATCAGGTAGGGGATATTGCACTTGTTCTTTATTATCTCGCAGGGGAAAAAGAAGGCTATATTTTAAGTACAAAAGTTAAAGACAAATTTTTGGAAAAGTGGGGAAAAGACAGAGAGGTTGTTTTTGAGTCAGCTCTTGTGAATACTTATTTTATCAGTCCGCCAAGAATCTATCACTGGGAAAAAATGCTCTTTGATAAGGAATATGCGGGAGACAATTTCATGGATATTCTGAGTCAATATAAACCGAACAGGGGCATTTCCGGAAATTGTCTCAGCACGGAAAAACGTACCAATGGAGCTACAGCGATTTTTCTTCCTGGAGTGGCCAGACGGCTGGCAGAGCTTCTGGAATCTGATTTATATCTGGTGTTTACCAGTATTCATGAAGTGATGGTACACAGTACTGAAGTTGTCTATCCAGAGGATTTGCAAGGAGTTCTTCTGGATACAATAAAAAAGGCAACACCAAAAGAAGATTATCTTACTTCATCTATTTATCGTTACAGCAGAATGAACGGGGAATTTACAGTAGAAATAAAGTAAGAAAATCAGAAAAAGTTCGAAAAAAGAAAGAACCGGATTAAATCTCATAGTACAAATAATGAAATTTCTTCTGGTTCTTTCTATATAATATGTATTTGATCAGATCAAGTAAGTTCCCTGTTAAAAGCAATATACAGAGTGTGCAGACTGATTATGAAACTCTTCTAGCTGAGCAGCGCAGAATCATTGGAAAATTCCTCACCGCTTGCTTCCTCGAATTTATCAAGAAGATTTTTTACAGTAAGTTTCTTTTTCTCTTCACCCTGGATGTCCAGGATAATCTTTCCTTCCCACATCATGATCAGGCGGTTGCCGTGGGTGATGGCATCACGCATGTTGTGAGTGATCATCATGGTTGTGAGGTGATCACGGTTTACGATCATATCTGTGATCTCAAGAACTTTGGCGGCAGTTTTCGGGTCAAGGGCAGCTGTGTGCTCATCCAGAAGAAGAAGCTGAGGTTTCTTCAAAGTGGCCATAAGAAGCGTCAGAGCCTGACGCTGTCCGCCGGAAAGGAGACCTACCTTTGAAGTAAGACGATCCTCAAGACCAAGACCAAGGATTTTCAGAAGTTCATGGTATTCTTCACGTTCCTGGCGAGTGATGCCCGGACGGAGAAGACGGGATTTGCCGCGGCGTTTTGCAAGAGCAAGATTCTCTTCAATACCCATGGTGGCAGCAGTTCCTGTCATAGGATCCTGGAACACACGGCCAAGATAAGCTGCTCTTTTGTATTCGGAAAGTCTGGTAACATCTGTTCCACCGATAATGATCTTTCCGGAATCTACTGGCCAGGCACCGGCAACGGCATTCAGCATTGTAGATTTACCGGCACCATTTCCACCGATGACTGTAACAAAATCGCCTTCGTTCAGGTGGAGATTCACGCCATTTAAGGCAACCTTTTCATTGATGGTGCCTGGATTAAATGTTTTGTGGATATCTTTTAATTCCAGCATGATTATTTACCTCCCTGTTTGGCTTTTGTGAAATATCTGCCTTTCCAATATGGGAAAGCAAGGAACAGTGCAACAACAAGAGCAGAAAGCATTTTCAGAAGGTCTGTATCAATACCCATCCAGATAACAACCTGAAGAACCAGATAGTAGAGAATAGAACCGAATACAACGCTTAGAAGTTTCAGCGCAAAGTTGCGGAAAATACGGCTGAAAATAGCTTCTCCAATGATGACTGCGGCAAGGCCGATGACGATGGAACCTCGTCCCATATTGATATCTGCGAATCCCTGGTACTGTGTAAGGAGAGCACCGGAAAGAGCAACAAGTCCGTTGGAAAGCATCAGACCGAGAACTTTATTGAAGTCTGTGTTGATACCTTGTGCGCGTGACATGCTCGGATTACATCCGGTCGCACGTAAAGAGCAGCCAAGCTCTGTTCCAAAGAACCAGTAGAGAACAGCAATCAGAAGCAAGATCATTATAGCTACAATAAAAAGTGTGTTTTGTGTCAGTGTAACACCTTTAACACGACGAAGGGAAACAAGCAGGTTATACTTGTCAACATTGATTGCCTGGTTTGCTTTTCCCATAATCTTAAGATTTACAGAATAAAGGGAAAGCTGTGTCAGGATTCCGGCAAGGATGGCCGGGATTCCCATGAAAGTGTGAAAAATACCGGTGGCAAGTCCGGCCAGAAGACCGGCTCCTGTTGCTGCCAGCATAGACATCCATACATTGTGTCCGCTGAGCATCATCATGATACATACAGCACCACCTGTACATAAGGTTCCGTCTACGGTAAGATCCGCAATGTCAAGGATACGGAACGTAATGTACACGCCGATTGCCATGATTCCCCAGATAAGCCCCTGCGCGGCAGCTCCTGGGAGTGCAGTGATTAAACCCATGATCTGCATATTAAATATCCTCCTCTTTTTTATGCACGAACAGCGAGAAGGGGAAATCCCTTCTCGCTGTATCCGTGCATAACAGGTTTTTTACTGATTATTCAGCTGTTTCTTCTGTTTTAATTGCTTCGTACCCGTCTGGAATCTTGATTCCAAGCTCATCACAGATGTCTTTATTGTATTCTTTTGTGAATTTTGGTGCATACTCAATTGGCATTTTGGAGATGTCTTCGCCATCCTGAAGAATACTTACTGCCATCTCACCTGTTTTGTATCCAAGGTCGTAGTAGTTGATGGAAAGTGTTGCTACACCGCATGACTGGCAGATACCTTCCTCGCCTGCGATTACAGGAACTTTTGCCGGAAGACAGATGTTGTTGATGATCTCTGTGTTGGAAGCAACTGTATTATCTGTTGGTACATAAATTACGTCACTGTCATTGGCAGCTGTGGTAACAACAGAAGAAAGATCATTGGAATCGGAGAATGCGTAATACTCGCATGTGTATCCAAGCTTCTCAAGAGCGTCCTTGACAGTGTCTACCTGATACTGGGAGTTTGGCTCTGCGGAGCAGTAAAGAAGTCCCACATTCTTGGCATCAGGGAAAAGTTCATGAAGCATATCAGCCTGCTCATCAAGTGGAGCGAGGTCAGATGTACCGGAAATGTTTCCGCCTACAGTTCCATCGAAATCATCGATTCCAAGAGCAACACCGTACTCGGTAACAGCTGTTCCAAGGATCGGGATATCGGATGTTCCTGCTGCAGCAGCCTGAAGAGATGCAGTTGCATTAGCAAGAATCAGGTCAGCTCCCTCAGAAACAAAGCTATTGATGATAGTGGAACAGGTATTGGAATCACCCTGTGCATTCTGCTCGTCGAATTTTACGGAATCGCCCATCTTTTCAGTAATGGCATCTTCGAAACCTTTTGTTGCTGCATCCAGTGCATCATGCTGAACCAGCTGGCAGATGCCGACCGTATAAGTTTTTTCTTCTTTCGCGCTTACGGGGGCTGCACAGGTTCCTGTTACAAGAGCAGCTGCAAGTACAGCTGTTAAAATACGCTTTTTCATATTGTTTTCCTCCTCATGATATGGCTGCGCTCTTTTTTTACTGGCGCAACTCTGATTGAGTTAGTATAACGCTTTAACACTTAAAAGTCAAGAAGAATTAACGCGAAAGTACATTAAGTGAGAAAATATAAATGATTGGCAGGTAATGAATCTATAGTGTCAAAAGTTTTTTGAGACGCACACGAAAGAAAACAGCACATATCCTATTATGAGTGGATATTTAGAGAGGATAAAGAAATGGCATATAAGATCGTACTGGATGCCGGACATGGCGGAGAAGATCCAGGTGCAATATATAAAGACTGTAAAGAAAAAGATGATAATCTGAGCCTTGCTCTTGCAGTGGGCAAAATCCTGGAAGATAATGGAATAGATGTAGTTTACACACGAAATACAGATATTTATCAGACTCCTTTTGAAAAAGCACGGTTTGCCAATGAAGCTGGAGCAGATTATTTTATTTCTTTTCACAGAAACAGCAGTCAGAAACCCGGACAATACAATGGAGTAGAAGTGCTGGTTTATGATAAGAAGGGTATTAAGTATCAAATGGCAGAAAATATTGTAGGAGCACTTGGTGAGCTGGGATTTAAGGAACTTGGAGTGAAAGAACGTCCTGGTCTTGTAGTACTGCGCAGGACCAAAATGCCGGCACTCCTTATAGAAACCGGATTTATTAATTCGGATAAAGATAATCAGCTTTTTGAAGAAAAATTCCAGGAGATTGCAAAGAGTATTGCAGATGCGATACTGGGGACACTAGATGAGGAGACATTGGAATCTCCATTGTATTATCGTGTTCAGACAGGAGCTTTCCGAAACAGAGAGAATGCAGACAGGATGCTGTACCTGCTGGTAGATCAGGGATTTCCTGCTTTTATTTTGAAGGAAAATGATCTTTATAAGGTTCAGGTTGGGGCGTATCTTCAGCTGGGAAATGCAGTGAATATGGAACAGAGACTTAGAGATGCAGGGTATAGTACTGTGATTGTAACCAGATAAAAGATCTATTTTAAATGAAGTATCGCAAAAGCTGCTTGAATCCAGGAACAGCAGTCTGTAAGTCTTAGAACAAAATAAAGTGCTTTTGGCTGTGCAGGAAGTTAAAAGAATGTTATATTATTAATAAATTTAACCAGATCAGGTAAGCACTTTGCAGGAATACGAAGTGAAATAAGCAGTAGGCAGAAAGAAAGGACACAGGAAAAATGTACGATGAATTTTTAAAGCAGATAGAAGAGTTCATTTTTATAGAAGATAAACCGGAAAAAGCAGATGTGATCTTTGTCCCGGGGAATGGATATCCTCAGATGGCAGAAAAGGCGGCAGAACTTTACAGGCAGGGACTGGCACCAAAGATATTGCCCAGCGGCAGGTACAGTGTTACAGTTGGAAAGTTTGGCGGAGTTCTGGATAAAAAAGAAGATTACAGAGAGGATTATGAGTCAGAGTGGGATTTCCTTAGAGATGTTCTTATGAAAAATGGAGTACCGGAGGATACGATCCTAAGAGAAGATCAGGCGACCTTTACCTATGAAAATGCAATTTATTCCAGACAGGTCACAGACAGAGAACACCTGGATATCAAAAAGGCGATTCTCTGCTGTAAATCCTGTCATGCAAGGCGTGCACTGATGTACTATAAGCTGCTTTATCCGGATACAGAATTTTATGTAATTCCATGTTGCGTGGATTCGATCAATAAATACAACTGGAGTAAGACAAATGAAGGAATTGATGAGGTAATGGGGGAAATAACACGAATAATTAAACAATTTTCTATAATGCTTAAAAAAAAATAATTTGGGGGTGTCGTAAAAAAAAGAATTGTGTTATAATGCTTTTGACGAAAAAACGAAATATCTGTTACGAAAGATTAACAAGATATTAATTTTTAAAGAAAAATTGGTTCGGGCGCGTGGCAAATGCGTTCGATATTTTATATAAAAGTATTTTCAGATAAATAGCGAACATAAATTGAAGATTTTGAATATAGAGGTGCATATTATTATGAAAAAGAACACAAAGAATACTTTCAGCAAAAGCTTTTCTATACTGGCAGCAGCAGCTCTGTCCATGACGCTTATCAGCGGACAGGCTTTACCAACTTATGCAGGAAGCAGTTCAGGTATTGAGTCTGGTGCTGTGATTCCGGATAATATTACTATTGATAACCCTACAGCTCTGTCTAATGTGACTCTTCCATCTAATTCATATGGAAGTCTTTCCTGGGTGGACGGTTCTTATGTGCCGGAGAAACGTGTGCAGTCCTGTGCAGTTGTATTTAAGCCGTCGTCAGGTGCGGATCTTTCCGGCCTTCCAGGATGGGACAGCAGTTCAGGAACTCTTACCGGATATGTGACAGTTGTTGTTAATAGTTTTGATAGCTCTTCAGATGAGAATGAAAGTGCGGAGACTTCCGGTGAAGATTCAGAAGATAGTTCCAATGAAGAAACAGCAGAGAATGGAAATGTCAACGAGAGTGATTCTTATGAGAATAACAGTGATACTGAGGATGATAATAACAAAGACAATGCGGATGTAACAGAAATACCGGATGCTCAGGAGCCTTCCTCTGATAAGACAGATACAGATAATGATAATACTGATGAGAAGAAGGATAATGCCGAAGACAGCACAACGGATAACATTGCAGATAAAGACAGTACAGATGGGGATACTATAGATAACGTAGATCCAGATGTTACCGAAACGCCAGAAGCAACTGAAACACCTTCTGAACATGAAAATAGGGCTGACCAGGATAAAAATCCAAACGGCAGCGAAGATAAAAACGGGAATAATGATGCAGATGCTGCCCAAACCCCGGAAACAACTGTAACTCCGGCAGAGGATGACAGCAGGACAGATAGTTCCGCAGATACAGACAAAAAGGACAGCAAAGAAGATGAAACACCAGATGTAACAGAAATACCGGAAGAAGATAAGGACAATATTTTTGACCGCAAAGATGAGGAAGAAGACAAACGTCCTCAGAATGCAGGAACTGATCTGACAGAAACAGAGAAGGAACAGACAGCAGCCCGGAACCACACATGCGACGGAATCACAGTATCCGGCATCGACCTTCCATGGTATGTACAGTTCCGTGTTTCCGGCGGCGAGGATTATGAATTTGCCAATGCGGAAGATGCAACGATCTTCAAATCTTATGAATTTGAACTCTGGGATACACAGAAAAACACAGAATACAAGATTCCGGACGGTGAGTATATCAGTGTAACCGTTCCGGTAAAAGCTGGCTATACATATTCAATCGAACATCTTCTTGATAACGGAGCAATGGAGACGATTATCCCGAGTGTAGATGGAGGAACCATGACTTTCAGTACTCATTCCTTCAGCCCGTTTGGTATTGCAGGAAGCAAGTCTCTGGTAGGCCCTGATGCAGGAACTGACAGCAGCAGTGATATTACGAAGACTACACCTGCTGCGGCTTCTTCAACAGATACGACAAGTTCTTCTGATACATCAGATATAACAGACTCTGATGGAACAGAAAATACAGACAGTGCAGCCGATCTGGACACATCCGCTGATCTTTCATCAGGAACCGCCGATCTTGAAGAAACTTCTTCACAGAACAGTACTTCCGGTGCTGAGCCAGAGGATGAATCTTCACAGGCTACTTCCAAAAAGCAGGTAAATACCGGTGATAATACTCAGATCCTTCCGTTTGTGATCCTGTTTGTTGCAGCAGCAGTTGTGGCTGGCGTGGCAGTATTTTTCAAGAAAAGAAAGAAATAAAAGAAACAGAGAATAACGAAAAAAGCCTTCCCATATAATGACCATGGGAGGGCTTTTTTATGAGGTTAAAAGCGGTATTGCGGTCACTGCTTCTGGCTTATGGTCTGACAGGACTTCTTCTTTTACTTCTGGCTTTTGTCTTATTTCGGTTTGAGCCAGGTGAGGGAACTGCGGCGGCTGGAATCACTTTTATTTATGTGGCATCCTGTCTGACGGGAGGGTTTGCAGCAGGCAAGATCATGAGGAAAGACCGATATCTCTGGGGAATCATTACGGGACTTTCCTACTATGTATTACTGCTTATTGTTTCTTTCATGGCACAAGGGAAATGGGATATGACTTTTGCCCATGCAGTGACTACTTTCTTTATGTGTCTGGGGGGTGGAGCACTTGGGGGAATGCTGTCATAAAAGCTTGCAAAAAAATGCTTTGAAAATCAGTAATTTTATGCTATACTAGGCGAAGATAGAATACATAAAGGAGGATATATCATGGAACATATCAAGACATTAAATACAAAGAACCTTCAGAACACGGTTAAGAAGGGTGGATGTGGCGAATGTCAGACATCCTGCCAGTCTGCTTGCAAGACTTCCTGTACAGTAGGAAACCAGAGCTGCGAGCATAAATAAGAAGCAGCCGTTGAATGAGTGGAAAGCAGCGGGGATCCGCTGCTTCACTTGTTTTATCTGAAAGTAACAGGTATCCAGCAAAACGCGCCGGAGGGCGCGTTTTGTCGGGTTATAAAAAGATTTTTAGAAAGGATTGCGGGAAATGAGTCTGATTCACCGTTATCAGAGTAATGGATATAATATCGTGCTGGACATCAACAGCGGCTGTATCCATCTTGTAGATGAAGTAACCTATGAGGTGCTGCCATATCTTGAGGAAGGCATGGAGACGGAGGTCATTGCACAGAAGCTTGGCGACCGTTTTAAGAAAGAGGATGTGGAAACATCTGTAACTGAATGTAAGAAGCTTCAGGAACAGGGAATGCTTTTTACAAAAGATATTTATGAGAATATTATTGATGAATTTACCAGGAACCGCCAGACAGTTGTAAAGGCACTCTGCCTTCATATCGCACACGACTGTAATTTGGCATGTCGCTACTGTTTTGCAGAGGAGGGAGAGTATCACGGAAGACGTGCGCTGATGTCTTTTGAAGTAGGAAAGAAAGCACTGGATTTCCTGATCGCAAACTCCGGTTCCAGAAAGAATCTGGAAGTAGATTTCTTCGGCGGCGAGCCGCTTATGAACTGGCAGGTTGTGAAAGATCTTGTAAAATACGGAAGAGAGCAGGAGAAGCTCCATAATAAAAAATTCCGTTTTACACTGACAACCAACGGTGTTCTTTTAAATGATGAGGTAATGGAATTCTGCAATAAGGAGATGGGAAATGTAGTCTTAAGCGTGGACGGCAGAAAAGAAGTCCATGATTACATGCGCCCGTTCCGTAAGGGTGCAGGAAGCTATGATCTGATCATGCCGAAATTTGAGAAATTTGCGGAATCCAGAAATCAGGACAAGTATTATGTAAGAGGAACCTTTACTCATCATAATCTTGATTTTTCCCAGGATGTTCTGCATCTGGCTGACCTTGGCTTCAAACAGATTTCTGTTGAGCCGGTTGTGGCAGCAGATACAGAAGAGTATGCGATCCGTGAGGAGGACATCCCACAGATTCTGGAACAGTATGACATTCTTGCAAAAGAAATGATCAGAAGAGAAAAAGAAGGAAAAGGATTCAACTTCTTCCACTTTATGATAGACCTTACCGGTGGTCCGTGTGTATATAAACGACTTTCCGGATGCGGCTCAGGAACCGAGTACCTGGCTGTTACTCCGTGGGGAGATTTTTATCCATGCCACCAGTTTGTTGGTGAGGAACAGTACCTTATGGGTAATGTAGACGAAGGAATCACAAAACCTGAGATCGTAAAAGATTTCGGCAGATGCAACGTCTATACGAAACCGGACTGCAAGGACTGCTTTGCCAGATTCTACTGCAGCGGTGGCTGTGCAGCAAACGGCTACCATTTCGGCGGAGATATCCAGGGGAATTATAAGATCGGATGCGAACTCCAGAGGAAGCGTGTGGAGTGCGCTATCATGATAAAAGCCGCTTTGGCGGAATAAGAGAGGAAAAAGAAAATGAAGAAAAGTAGAGGAATTGCAGTGCTGCTTCTGACGGCGATCGTCACAGTATTCTTCTGCTATGTGGCTGCAGTGGGCATTGGCCCTACAGGTACAGGTTCGGCTAAGAACATCAATACCGGACTTGATCTTGCCGGCGGTGTCAGCATCACATACCAGGCTAAGGACAGCAATCCGAGCAAGGAAGACATGTCCGATACTGTCTACAAGATGCAGCAGCGTGTCTCTCAGTACAGTACTGAGGCACAGGCGTATCAGGAAGGTTCCAACCGTATCACTATTGAGATTCCGGGAGTATCAGACGCGAATGCGATCCTGGAAGAGCTTGGAAAACCAGGTTCCCTGTATTTCATTGATCAGACAGATGCAGACGGAAATCAGAACTTTACAACAGGAAACAGCGAGAGCGGATATGTCCTTGCAAGAAGCATTGAGGACATCCAGAAAGCAGGTTCTGTTGTGCTGGAAGGTACAGATGTTGCAGATGCTGAGGGAGGAGCTTATCAGGATTCATCCACAAGCACCCAGAAATATGCAGTCAGCCTGACTCTTACAAAAGATGGGAAAACCAAATTCGCAGAAGCTACCAAGGCTAATGTTGGAAAGCAGATCGCGATCGTATATGATAACCAGATTTTGAGTGCTCCGAATGTCAATGAGGAGATTTCCGGAGGAAAAGCTCAGATTACCGGAATGTCCAGCACAGAAGAAGCTCAGAATCTTGCATCTTACATACGAATCGGTTCTTTAAGCCTTGAGCTTACTGAGCTTCGTTCCAGTGTAGTAGCTGCGCAGCTTGGTGAGGAGGCTATTGCAACAAGCGTAAAAGCAGGAGCTATCGGTCTTGTGATCGTTATGCTGATCATGATCATTGCATATCGTATCCCTGGTCTTGTAGCATCTGTTGCTCTGATCCTTTATACTACATTAATGCTGATCACACTGAATGCCTTTGATATCACCCTTACGCTTCCGGGCATTGCAGGTATCATACTGGGCATTGGTATGGCAGTGGATGCCAACGTTATCATCTATGCCAGAATCAGGGAAGAGATTGCAGCAGGACTTTCCGTTCATGCAGCGATTAAGAGTGGATTCAGTAAAGCGTTCTCCGCTATTTTTGACGGAAACATCACAACACTGATTGCAGCCTGCGTTCTGATGTGGCTGGGTTCCGGCTCTGTTAAGGGATTTGCCTACACACTGGCTATGGGTATTGTGATCTCCATGTTCACAGCACTGGTCGTATCTAGATTTGTAATCAATGCAGTCTTTGCAGTAGGTGTCCGTGATCCGAAATTTTACGGCGTTGCCAAAGAGCGTAAGGTTGTGGATTTTATTGGAAAGAGAAAGATCTTCTTTACTATTTCCGTTATTCTGATCCTCTGCGGACCTGTGGGAATGCTGATCCACAGCAATGTGATCGGTGATAAAGCCATGAACTACAGTCTGGAGTTCTCAGGTGGTACATCCACAAATGTGACCTTTAACAAAGAGATGGATATCAAGGAGATTGATTCTGAGGTAACACCGGTTGTTGAGTCAGTTACAGGAGATAAGAATGTACAGCCGACAAAAGTTCAGGGAACCAATCAGGTAGTGATCAAAACACGTTCTCTGGATCTCAGTGAGCGTGAAGCACTGAACAAGGCTCTGGAGGAGAATTTTGATGTAGATACAAGTCTTATCACGTCTGAGAATATTTCCGCCGCAGTCAGCAATGAGATGAGAAGAGATGCCATTGTAGCTGTTATCGTAGCTGCGATTTTTATGCTTCTTTACATCTGGTTCCGTTTTAAAGATATCCGTTTTGCAAGCAGTGCGGTACTTGCACTTCTTCATGACGTTCTGGTTGTACTTGCGTTCTATGTTATTTCCAGAACATCAGTTGGTAATACATTTATTGCTTGTATGCTGACCATTGTCGGTTATTCCATCAATGCGACGATCGTTATCTTTGACCGTATCCGTGAGAACATGAAGGGCAGAAAGAAAGTTGAAGATGAGAAACTGAAAGAGATTGTAAACACAAGTGTTACAGAAACTCTGACACGAAGCATTTACACATCCCTGACAACTTTCGTTATGGTTGCGATCCTTTACGTTATGGGAGTTTCTTCCATTAAAGAGTTTGCCGCACCTCTGATGGTAGGTATCATCGGCGGAGCATATTCTTCTGTATGCATTACAGGTGCACTGTGGTATACAATGAAGACTTTCGGAAAGAACCGCGTTGTCGTACCGGCAGCTGCAGCAGCATCCGCTCAGACTTCCACTGGGAAAAAGGCAAAACAGCCGTCCGGACAGCCTGCAGCTCCGCAACAGCCAAAGAAGAAAAATCGTAAAAGAGTTGCAGACCGCCTTGCAGCGCAGGAAGCAGCAAAACAGCAGAATGAGGAAGAAAAATCTGAATAAGAGCTGTTAAAAGATAAAAAAACGTTTCGTATGGGGAAGAAGTATTTTTCCCTGCGGGACGTTTTTTTATTACAGGTAATCATTCCATAATGTTCCAATAACGTAAAAAAGTCCTGAGGACAGGATCTGTTCGATTCGTTCTTACGTTTTTATACTTGCAGGTATACTGGCTTATGAGTTACAATATCGTTATTGTGTCGCTTGACAAGATGAAAGCGGCAAAGCAGTTCAAGGAGGAAACAACATGGAACGATGGGTTGTTGCTGCAAAACGTGCAGATTTTACAGCAATTGGAAAAGAATTCGGGATCGATCCTGTGATCGCTAGGCTGATTCGGAACCGCGATGTACAGGACAAAGAAGAAATCCGCAGATATCTTCATGGAACAGTGGAGGAGCTGGCTTCTCCACATCTTATGAAAGATGTGGATGAAGCTGTAGAGATTCTGCGAAATAAGATAAAAGAAAAAAAACAGATCCGGATTATCGGAGATTATGATATTGACGGTGTAATATCTACATTTATCCTGCTTAAAGGACTGAAACGGGTAGGTGCATATGCAGATACATATATTCCTGACCGAGTATCAGATGGATACGGGATTCACGAGCATCTGATCGAGAAGGCACTTGCAGATGGAATTGATGTGATCGTTACCTGTGACAATGGAATTGCAGCATATAATGAAATTGCGATGGCAAAAGAAAAAGGAATGACAGTGATCGTAACAGACCATCATGAGATTCCATATAAAGAAACGGAAAACGGCCGTGAGCTGATTTTTCCTCCTGCAGATATTATTGTAAATCCAAAGCAGCCGGACTGCAGATACCCGGAAAAAAGACTCTGCGGTGCTGTAGTTGCACTGAAGCTTGTGACAGCTCTCTATGAAGCCTGCGGGATCCCGGAGAGAGAACTGGAAGATTTTATAGAACTGGGAGCTATTGCAACAGTTGGAGATGTAATGGATCTTCAGGGAGAAAACCGTATTCTTGTAAAAGAAGGACTGAAAAGGCTTTCCCACACATCTAATAAAGGTTTACGGGAATTGATTCGTGCAAATGGTCTGGAAGACGGAGAGATCACAGCTTATCACGTGGGATTTGTGCTGGGACCATGCATCAATGCCAGCGGAAGACTGGATACGGCAGCCCGTTCTCTGAAGCTTCTCTGTGCAGAGACAGAGGAAGAAGCTGCGAAACTTGCAGGTGATCTGACTGCGCTGAACCAGAGCCGTAAAGCTCTTACAGAAGAGGGAAAAGAAGAAGCGATTCGCATTGTAGAAGAGACGGAAATCGGACAGGACCGTGTACTTGTGATCTTTTTGCCAGACTGTCATGAAAGTCTGGCGGGGATCATTGCCGGACGTATCCGGGAAAAGTACAATAAACCGGTCTTTATTTTGACAAAAGGAGAGACCATGGTAAAGGGCAGCGGTCGTTCCATAGAAAGCTACTCCATGTTTGATGAGCTGGTAAAATGCGATGATCTTATGGAACAGTATGGAGGTCATCCTATGGCAGCAGGACTTTCCATAAAAGAAGAAAATGTGGAAGAGTTCCGAAAACGTTTAAATGAAAACTGTACATTGACAGAAAAAGATCTGAGGCCAAAGATCCTTATAGATGTGCCCATGCCGGTTTCCTATATTAATAGGGAACTTGTAGAAGAGATATCTCTTCTGGAACCTTTTGGAAAAGGCAATACCAGGCCACTTTTTGCTCAGAAAGGACTTAGGGTTTTAAGCAGCCGTATTCTTGGTAAAAATAGAAATGTGGCGAAGCTGCAGCTGTCTGATCATACGGGCTGTGTGATGGAAGCTGTATATTTTGGTGAAGCCGACGAATTTATAAATGCGGTAAAGGGAAGCAACAGTATTTCAGTTACTTATTATCCGGAGATCAATCGGTATCAGGGAAGAGAAAACCTGCAGATCGTGATACGCAATTATCTTGCAGAATAAATATTTTAACCAAATAACGGAGGAGTAGTTATTTGATGCAGAGCTGCATAGCAAAGCGGATTGCGAATAGCTACTTGACAAACAAGAGGTAAAAATTACAGAGAAAAGCTGCGTACTGGTCAATATGCAGCCAATAATCTGTCGTATTCATGCGAGTTCTGTCGGGTTGCACATTGATTCCCTACAGAAAAAGTGCTATACTATCTATCATCTGATTGACAAATTACGCCATTGGAGGTTATTATGAAAAAAATAGAAGAATATGTAAGAAGTATCCCGGACTTTCCAGAGCCAGGGATTATTTTCCGTGATGTTACCAGTGTTATCCAGGATGCAGATGGATTACAGCTTGCTATTGATTCCATGCAGGATTGTCTGAAAGATGTTGATTTTGATGTGATCACTGGACTCGAGTCCAGAGGCTTTATTTTTGGCATGCCGATCGCATACAATCTTCATAAACCATTTGTTCTGGTCCGCAAGGCGGGAAAACTTCCATGTGAGACAGTTTCCAGAACTTACGATCTGGAATACGGAAGTGCAACGATCGAGATGCACAAGGATTCCATCAAGCCAGGACAGAAAGTAGTTATCATTGATGATCTTATTGCAACCGGTGGAAGCGTAGAAGCAGCCATTAAGCTTGTAGAGGAGCTTGGTGGTGTTGTGGTAAAGGTTGTTTTTCTCATGGAGCTTGCAGGACTTAAGGGACGTGAACGTCTGAAAGGTTATGATGTAGCATCTGTGATCCGTTATGACGGAAAATAATATTTTTCTGTCAGCTGGAAAGGGATGTGGGCTGTTGTGTGATCGCAGCAGTGTGGCGTTGCTGGACATGAAGTGAGCAGTAACAGGAAATTGTGCACAGGCAGGTGGGATTTAATGGCGGAGATGAAGAATACAGAAAAACAGAACATTGGAATACAGAAGGAAGAAGAAAAAAGAGAGTCTGTTCGGAAGGCAGATGCGGCGGTGA
>OHAC01001745.1_pt1 | contig 19156 bp, 15 predicted proteins | sample 1577051 | NCBI WGS metagenome assembly OHAC01 (sample SAMEA3541499, study PRJEB24748) | human gut metagenome | biome: human gut; feature: human-associated habitat; material: faeces | place: China | collected 2012 | reverse complement strand
TGATTTTGTCGGGTGAATCGGCGGCAAAATGAATCGGGTGTGTTGCGGGGCGGTACGTTCTTTCTGGGTAATATCCGCTGAAAGTGGTGGTTATCACGGTGAGCACCACCACTTTTCAATGTGATTTGTGACAAATGGTATCATGGAAGTGTAGGCGTGTCAAGATGATTTTGCAGAATTTATTACGGTAAAGCGATAATAGTAGGACTTGTTGTTGGAATATTAACATGGAACACCTTTTGAAATTTTGAAAACGTGAATAGAATCAACGGAAAAGCCCGCTTACACCGCTGGCAATCACACCGCCATCCATGACAATGTCTGCGGCTGTGAGACAGCCGAGCCGCTCATCCAGGAGCAGGGTGTACAATGCTGCGATTTCTTCCGGATGGCGATTTGCAGCAGCCAGTATATTCTCGGTGCCACCCTCAAAGACATTCCGCAGAAATTGCAAGCATCAATTAACATTTCTCAAACAAAACTCAAACAATACCGGAACATTGGCAGGTTATTGGTAATCAAATTGGCAAGGCGGCGGGAGGATTCCGTGATGGCCTTGGCGTACTCCATCCGCTTTTCGTCGGACAGCTCCGGACTTTGGAGCAATGTGCCATAATTCTGCATGACCGCCAGAGGCGTTTTCAGTTCATGGGACACATTGGCAATGAAGTCCGTGCGCAGCGTTTCTACGCTGCCCAGTTCTACCGCCATACGGTTAAAATAGTCGATAATTGTGTTAAATCCATCCCCGCCGGCAATGCTGAGAATGGGTTGGATGCGGGTGGAAAAGTCGCCCTGCATAAGCCTTGACGCTCCCTCCACGATTCGACGCACCGGACGATCCACCATAAATTTTCGACGCACGGCATCAATGATGGTGCATAGCAGGCTCAGAAAAAGCACATTGCCAAAAGTCAGCATGGCGGCGCTGCGGATACCGTCATCCGTATAGGTGATGCTCACCGACCGACCAAAAACGTTCAGAAATAAAAGCATACTGCAGGAGATGACAAAGGACATCAGCAGAAAAAAGGAAGTGTAGCCGCGAAGCAAAAGCAATAGGCGTCCGGCTTTCTTGTGTTGATTCATTTGGTCACCGCCTTATAGCCCAGCCCGTGGACGGCCTTGATTTCAAAGGCGTCGCAGCCCTCGAACTTGCCTCGCAGCTTGTTCATATAGACATCCACCGCTCTTGGCGCAGTGTTGGTTTCCACGTCCCAAAACTCGTCCATGAGTTGGGTGCGGGTAAAGGTTTTGCCCGGATAGGACAGGAGCTTGTAAAGGATATTGAACTCCCGCGTCGTCATGGCAATATTCTCCCCGTCATAGACCGCTGTCCGCTCGTCCATATCCATGACCAGTTTCCCAATCTCCAGCCTGTGATAGTTGGCAATCTTTGCTCGCCGCAGAAGTGCGCCGATTCGCAAGAACAATTCGTCCAGATCAATGGGTTTCACCATGTAGTCATCGATTCCGATCCGATACCCCTTCTGCTTGGAGGCGAAATCGTCCCGCGCCGTCATAAAGAGGATGGGGATGTCCTCATTCAGGGATCGAACCGTTTTTGCAAACTCATACCCGTCGGTTTCGGGCATCATAATGTCAGATATGATCCAGATCCAAGGATTTTCCGTACATGGCGTCATAGGCTTCGTTTGCGTCATGGCATCCCACCGCCTGATAACCGCTCTGGTTCAAAAAGGAGCAGACCGTGCGGTTCAGGTCTTTATCGTCCTCCACCACTAAAATCTGAAACATAAGGCAGACCTCCGGTGTTGTTTCTTTCATTATACTACCCAAATGTTAAAGCTTTGTTTGCATTTTGCCCTTTCAAAAAAATTGACCCGCACGGCTTGTTCAGACCATGCGGGTCAATCGGGCTTTTATGGAGGGACGCGGTTTTTCTTTTTCGCGGCGGCGTCTCGTGCTGCCGTTTCGCGGTGTTGCCCTTATTAACAGAAGGGATTACGTTTGCCGTGCGTTTGGAGAGAAGTCAACCAATGCCACAGCCACATCGTTCACATTCGTCCCGGTTGGGCCGGTGAGGATCAGGCCGTTCACGGCTTTCAGGGCATGGTAAGCGTCATTTTGGGCAAGAACATCCGCAACACTCAGTCCTTGCTCTGTCAAAGCCTGAACCGTGTCTCCATCGACATAGCCCCCGGCGGCATCTGTGGGGCCGTCGGTTCCATCGCTTCCCACACTGATAACACAGACATTGGAAAGCCCCTGAATGCCCACCGCAGCCGCCAGAGCCAGCTCCTGATTCCTTCCTCCCAGACCCTTCCCGGTCAGATGAACCACCGTTTCCCCGCCTGCCAGAAAGGCCAGCCTCCTGCCGCTATCGGCGTAGGTTCTCAAAATATCCGAAAGAAAGCGTCCTGCTTCTCTGGCTTCGCAGTCCAGATGATCCGTCAGCAGGATTGGTTCATAGCCCAGTCCCTCTGCCAGCTTCCCGGCTGTCTTGCAAAGCTGCCGGACGCTGCCGATGATTTGGGTGGAGACATTATGCAGCTCCTTCGGCGTTTCCCGGTGCAGCAGCGAAAGCGCCCTCTCACTGAGCGTCAAATCGTATTTCTTCACAATGGCCAGTGCGTCTGTGCAGGTGGAGCTGTCCGGGGCTGCCGGGCCGGAGGCAATCATATCCAGCGGGTCGCCCAGAATATCGGAAAGCACAATGGCCTCCACATGGGCTGGGGCACACCACTGGGCAAATCGCCCGCCCTTGACGGCTGAAAGCCGCTTGCGGATGGTATTCATCTCCACAATGTCCGCCCCGCTGGCCAGAAGCTGGTTCGTGATCGCCTGTAATTCTGCCCCATCCACCAATGGCTTTTCAAACAGAGCGCTGCCGCCGCCGGAGAGCAGGAAAAGTACCGTATCCTCCGGGCTTAACTGTGCGGTGATGTCTAACACCGCCTGGGTGGCTCGGAAGGTGTTCTCGTCCGGCACGGGGTGACCTGCCTCATAGCAGGTAATGCCAGAAATGGGATGCTCCACATGACCGTATTTGGTAACCACGATCCCCTGTTCAATGGGCTGTTCCAGACAGGAAGCCGCCACCTGTGCCATTTTCCACCCTGCCTTGCCCACGGAAACCAGATAGAGTTTGCCGGGGAAGGTCTTTCCGGCCAGTGTCCGGCGCACGGCGGCCTCCGGGCTGACCGCCGCAATGGCACCCCGGGCAATTTTCTCGGCATCACACCGCAATGCTTGATACATATATTTCCCTCCCTTTACAGGTTCAGCCACCAGCAAAAAGGCTGATGGCTGACAGTGTTATTATACCAGTTCGTAAGTGCGCCGCGCAATGCCCAGTTCTTCATCTGTGGGAATGACCCGGACGGTGACAGTGGAATCAGGAACGGAGATGATGGGAGCATTCTTTTGATTTGCTTCCTCATCCAGCTTTACGCCGATAGCCCCCAGACGCTGACAGACCATAGCCCGAATCCGGTCAGAATGCTCTCCGATTCCGGCGGTAAACACAAGGTCTGTCAAGCCGCCCAGATCCATGAAAAAGGCACCGATGTAGTGGACGATTCCGGTAACGAACACATCCACAGCAAGCTTCGCCCGTTCATTTCCCCCGTCCGCCGCTTCCAGCACATAGCGCAGGTCGTTGCTCACGCCGGAGATGCCCAGAAGGCCGCCTTTTTTCTGACACCCTTGTAGAATTTCCTCTTCGCTGAGACCAACCTGTTTCAGAAAGTGGATCATGGTGGGATCCATATCGCCCACCCGATTGGCGTGGATCAGACCGGTTTCCAGAGACATTCCGAAGCTGGTATCCACACTCTTTCCGTTCAGAATACCGCAGATGGATGCGCTGCCGCCCAGATGACAGGAAATGGCCTTGTACTCCTTCTTTTCCGCATTCAGGCAGTCGGCAATGTAGCCGTGGGAAGCACCGTGGTAGCCCAGCCGCTGGATGCCGTAGGTTTCGTACCATTCATAGGGAACGCCGTAGAGTTTGCGTTCCAAGGGGATCTCCCGATGGAAGGCGGTTTCAAAAACGCCTACATGCTTAGCACCCGGCAAAACCGCCTGCACGGTCTCGATGGCCTTTAAGTAAGCGCTGTTGTGGACAGGTGCCAGAGGGAGGAGGTCCCGCATCCCCTGCAGGACAGCTTCATCGATTTCGTGGATGCCATAGTGATCCTTGCTGAGAACGGACTTGTAACCTACCCGTTCAATCTCCCGGATGTCAGTCAGGACAGCGCCTTCCCCTTGTGTCAGCTCAAACAGAAACTTGTTGATGCCCACGGCGTAGTCGGGGATATTCATCTTTCCGGCATCCACCCTGTACCCGGTGACGGTGTTGCAATAGCCAAAGATTGCGTCATCACAGGAGCCTACCCGCTCCACTTTGCCGGTGGCAAGAACGGTACAGGCAGGCATTTCATAGAGCTTGAATTTCAGGGACGTGCTTCCGGCGTTGCAAACCAGTACCTTCATCAGTCCACACCTCCCAGCAGATCCAGGATCTCCTGCATTTCCTTGTCTCCGCCGGCCATGGGCTTCCACTCCACCTGATAGGCTTTGTAGCCCTGCATCTCCAGAGAGGTCGCCAGCAGCTTGGGTCCCACATTCACGGTGATCAGTTCACTGCGGAACAGATTTAAAATCTTCTCACAATCCATGCTCAGCCCTCCTTGATTTGGCGGATGATCTCACTTGCCAGCACGGCAGCGCGATAGTTGGTCTGGCAGACGATCACCCCTGCCTCCCGCAGCTGCCGTTCCTGCTTGTTCTTATCCTGAAAATCGGCGGTGGTGCCCAGAACGGAGGCGATGAAGGTGATGTGCCGTCCCTCTGCCTCCGCCATCTGCTGCGCCATTTTGATGTCATCGATGACAAAGCCCGTGGGATCCATGTGGCCGGGAGGTGTCAGAATGAAGTCCAGAATGATGACAGCGACCTCCGGGTCCATGGCCTCCTTCAAAATGGCGGGCTTACGGATGCTGGGATCAATGGCAGGATGAGGGCGTCCCAGAGTGAATTCCTCCTCGCCGTAGTCCACGCAGGCGTTTTCCCGGCTGACATAGCTGTCCTCCAGCTTCCAATCAGGCTGGATGGGGCAGTTGGAGTAAATGGTGCCAATTCGGGGGATCATGGCGTTCGCCGCTTCGTCCATATAGGTGCCGCCGGTGTAGAGACCTCGCAGGTACTTCTGCTCCGGGGCATATTTTTTTACTTCTTCCGCTGCCAGTGCCGTCAGCTCTTTCTCCGTGGTCAGGGGATAATCGACACCAATAAGCTTCAGGCACTGGATGGCACAGTCGTCCAGACTGGAAGCGTAGATGGCGCCGGAGGCTTCGATCGCTTTCCGGTCACAGCCCATGAACAGGGCAACCACCGGCTTGCGGCAGGTTTTGATCCGTTCTAGCAGCTTGGGCAGCACGGTATCACCGGGCTTGCGGGAAATCAGGGCGATGTACTTGGTTTCGGGGTCTGCTTCCAGAGCATCCATGCCCATCAGCATCATGATCCCGCCCACTGCATCTTTGCAGTCGTTGCCGCCGGTGCCGATGGTCTGACTGACTCCGGTGCCCGCTTCGTGTAAAATGGCGGCCACGTGCTGGATGCCGGTGCCGGAAGCGCCCACGATGCCGAAAGGTCCCCGGTTGTTGATGGAGGAAAGCACCAGCGCCGCACCGTTGATGTTGGCAACGCCGCAGTCCGGTCCCATGCACAAAAGGCCCTTCTCCCGGGCCAGCAGCTTCATTTCCCGCTCCTGTTCCAAAGGCACATTGTTGGAGAACACCACGCAGTGCAGCCCGGCGTTCAGAGCCTTTTTTACCTCCCCATAGGCGTACTCGCCGGGGACGGACACGCTGCACAGATTGATCTCCGGGTGCTTCTGCACTGCCGCCTTGGTGGATACAAAGCTTTCCTCTGCCTGTACGGAGGCCTCCGACTGGAAGCTGGCGAGCACGGCGCGGGCAGCATCATCAAAGGCGGCTTTGTCCGTGCTTTCAGCAATGATGACCAGATCGTTGCCGGTGGCGCTGTCCAGATCCGGGCTGTCAAGGCCGGAGGTGTGAACGGTATCCAGAAAGGCATTGGTGCCCACGCCCACATAACCGCTGACGATGCCAGTCTGTTCCACCAGAACGGAGCTGGCGTAGAGGGTTTCCAGGGAGTCGATATATTTCCCTTTTTCGATTCTTACAAAGACGCTCATTCCGCTTCCTCCCTCGCCATGATTTCTTTTGCCTGAGCATAGATACCCCGCAGGCTTTCCTTGAAGCAGTCCAGAGGCAGCTCTGCTGCACCGGCACCCCCCTGACCGCCGGAGCGAAGGGCACTACCGCCATGGGAGATGGGCAGGATGTTGTAGCCAACCACCTTCCGGGCATCCACACCCACGGGGAAGCCCGCCATATCCTCCCAGGGAACGGGGGCAAAGGTATGCTCTCCCAGAGAAACGGCTCTGGCCTTTTCCGTGCGGCTTCTGGCCTCGGCATAGTTGGAGCCGGTGAGCCGCATATAGGCCGGGCCTGCAATGGCGGACATCCCGCCAAGGCCCCAGACCTCCGTGACGCAGCTGTCACCAAGGTATCCGATCAGATCGGATTCCTTGTAGGTAGGCTTCAGGAACGTGCCCTTGATCTTCGGTGCTGCAGTGGTATACCAGCGATTGCCGGTTCCTGCCAGTTGGATGCCGAATTCCACACCGTTGCCGCCCATGCCCACCATGACGGTGGAAAGCTCAATGCCCTTGCAGGAGCACAGGATGCTTTCCACACCGGCCATCATCACATGGAGGAAGAATCGGTCATTGGCGGAAAAATGCTTGATGACGGCATTCTTTTCCGCACATTCAGTATCCAGCAGGAAGGGGATCAGCTGTAATGCCAGACACATGGAGGCGGCGGGCTGGCGGTTGTGATTTTCGTCACCCATGCCTGCTGTTTTTGAGAGGATGGTGATCACATCAATGCCCCCGGTGGCACGGACTGCCTGTCCCAGAGCGGGGCCGTACACATCCCGGAACCAGCGAAGGTCATGCTCCACTTCTTCGTCATAAAGTCCCCAGCGCAGACACTTGGGATTCCCGCCGGGATGGAGGGGCGCAAAGCCCCGGCCGCCGAAGGTCTTGTCCTCCACCACGATGACAGGCATACTGGCGGAGGTGACCATGCAGGCGGCATTGCCCACGTTCATGGTCTGGGAGGATACAAGCTGGATTTCCCCACGCTCCACCATGGCCCAGGCCTCTTCTTTTGTGCTTGCCAGCCCCTCGTGGATGGCTGCCCCGCAGATGGAAGTCCGCTGGGGCGGTGTGACCCGGCCGGGTTCGATGCCGGGACCGGGGGTAAGAATCGTGGTTTTGGTCATTCCGGGGATCACGTCTATGGCAGGCCGCACATCTACCCAGACGGGGCGACCCTTGGTCATGATTTCCAGAACTCTGGCATTTGCCGCATCCACACGTTGTTCTATGGTCATGAAATAGTTTTCATCCTTTCTTATTCTGCATTTCACGCATTTGCTCGATCCGGTTTTGAACGACCTTCTGTACGAAAGGGTTCTGAGTATCCGCATCGAAGCTGTGGTAGGAACCCTCGACAATGTTGAGGGTCACCCGATTCCCAGCATCCTCCAGCCGCTTGGCGTAGGCAGCGGCTTCATCCCGGAGGATGTCGATGCCCTGTGGTTCAATGTAGGCACGCGGAAGCCGGGAAACATCCGGGGTGGTCATGGGAACAATATACTCGTCCAGCCCACCCTTGCCGTTTTTGAGATATTCCCGCCACATGGTCAGATTGTTCTTCAGGGGCCATGCCGCTTCCGCATACAACCGCATGGAAGCGTACCGGCTGCACCGATTGTCCAGCGCCGGATAAATCAGGCACTGACCCTCGGCAGGCCTTGTATTGTGATCTCTTGCCCACAGCGCCAAACCAGCCGCAAGGGTGCCTCCCGCACTTTCCCCGTAGAGAAGATAAGGCGCATCCTGCTTCTGGATCTCCTCCAAAATGCTCAGGCAGTCCCGGAAGGGATAGGGATTGGGGTGTTCCGGCAGGATGCGATACTCCGGCAGGTACACCCGAAGTCCTGCTTCCATGGCATACCGAGCCGCAAGCGCCATCATCATGGGCTGGATGGGCAAGAAAAAACCGCCCCCGTGGCAATAGAGCATGGAGGGCAGCTTCGGGCAGCTGCCCTCCGGTTCCAAGATATAACAATCTATGGTTTCACCGTCCCAGACCGCTTTCTGCTCCTTTCGCAGGGTGATTCCCTCAGGGGGGATGTAGGAGGAAACCTCTGTGCGTATTTTGCACACCATCATTTGGATCGCAGGAAGCAGTCTGGGATCGGCGAAATCAAGATTCATCCAGTTTCCCGGCGGTTTCAGCGCCGGGGAATAGAGGAAACGTGCCATCTTATCTGCCGATCTGAATGTCGGTCAGGTATTCGTAGTACTGGGCAATGGTGCTGTGGTCGCACTGGCCCTTGCCGTTGTTGTGGAGCCACTGCATGATCTCCATCACGGAAGCTGTCATGGGAACCGGGGCTCCCACGGCGTGGGCACAGTCCAGCACATTGTTCAGATCCTTGATGTGCAGATCAATCTTGAAGCCGGGCTTTTCGTTTCCGGTGATCATCATAGGTGCCTTGGCATCCATGACCGTGGAACCGGCGAGGCCGCCCCGAATCGCCTGGAACACCGCCTCAGGCTCCACACCGGCCTTCTGGGCCAGTGTCAGCGCCTCCGCCACAGCCCGGATGTTGCAAGCCACGATGATCTGGTTTGCCAGCTTCGTGGTGTTGCCTGCTCCCACCTCGCCGCAGCGGACGGCGGAGGCACCCATGGTCAGCAGCAGCTCCTTATGGGCATCAAAGACCTCCTGCTTGCCGCCCACCATGAAGGACAGGGTTCCGTCAATGGCCTTGGGCTCACCGCCTGAAACCGGGGCATCCAGCATCTCAACGCCCCGCTCGGCAAGAACAGCGGCAATTTCCTTGGATGCCACCGGGTTGATGGAAGAGCAGTCGATGAACACGCTGCCGGGCTTCATGAAGGACGCGATGCCATCTTCTCCCAGCATCACTTCCTTCACCTGAGGAGAGTTGGGCAGCATGGTGAGGACCACACCGCAGCTTTCGCCGATTTCTCTGGGCGTGGAAGCCACTGCGCCATAGGAAATGCAGGTATCTACGGGAGCCTGACTGCGGTTCCAGACCAGAACCTCCTTGTAGCCCGCTTTCAGAATGTTGTGAACCATGGGCTTGCCCATGATGCCCAGACCAATAAATCCGATTTTCATTTCAGTTTTCCTCCAATAATAGCATTTCAAAATCGTCAAGTTTGTTCAGGCGCAGAACGCCGTTTTCCAGAACTGCCTGCCCACCGTTCAGGGCTTCCGCCTTTAGGAAATGGCCGGGAATGTGCAGCTCGATGTCTGTCATGGGGATGGGGTCAAAGAAGCTGTTGCCGAAATACCCGCTGGCGTTGATGAGGAAAACCACCGTTTTGTTTTCCTTTTTCTTCAGCACCAGTTCTACACTGGGATGCAGCCCGGGGGCGATTTGAGGCAGACCGCAGAGTTCAAAAAGGACATCCTGCATGATATTCAGCGTGTTGGTGTACCCCTCGTTATGGTAGAAGCTGCCGCAGAACCAAGGGAAACACACCGCTTTTCCGCTGCCGAAGGAATGCACCGTCAGACCGGGATTTTCCGTTTCGGTCGTATGGTAGGCAATTTCCGGCGGACCGTAGTGCGGTTCCGGTTCGGTGCGCAAAAATGTCTTGATACCGGGGGCATACTGACAGACCCGAATCTCCGAGCCGGGGGCAATGATGGGAGCCTCGGCACTGCGCTTCAAAACCTGTGCATCGGAATCCGTCAGGGTGAATACGGTGCTGACGGTCTTTTTCCGCTCCGGTGCCTTTTCAATGCCCAAGCACTTGAGGGACGAAGAATCCCCCCGAACACCGCTGTCACCGGAGGACACCAGCATACCGCCCTTTTGGACAAAGGCATCCAGAAGCGCACATTGTTCAGGCTGCAAATCCCGGACATCTGCCAGAATCACCAGCTTTTTCCCTTCCAGCGCCGCCTCATTGACGCCGGAGGCCTTTGCCTCGTCAAAGGGAACGTGGCTGGCCGTCAACGCCCGAATCCAGCCGAAGCTTTCGGGGTCACTGCGGGACTGCTGAGATTTCATCACCAGCAGAACCTCGGCTCCACTGTGCAAACCGGCCAGCAGTACTTCATGGGCTTTGTGGAATCGGAATACCCTCCTGTGGGCCTCAAAGGTGGACCTGTCCCGGTGGTTATCCAGCCTGCCGATCACATAAACACTGGTCGTCCCCGCGTTTGCCAGATTCTGCCATTGGCGCAGGGCGGACACCCCGGGGGACACAGAGCTTTCCCGGTAGCGGAAGCCCATGTAATCCACGCTGGCATTGTCACAGACCAGACCTGCGAAGGCGGTCTGTCGGGCATTGGAGGAGGCACTGTACACCCAGATGGGAAGATCGATATCCGTGTGGGATTCGCTGCGGAGGTAATCCACCTTGTCCACCGCGATTTCCGGGGAGATGGCTTTGATGGCGGCGGTCATTTTAGCGCGGAGCTTTTTGCTGCAGCCCGCTTGAAAACCCATATAGCGCATGGCGACCGGGTTCTTCATATCCAACTTGTCCGGCACATCCAGATGGAACGCCGCCTTGAAACCCGCCTTGCAGCGGTCACAGGTACACATTCCATAAATGCTGCCGTCATAGCCAGTTGCCACAAAGCCCGACATATTGCAGTACACACCGTCAAAGGGGTGGGTGGTCAACAGCTCGGTCAGAATCTCCAGGACCTTCTCCTGCTGGTATTCACTATTCTGGCAGGTCTGGACAAAGCCGTTTTGATTGACGATGCCGCCGTCTGCGGTGCGGAATGCCCACTGGGGGTGCTGTTCATATACCGCATAAGGAATCTTGGAAAAGTCCATCCGGGCAATGACCCTGATACCTCGCTTATGGCAGGCATCCACGATTTCCTTCAGGCTGCTGCCTGTGAGATATTTGCTCACGGTATGGTAGGGCAGCTTGCTTTCATAGCTTGCGAGAATCCCTCCGGCATTCAATGTGACTACGGTTGCGCCGAAGTCCGTAAGGCTCTGTGCATAGCTTTCCGCATCAATGCCGTCCATATCGATTTCCCGGAAATTGGTCTGTACCATTCGCCAAGGGTAATTTGTCCACCAATGCTTTTCTTTGCTCATTTTTTCACATCCATTCACTGGGATCTGTCCAGCCCCGTTTTCCAAGGAATTTTTCCAGCATTTCAATGCGAATCTGTTCCTTCGGAACATTGTTGTTCATGAGCTTTGCCCAGCCGCCCTCTGCTTTTTCGACACTCATGGCATCACTGGGACGCATCAGATTCCGCAGGGGCTCTCCGGCTTCAAACCGGCGGGCGTTGTCCCGGATGATCTCGATGCTGGCAGCGGCTCGGTCAGGCACCTGAGGCGTGCAATGGGGGGTGATGTACACATTTTCCATTTTCCACAGGGGGCTTTCGGGGCTGAGGGGCTGCTCCTCAAATACATCCAAACCCGCACCGCTGAGTTTTCCGCTGTTCAAGGCATCGATCAGATCCTCGGTGCAAACAATACCGCCCCGCGCCATATTCACCAGGAAGGCGCCGTCCTTGCACTGAACCAGCGTATCCTTGTTGATCATGTGGAAAGTTTCATCGGTCAGCGCCAGCGTCAAAATGACAAAATCGGATTTCTCCAGCAGCGGCTGAATGGTATCGCCGTTGTTGGCGCAGTATTTTTGCAAAATATAGTCAAAGCCGTTGATGGGATACTTATCAAAGGCAAGGAGGTTCATCCCGAGAGCGTGCAGACGCGCAGCCAGCATTTTGCCGTTGTTGCCCATGCCGATGATGCCTGCTGTCCGACCATAAAGACCCTTCCACTGATTACTGCCCTCCACACCCCAGCGGCATTCCTGCTGGGCTTTCAGCAGTTCTTTTGTATGATAGCACGCCTGAAGCATGAAGTAGATGCAGTGCTCGGCCAGCACGGGAGCGCTGCGGCCGGCCGCACCGGTAACAGGAATGCCCCGCGCGAAAACCTCCGGCCGTGCGGAACCATTCAGACCGGCGTGGTCGCAATGGATCCATTTGAGCGTGTTTTCGCCCAGCAGGCAGGGATCCACATCACCCATGAGGATGGCTACGTCCGCATCCTTTACTTCTTCGACAAGGCGTTCTTTGTCAAAAAAATCCACATAGACAAACTCCGCATCCGGGAACACCCGGCGAAGTTTGTACATATTCTGTTTGTTGTACCACACGGTGGCAACAACTTTCTTGATTTCTGGCATTTCTGTTCCTCCTTGTTTTATGGAATTCTGTATTTGAAAGGACAATATTGTCAAATCTATGGAAATATGATACGATGAAAGCAAAATAGGGGGATATTACAATGGAGCTTCAGGATAAAATTGCATTTCTGTTGGATTTGATTCATTGCATCCATCACATGGATTACTGGGAATACACCCCGGAAGGTGTGCTGATCCGAAGTACATCCAATGCGGAGCATATGCTGGATGTACTTATAAAGAAAACCGGGTGCTTTGAGTATCTGCAGCGAAACATCGGAAACGCACCCCTGATTCTGGCTACCCAAAGGGATATTCGCTGGATTGGCGTAAAAGAGGAACGCGATGGAGAAGTCCTGTCCTATCACATTTTAGGTCCGTTTTTGATCAGTCGTTTTCAGGAACCCGTGGGCGAAGCCGATGTGCATTTGAAGAACAAAAATGCACCCAAGTTGTGGATAGAAAGACTGAACGAATGCCTGGCTCTCCTGAGCGTAATTCCCATCCAAAGCTACACCCAATATGCCATCATGCTGCATAAGCTGGTCAATGGGGAATCCGTTTCGGAAACAAACATCAACCACCAACCGCCACCCGTCACGATGCGCCTTCCCGAATCCGTGAAAATGAAAGACAATTCAAAGATAAAAGACAGGATGCACATCTATATGGCGGAGCGCTCCCTGCTGCAGGCGGTACGGGAAGGCGATGAGGATTCAGCAGCCGCCGCATCCCTGCAAACTAGGAAACACGTTGACCGGGTGCGGGAATACACCGGCAACCCGCTGCTGGATCTCAAAATCGGTTATACCACCTTCATCGCTATCTGCACCCGGGCCGCCATCGAAGGCGGTCTGCCTCCCTCGGTTGCGTACCCCCTCGGTGACAGGTACATTAAAAGGATCTATCAATCGAACAATCGGGAGCATATCTCAGAACTCGGAAACAGTATGTACCATGACCTTATTTCCCATGTTCATGCGCTGCGGGTCAACCCCAGCTTCTCCAAAGCGGTTCAGTCCTGCTGTGACTACATTCAGCTCCACTCCACAGAGCCTTTAAGTATTGATGTGCTGGCAAAACGTCTGGGATACGCCAAGTACTATCTATCCGCTTTATTTAAGAAGGAAACCGGCTGCTCCGTGGGGGACTATATCAAGATTGCGCGAATTGAGCGGGCAAAGGTGCTTTTGAAAAACACCGATCTCAATGTGGAGGATATCTGGGCAGAAATCGGGTTCTCCTCCCGATCCGTTTTCGGCAAGGCGTTTCGCAGTGTGGTCGGCATGACGCCCCGAGAATACAGAGATCAAAATATCCGCCTATGATCCTTCGGGGCAAGATTATGCTACCACATCCCCTTTTTGTTAAATAGAATAGAATTGCATAAAAATCGTCAGAATTACAGGTTATTTGGCAAACACTGTAATTCTGACGATTTTTGTGGAATTTGGCTCTATCCCGGTACGCACAATCCCATTACAATAAAGCTACCGGTGTAGGGGAGCAGCGTTGCCTCCTCTGCGAAAAACAAACAAATTGGAGGATTTACTATGAAAAGGCTGTACAAAAAAATTCTGACTGCGGTTCTGGCTTGCTGTGTCGCGCTGAGCCTCGCTGCCTGCGCCGGCGGTTCCGGCACCGGTACCGCGACCAGCCCCGCCGGCAATTCCGAAACCACTACCGAAACCACTGCCGAGAGCGCATCCCCGGAGGGAAGTGAAGCGCAGGATACGCTTGCGCGTTACGACTATGTGATCGATATGAAGGGCAACCAGACTGAGATCACCATTGCTACAAACCTGAAGAGCCTGAAGGGTGAGATTAAGAGCATGGGTCTGGAGTTCACCTCTTATTGTGAAATCGACGGCAACGTTCTGAAGCTGACCGAGTATGTGGACGGCAATGAGCAGGTCTGGAGCGGTGTTGCCGCATTCTCCTACACCCTCAATGACGACGGCACCGCAACCGCCATTGAATAAGCTACTGTAAGAGGAGTGTCTTATGAATCTGTTTAAGAAAATCTTTGGCGGTATGTCCGGATCTCACGATCCCCGATACCGCACCGCGTCACCCTTGGCTCTGACCCTGGGCTGCGCCTCCAGCGGCGGCAAAATGGTGTTCTTCGTCATGATGATGATGACCGGCTATGTGGCAAACACCGGTTTCGGTGTGGCTGTTGCCCTGACCGGAATTTTGACCACCATAAAAGCTTGGCTTGACGGCGGCATCGACCCGTTTCTGGCAGCCATCTTTGATAAGATGAAGGTGGGAAAATTCGGCAAAATCCGTGTTTTCCTTGCCATTGGCTATGTTATTCAGGCTATGTGTGCCATCCTGATGTTCAATGTGCTGGCAGGTAAGTTTACCGGCATTGCGGGCGTTGTAGTTTACATCGTGCTGTATTTTCTGTTCGTCATCGGCTATTCCGTGATGTCCATCGGCGGCACCTCCATTCCTACGATTCTGACCAATGACCCTAAGCAACGCCCCTTTATGAACTTTGTCCAGATGATTTACCGCTATGCCGGTCCCCTTTTGATCTCCAATGTCCTGAATCTGTTGGTTCTGCCTCGTTACGGCAACCAAATTTCCGCCGAAATGCTGCGGGAGGCTTGCTTCTGGTACTGCGGTTTTGCCCTCCTGTTTGTTTTGATGGCCTTCATCGGCGTCAGCAAGGTGGATACCCCCGAAGTTCTGGGCGTTCTGTTGTCCGATGAAAATGGCAACCAGAAGAGTGTTTCCGTCAAGGATATGCTGCGTATGGTGCGGGACAACAAGCCCTTGCGCTGCTATCTGGTAACCGGTATTACCGATAAGATTGCCAGCAACACCAACTCTCAGACCGTGATTTCCACCCTGCTCAACGGCGTTCTGATTTGCAGCTACCAGACCGCCAACACCATTAACAATGCCAGCACCGTCATCGGTTTTGTGTTCGCGTTCATGGGTGGTATCTTCATCGCAAAGTGGGGTGCCAAGAAGGCGACCACACTCACATCCTGGGTTTCCATCGGCATCAATACGCTTCTGGCGATTCTGTGCTTCGTGCTGGGTCCCACCGGTATGTCGAAGATTGGCGCAGGCGGCTTTGTGATGTTCCTGTACATGGCTCTGAACATGGGCAAGTCTGCCTCTACCATGATCCTGAGCACTGCAGAAGGCATGATGCGTTCCGATGTCACCGACTATGAGCTGGAGCGTTCCGGCAACTATATGCCCGGCACGGTCGGCGCAATTTACACCTTCTCCGAGCAGATTATCGCCTCTTTTGGCGCAACGATTGCCTCCCTCGCTGTTGCGGCGATTGGCTATACCACTACAATGCCCCAGCTGGGTGATAATGCCACCTGGAGCGTCCTGTGGGTGGTTCAGCTCATCTGCTTCGGTATGCCGATTCTTGGCTGGCTGGCAAACATCATTGCTATGCGCTACTATTCCCTGGACAAGGAGCGCATGGTTGAAGTGCAGACCTCCATTGCAGAGCGCAAAAAAATCGCAAGACAGGCTGCGGGTAAGTAAGCCCTCCGTGTACGATGGCCGCACATAGGAAATGAGAACATCTCCTGCAATACGGTACACAAAACGTGTATAAAAAAGCAACCGCATAGGGCAGATAGAAAGGCGATTGCTTGCAGAAAAAACGCACCGAACAACAGAGATTGCCGTTCGGTGCGTTTTTTGTAGATTAACATTTCATAAACAAAACTTCATCACCTTACAAACATCTTCCGGATAGAATAGGCACATCCTAAATCAAGAAGGGAGAAAAAGCATGAATCGCATTATAGCAGCTGTTATGGCGATAATCGTTGTAGTAGTAGGAGGCGTTGTTATCTACAGGAAACAAACATGAACAACGGCGAACCGCTGTGGCTGACGGGCTTTTGAATCCTTCCGCCCTGCGCTGTGCGGCCGCTCGGGTATTGCGGCTGATTCTGCACGGCGTTACACCCGGATGGAGAAAGGAAAATATATGAGAACACAAACCGATTGGAACCAGGGCTGGTACTTCCTGCGTCAGGACTGCGGCCCCGCACTGACACTGGCGCACGGTACGACCGTGACGCTACCCCACACATGGAACGCTCAGGACGGAACGGACGGCGGTAACGACTACTACCGCGGTCGCTGCTGGTATGTCAAGAAATTCTACGCGCCACGCTTAGCAGACGGGGAACAGCTGTGGGTCGAGTTCGAGGGCGCTGCCATGACAGCCGAGGTGTTTTGCAACGACAAGAGCATTGCCAAACACAGGGGCGGCTATTCGACCTTCCGCGCCGAGCTGACGCCATGGCTCAAGCCGGGCGAAAACCTGCTGGCGGTATCGGTCGATAATTCTGAAAACGACGCTGTCTACCCGCAAAAAGCCGATTTCACTTTCTACGGCGGACTTTACCGCCCTGTATATCTGGTAACCGTGCCTGCGGCGCACTTCGCGCTATCGTATCACGGCGGCAAAGGGGTGAAGGTGACGCCCGTTGTGAATCTGGAAGCGCGCCGCGCCGTGGTGACGGTGGAAGCCTACACAGAAAACGCAGACGGGGAAACGGTGACCTTCTCGGTCGCAGGGCAGACGCTGGCAGTTGCCGTGGAGAATGGGCGCGCCCAAGCGGTGTTCACCTTGGAGAATGTTCATTTGTGGGACGGTGTGGACGACCCGTACCTGTATACGCTGACGGCGTCACTGTCGAGCGGGGATACGGTTGGCACCCGCTTCGGCTGCCGCACCATCGCCTTTGACGCCGGGAAGGGCTTTCTCCTCAACGGCAGACCCTGCCGTTTGTGCGGTGCAGCCCGGCATCAGGATCGCCAGGGCTTGGGCTGCGCCCTGACCAACGCCGAACACGAGGAGGATTTGACCTTGCTGCGGGAGATGGGCGCCAACACCGTTCGTCTGGCCCACTATCAGCACGCACAGCGTTTCTACGACTTGTGCGATGAGTACGGTCTGGTCGTCTGGGCGGAAATTCCCTATATCACACAACACATGGAAAACGGCAGCCGGAACACGCACGACCAGATGACGGATTTGATTGTGCAGAACTACAACCACCCGTCGATCATCTGCTGGGGGCTTTCCAATGAAATAACAGCCTCGGGCGGCGTGACGCCCGACATGGTGGAAAACCACAAACGGCTCAATGATTTGTGTCACAAGCTGGACGCGACCCGTCCTACCACGATGGCCCATGCCTTCATGCTGGATATGGACGACCCGTTTGTGATGGCCTCGGACATCCGCAGCTACAACCTCTACTACGGCTGGTATCTGGGCGAGCTGGAACAGAACGACCAATTCTTTGACACGTTTCACCAAAAGCACCCCGGGGCGGTTATCGGTCTGTCGGAGTATGGTGCCGACGCGAACCCCGCATACCAGAACGGTCAGCCGGAAAAGGGCGACTGGAGCGAACCGTATCAGACCGTATACCATGAACATATGCTGAAAATGTGGTCGGAACGTCCCTACATCTGGGCTATGCACTGCTGGAATATGTTCGACTTTGCTGCCGATGGTCGGGACGAGGGCGGCAAACCCGGGCAGAACCAGAAAGGGCTGGTGACCTTTGACCGCAAGACGAAAAAGGATGCTTTCTATCTGTACAAGGCCTATCTGAGCAAGGTGCCTTTCGTGCATCTGTGCGGCAGCCGGTATGTGGACCGCCCGGAAGAGGTCACCGAGGTGAAGGTGTATTCCAACCAATCCTCCGTCACCCTGCTGGTGGACGGCAGGGAAGTCGGTACCCAGAAAGGGGACAAAATCTTCCGTTTTCAGGTGCCGCTGAGCGGGGAACATCTCATCGAAGCCCGCTGCGGTGACCTGCAGGATCGCATCACGGTGCGCAGGGTGGAAAAACCCAACCCAGCCTACCGTGCGGCGGGGGGTGAGGTGGTCAACTGGTTTGACCGCCCGGATGAGGTCACCCGGGAAGGTTACTATTCCATCCTGGATTCCATGGAATCCATCAAGAAAAGCCCGGCGGGGTCTGCTATGCTGACCCGGATGATGGAACAGGTCACATCAGGCTACGGAGATGTGGCCAAGAGCGTGACCCTGCCCGAAGCCGTGCAGCGGCAGATGGACAGGATGCCGCTGGAAAAGCTGCTTAAGCAGGCGGGCAAGAGCGTGACGCCCGCCATGGTCAAACAGCTGAACGCCGCGCTGAACCGTATCCCCCGCGTGGAATGATATCATAGCAAAAGCCGGAACGGTTGCCTTTTGCAGAGGAGGTCGTTCCGGTGTTTGTCTTTGTACAGGGAGAAATAGAACTTTCTTTACCTATGGCTTTGCGCCGTTCCTGTCGTTTGGTTGGGGATGAACCCCTGCGACAAGTCCTCTGCGGAAGCGTGTTCATCCAACGTTCCAAGTTGGTAGATGCTCTCCTCCGGGCAGGTCTTGCAGCTGGACAGCAGGTCGGGAATGGAGCGGTTGCGTTCCGTGTGCCGGATCTTGGCGTTGCGCTCGTTCTGGCTTTCCACAAAGTTGGAATAGCGGCTCTCATAGAACTGCCGTTCCACATCCGAGAAGGTCGCCCCCAGATCGTCCGGGTCTTGTGGGTCGAGAGCCGAACGGAAACCGTGGAAGCAATCCCAGTAGATGTTGCTCTTGGCTCGTTCCGGGTCGATGTGCTCACTGTTGGAAAGGTTGAAACTCCGGTCATTGTGTTTTGGGTTATAGGTGCCGTGGGTCCCGGCTCGTCCGTTGTGCCGTGTTAATTTCAGATAGACATTCCTCCGTTTCAACAGCTTGGCGTGGGAGAACGCAGCAGCGGAGCTGCTGGATCTGCCGCCGTTTTGCGCCAGATAATA
>OHAC01001741.1_pt1 | contig 19179 bp, 18 predicted proteins | sample 1577051 | NCBI WGS metagenome assembly OHAC01 (sample SAMEA3541499, study PRJEB24748) | human gut metagenome | biome: human gut; feature: human-associated habitat; material: faeces | place: China | collected 2012 | reverse complement strand
CACGGCCCTTGTCGATACTTAAATTGTTCTATTATCCCCAGACTTCCTCTGCGATTTCCTTCACCAGCGCAAGCTTTGCCCACTGTTCTTCTTCGGTCAGCTTATTGCCGATCTCGCAGGATGCGAAGCCGCACTGCGGGCTTAAGCACAGACGGTCTAACGGAACATACTTCGCTACTTCATTGATTCTTGCGATCACGGCTGCTTTGTCCTCCAGCTTCGGGGATTTAGTCGTAATGAGTCCCAGAACCACCTTCTTGTCTTCAGATACATGGGACAGACACTCGAATCCGCCGGAACGTGCATCGTCAAATTCCAGATACAGGGCATTGACCTGTTCCTTTCCAAATACCAGTTCTGCGACCTTATCGTATGCGCCGGTGCAGGCCCAGGTAGAATGAAAATTTCCACGGCAGATGTGGGTGTTAATCACCAGGTCTTCCGGTTTTCCCTCGATCACAAGGTTATTGATCTCTAAGAATTCTTTCTGCAGCTTTTCCAGTCCTGCATCATCAGTACCAAAGAACATTCTCGCCTTCGGATCTACAAAACAGCCCCAAGTACAGTCATCGAGCTGGATATTTCTGCAGCCTGCTGCATACAGGTCTGCAATCACTTTTTTGTAACCAGCTACCAGATCCGCGATCAGTTCCTCATCGTTTGGATAGATCTTTCTGGTATCCTCGATGTTCATCGGCATGACCAGCTGCTCTAAAAACTGAGCCGGTGCCGGAATCGTCTGCTTTGCCACAGTATTCTCATCTTCCAGCGCTTTCACAAATTTGAAATGCTCCACAAACGGATGATGTCCCACAGAGATTTTTCCTGTCAGGAACGTATCGTCGATCTTGGCTGCCTCATCGTGGAACGGAAGCCCATTTTCAGTCGCGCTGTGCCCCACGCCGTTAAAGCCCCACATGAAATCCAGGTGCCAGGTAGCACGGCGGAATTCTCCATCCGTGATCACATGGTATCCGGCTTTTTTCTGTTTCTCCACCAGATCCGTGATCGCGGTATCTTCTACCTTCTTTAATTCCTCTGCGGTAATCGTGCCTGCCTCAAAATCAGCGCGTGCCTTCTTTAAATAATCTGGTCTTAAAAAACTTCCTACATAGTCATAACGAAACGGGGTATGTTTGCTCATGGTCGGTGTTCTCCTTTTCTCTTTGTAACGCAGCCATTTTTTCAGTTTGCTAAAGTTCCTGTGCAAGCGCTCTCATTGTCTTTTCACAAATGTTCAATGGCATCTCAGTTGCATTATTTCTATATCGTTTCTGCAGGCTGTCAGCTTCTCTGCTGTTCATGGCACTTATCATACCCGCATTTCCTATTTCTGTAAAATATCGAAAAAAAGCGGTTTGTCATAGTTTTAGTCTATAGCAAACCGCTTTAACGCTTCGATATAATGTGCTGCAAACTTCCCGGGCACAACCTGTTTGTGGGTGATATACCCGATTTCCATATAATCTTCCGCTTCCAGAGGAACCGCAACAATATCCTTTCCATTCAGTGTTTCATTGATCACACCGCTGCAGATGGTATAACCATTCAGCCCGATCAGCAGGTTAAACAACGTTGCACGATCGCACACCCGGATATCTTTTTTGCTCTCCAGCGTGCTCAAGATTTCCTCCGAAAAATAGAACGCATTGTGGTCTCCCTGCTCATACGACAACCGCGGATAATCCTCCAGATCCTGCAGTGTCACTGATTTTTGTTCCGCCAGCGGATTTTTCGCCCCGACAAAGATATGGGGCTTTGCAAGAAAGAGTCGTTCAAACTTAAGGTTATGTTCCTTAAATGTCTTTCGCAAAACCGTTTCATTGAACTGGTTTAGATAAAGAACCCCGACCTCGCTTTTCAGCTTCGCGACATCTTCGATGATCTCGTAGGTCTGCGTCTCCCGGATACGAAAATCGTAGCTTTCCCCGCCATACGTCTTTAACAGCTCCACAAACGCCTCCACTGCAAAGGAATAATGCTGGGTGGATACACAGAACTGGTGGCGCACCGGCGCTGCTCCCGCATAGCGCTCCTCCATGAGCCTGGTCTGGGTGATCACCTGCCTTGCATAGCCAAGAAACTCCTCTCCCTCCGTGGTCAGAAGAATGCCCTTGTTAGTCCGCTGGAAAATAGTAATGCCAAATTCGTGCTCCAGTTCCCGGATTGCCGCAGTCAGGCTCGGCTGGGAAATGTAGAGCCGCTCCGCAGCTTTGCTGATGCTCTCCGCCTCAGCGGTCTCCACGATGTATTTTAATTGTGTCAGTGTCATAGGTTTGTCCTTTTTCTGATTGCGCTTTCTTTCATCATATCAATCTGTTCCGATCAGCACCCGCTTACCCTCAAACGCGAATCCATAACAGCGAATCCGGTCTTCCGATACACCGTGGGCAATCAGTTCCCGGTCATACTGTTTCTCCTGAATCTGCTTCAATGCCGCCTGAACCGTATCCCCAAGAGAAGTTTCCTCTTCCACCTCACGAACCTTAAACTCCAGAATGATGCCATCAAATTCCGGTTTTTGTGGAATCAGCATCACATCATAACGCCCCAGTCCGCTCTCCCGGTTGGACCGGATCAGATAAGCATCCCGCAGCTCCACCAGAAGCCCAAGCACAAAGCCATGATAAAAGCGCTCCGGCTGTGTCCGCTCAGACGGATGATTTCCTGTGTCAAAGCTGCTGAAAGTAGTCAGAGCCACATCATTCATATAGGCGTTCATTTCTTTTATATTTCCCTTTAAAAGAGCCTCGATGAACGCATTATAATTGGTTCCGGACTTTTCAAACCATCCGGAAAACATATCAGAAAACATCCCCAGCGTTTCCAGATTTGTGATCATCAGATGATACCACGGTTTTCTCCAGGCTCCGCGATATTCGACCTGCTCCACCCGTAAATACCCGCTGGCCACAAGCAGACTCCAGATTGCGTTCTGCACATGATCCAGCTGGTCAAATACGATCTGCTCATCAAAGGTTACCACAATTTTTCCTCCCTGAAGCAGATCCTCCATGCCTTCCTTTATTTCCGCAGATGCCGTCCGGATCAGCTTGTTGATCAGCGTATTTCCACTGGTTGCTGCCCAGTAGGCCATGAATGTTTTCTCCCGCAGGAAATTCGTGATGGACCACGGATTATAGACATCCCGCTTTGATCCAAACGTGAAGCCATCATACCAGCGCTTCACTTCTTCTTTTTGCTCTATTAGACCAAACTGTTCCAGAGATGCAAATACCTCTGCTTCCGTAAAGCCAAAACAGTCTGCATACCGCTTCGAGGTGGTTGTGATTACACTGAGGTTATTCAGATCCGAAAAGACAGATTCCTTCGAAACACGGGTAATTCCCGTCATCATTCCACGTTCCAGATACGGGTTTGTTTTGAATGTCGCATTGAACAGACTCCGGATAAAGGAAGTAAATTCGTTCCAGTACCCATGCACATATGCCTCCTGCATGGGGGTATCGTATTCATCCAATAATATGAGCACACGCTTTTCCCAGAAATGGTGCAGGTAATAAGACAGATTTTTCAGGGCATCCTGAGCTGTCACATCATCCATTTCACAGTTCATTACTTTTATAAACTGCTGTTTTTCTGTGTCCGCAAAGCACGCTGTATCCAGAAGATAACGGTGCTGACGATAAGTATCGCCAATAATATGCCGGATTTTCTGAACTGTGTCCGTATAACAATTCTGCTTTACATCCGCAAAACTTAAAAATATAACCGGGTAAGTTCCCTGAAGCTTCTGATATTTCTCCTCATTCCATATCTCAAGACCGCTAAAAAGATCAAAGCGGTCTGCATACCGTTTTGAAAAGAAACAATCCAGCATACTCATATTCAGCGTTTTTCCAAACCGCCTAGGGCGGGTAATCAGCGTAACCGAATCTCCTGACTCCCACCACTGTGAAATCAGTTTTGTTTTATCAATATAGAAATAATTGCCTTCCCGCAGGGACGCGAAATCCTGCTTTCCGATTCCGATCGTACATGGCATCTGCTCCACCCCGTTTCTGTTTCAAATTTATCTATTATCTTATCATATCCGGGAATCGAAATCCATATGGATATCCAGTTTCAGGATATCATCCAACAGCACACATTCTCCTTCCTGTGTCCCATTCTGCAAAATGATTCCCCGCCTGTCATGATTGATTTTTTTAACTGCAGCAGTGAACGTGCGGTAAGCACCTCCTGCTTTGTATTCATCTGGAATAAAGCAGGTGACAGTGACCCTTGGAGCTGCCTGATTTTTCCCGTTTTCTAAGTTCTGCAGCTGCGCTTCCAGCTCCCGCAGCTGCTCATCCAATGCTGCTTTCTCATACTCGTCCAACTCCCGCCTTTGCTCGGTCTGACGCGCAGTCTCCTTCACCGCATCGCCGTAGCCGGTCAACGCCGCAAACGGGGAAAACTGGGCATCACGGTCCTTAAGGTCCATCGGCGGGTGATTGCGCGACACCGGACGTTTGAGATACAGCATATTTTCATATTTCAAGAAATCAGTTTCTCGTTCCATATCGGTTCTCTCCCTTTGCCAATTTCTGACACATAAATGCTTTCATTCCTGTCTTCCAGAAACATGCTCTTATGCCTTGTGCCCTCCGATCTGGTCATTGCGCTCTTTTGCCGTCGCACCTTCACACAGATTCATGCCCTTTAAGATCGCATTTTTTCCGAATTTTTTCTTGATATCCAGCATCGCATGCTGCAGGCGTTTTTCGCGTTCCAGTTCCTGCTGCTCCTTTTGGCGTTTCTGTTCCAGGGCCGCGTAATCGGTAAAAAGATCAAGCTGTTCGGCCACCGGTTCCCGTTTCACTTCAGTCTCCGGCATGACATGATTTGCAGTCAGATACACCCGCCGGATCAAAAGCTTTTCATCGATAATGCGGTCATACAATGCCAAAACTGCATCCAGGATCTGCCGGGTTGAGGAAATAAAACACCCCAGATTTTCCGTTCCGTGAGCATGCTTTGGAATATTTCTGCCGTACCGGTCCTTCGTAACCTCGCCACGGTAGGAACCGCTGCGTTTCGGATCCGTCAGATTCTCAATATCGTAGCCTACTGTTAAGACCATCTGGTCTGTCACAAGCCCCTGGTCTACCAGCTGTAATGAAAGCTGGTCTGCCATTTCTTTGACCACGAGCCGCGTCTTCTGTGCCGTATACGGACAATGCAGCACCTGCCCGGAACCAACACTATTGTTTTCCGGCTTATAAGCCTTGATATGCTCCATGCGGCATGGCTCATAGCCCCAGGCATGATCGATCAGAAGCTCTGCATTGATGCCAAACAAACGGTACAGCAGTTCTTCATTGTGATAATCTCCTGGCTTTCCAATGGAGCAGCGCGCGACATCGCCCATCGTCAGCATACCATGTTCCTTCAGCTTTGCCGCATAACCGCGGCCAACCCTCCAGAAATCGGTGATGGGCTGATGCGTCCAGAGTTTGCGCCGGTAGCTGATCTCGTCCAGCATGGCGATCCTGGCTCCATCCTCATCTGCCGAAATATGCTTCGCTTCGATATCCATGGCGATTTTGGCAAGATACAGATTCGTACCAATCCCTGCTGTAGCAGTAATCCCGGATTTTGCAAAAATCTCCTTCATAATCTTTTTCGCATACTCCCGCGCCGTACAGCCTGCTGCCTGCAGATAATTCGTCAGGTCGATAAACACCTCATCGATTGAATAGACATGAATATCCTCCGGCGCCGCATATTTTAAGTAGATTTCGTAAATTTTCGTACTCATTTCCATATATCGGGCCATACGCGGCGGCGCGATCAGATAGTCGATCTGATACTCCGGATGTTTTGCCAGTTCATCTGCCTGTGCAGAAGCCCCCGTAAATCTGCCGCCTGGAGCAAGGCTTCTCCGCTTCGCATTGGCACGGCGCACCTGCTCGATCACCTCAAACAGCCTGGCTCTCCCCGGGATCCCGTATGCTTTCAAGGATGGGGAAACCGCCAGGCAGATGGTCTTCTCCGTGCGGGACGGATCCGCTACCACCAGGTTGGTCGTCAGCGGATTTAAGCCGCGGTCCACACACTCCACAGATGCGTAGAACGATTTCAGGTCCATACACAGATACATCACAATTACTCCTTCGCCACTGCCCCGATCGGGCAGATGTCATAACAAATTCCGCAACTATCACAAAAACGCAGATCGATCCGGTAATGCCCCTGGCGCGGAACCAGCGCGTGAAGCGGACACTTCTGGGCGCAGCGTCCACAGCGGGTACAGTTGTCTAAAATGTAGTATACCGTTTTTTCTTCCTGAACATTCATTTCATTTGCCATGATCTCTGATTCCTCTCTTAATTGCTGCAGTATTCCTGTTCATTGCTCCGCAGTCACTTTGACTTCCATACTGATATCAGTATACCATACCCTGTTCATTCTGTCTACAAACAGGTCGAACATTTGTTCTTTCATTCTTTTCTATCAAACACAAGAGGGACGAAAGCTCCACATTTCTGCATTGCTTTCGTCCCTTCTGTTATAACATTCTATAAATTTTCTGTTTTAAATGTCGTATATCCCTCATAATAGTAACTGTGGTCGATTCCTTTCATAAAGACTTCTCCACTGTCCACCTCATCGGTCAGCGCCGCTTTCAGCAGCACTTTAATCTCTACATCCTTGATCGGACTCCGCTCCATAGCAAGAAGATAATCTTCCTTATCTACCTTACTCCAGTCGACGACCTGTCCGAGTGCCTGTTTCAGCATCTGGTCAAGCCAGATTCGCATACTGCGCCCGTTTCCTTCCCGAAACGGATGTGCGATATTCATTTCCACGTATTTTTCGATGATTTCATCATAGGTTGACCATGGCATTTTATCAATGTTCGCAAGTGCTGCTTCCAGATACATAAGCGGAGCAAAACGGAAATTTCCTTTTGCCAGATTCACGGTTCGCAGTTTCCCCGCAAACTCATAAATATCTTCAAAAAGGTATTTGTGTATCTCCTTCAATGATGCAAACGTCCCTGCGGGAAGCGTGTCCAGCTTCCCGCTTTCAAACAGCCATACAGCCTTTTTCTTGCTGATTCGTTCCTCTTCACGGGCAAGTTCTGCGGAATCGGTAATACCTAATTTATTTTCCAGAGCCATGAGTTCCTCCAAAATCTGTTTTTTTCATTATATGGGATTTCTTTTGGAAAAGCAAGGTCATGACCTGTTCGCCATTACAACCTATATATACCTGGAAACAATTTCGTTTCCACTCGTTAGAATATCTTCCCCGGCAGTTTCTTCTTCTCCTTCACCGGAAATTCCCGGTCGAATAGTTCGGCCTTCTCTTCATCCACAAAATATCCGGCTGGTGGTGCATATTCCCCGGTGATCCCATTTAAATATCCTGGGATCAATTCCTTGCAAAGGAAAAATGGTGTTTCCTCCCCATCCGGTACATCATGATACCGGATGCCAAATTCACTGGCCAGGCGAAATCCGCTCTTTCCGTAAAAATCGATATTTCCTTCCATACAGATCGAGCCATACCCAAGTCCGGCTGCTTTTTCCAACGAAGCATCCAACAAAATTTTTCCGTAACCTTTGCATTTCAGTTCTGGTGTAATGCAGATTGGTCCCATGGTCATGATCGGGATGCTCCGCCCGTCATCTGCCTTGATTTCTGCTTTCATAAACATATTCTGACCAATGATTTTTCCGTCCAGTTCCATCACAAGATCCAGTTCCGGAATAAAGGCCGGATCCTTTCTTAACTGATTCAGCACATAATGCTCCAAACATCCCGGGCGGTATACATTCCAGAAACTTTCCCGGACCAGATTCTCTACCTCACGATGTTCTTCCTGTTTTTCCAGACGGATTTTCATAGAATCTTTCATTCTGCTCTCTCCTTTTTCAATTCCCTGCAACACTGTTCCAGGCAGGCATCGGCAAGCGCAGTCACCTCCGCTTTCTCTGACTCTTTCGCACCGTCATACACCGCATACAAAAGAAACATCGGCGCGTAAAAAGATGCAGCTTTCTTCTGCGGATTGGCAAAGCCCATACCGGCAAATAAATCTGCCACATACCCCATGGGACCCGATGCCAGATATTGCTGGTAGAGTTCTCCCATCCGCTGACTTCGAAACTGCTCCAGAGTCAGCAGTTTCCGGAATGAATGGCATTGCCCGGAATCACCTCCAGGGATGCCAGCGTCTGCGTTACTGCATTTGCGGTAATCGCACTGGTTCCTCCGGCTCCCAAGACGCTGTCCCGCTACAATGGCACCGCCTGCAGCAAGCGCCGCAAAAATATAAATCAGCAGTTGGAACACGCTGTCGATCAGGGAAACGCCGGATACTGCTGCCTCCCCAACGCTGGACACCATAATGGAATCCAAGAGTCCTACCACCAGCTTCAGAGCCAGTTCAATGACAAGCGGGATCACCAGATGGATCAGATCGCGGTTAGAAAAATCGGGTTTGTTGGTTTTTGTTTCATTACTTCCTTCTCCTCAGTCGTAATCAGAATACGCAAAAAAATGCAGATATTCTTTCGAATACCTACATTTTATTATTGCGGTCTTATGGAAATGTCTAATGATTCTTTTTATCTGTCGCAAATCTGTTCCAGAATTTCACCAATATCCCCGTTAATACAGATCGCCCTTTTCCGGATTTCTTCCGGTGCATACGCCTGCCCGTAATTCAGACACACATACACTGCGTTTGGATTGCGGTCGGTCATCTGCCAGAACGGATACTTTATGATACCAGGGGTGTTGTAACCGCAGCCTAATTCTAAAAATACAACCTTCATTCCTTCATGACGACGCAGGAATTCACTGTACCATTCCGCTGCCTTATGCCAGCCCTCATCCTCCACAAAAGAATCGTCGCAGCGCAGGTTCATGGTCATAGGTCTGCTGCAATGCGGACAATATGGAACCAGCTCCTCTGGAATTTTCATTTTGGGTTTCACGCCTTCCGGTAATGTCAGACTATGGTCTGCTCCGATGATAAAGCCCTGTGCACTCAGCATCTGGCGAAGCAGGGATTCATTGTCACTGTTTTCCTGACAGCATGGTTTGGAGCACTGAAACAGCCCGTAATCTCCCTGCGTGTAGAACAGACGCTTTTTCTCAAACCCGGCTTTCTGGAAGCAATGGTCTACGTTGGTGGTCAGGACAAAGTAATCTTTGTCCTTTACCATCTGGAATAGTTCCTCATAAACCGGCTTTGGCGCATTCTGGTAACGGTTGATCCAGATATAGCGGCTCCAGTAAGCCCAGTGCTCCTCCAATGTCTGATATGGATAAAATCCGCCGGAGTACATATCCGTGAACCCGTATTCTTTCGCAAAATCAGAAAAATAATGCTCAAACCGTTTTCCACTGTATACAAAACCTGCCGAGGTAGAAAGGCCGGCTCCTGCGCCGATCACGATCGCATCTGCCTCTTCTAATACGTCTTTCAAACGCTCAATCTGCCCGGTCTGCGCCGAGCAGTTTTCTGTAGATTTCTTTGTCCATATCTTTGAAAACATTGAATACCACCTTCTTTGTCCTGGTTTCTGTTGCTAAAAAGTTTTTAACCGTCTGCACGGCAATTTCCGCAGCCTTTTCATTTGGAAAATGAAACTCTCCGGTCGAAATGCAGCAAAATGCAATGCTCTCCACCCCGGACTCCGCCGCCAGGGTCAGGCAGGACCGGTAACAGCTTTCCAAAAGTTCACAATCCCGCTCTGTCACTGCACCACGGATGATCGGTCCAACCGTGTGAAGCACATATTTGCATGGCAGATTAAAAGCCGGTGTGATTTTCGCCTGACCAGTTGCCTCCTCATGTCCCTGTTTGCGCATCATATCTGCGCAGTACAAGCGCAGCTGGATTCCGCTACGGCTGTGGATGATGTTGTCGATGCAGCCATGAAGCGGATAAAAGCAGCCGCACATGCCGCTGTTCGCTGCATTGACGATCGCATCCACCTTCAGAGTGGTGATATCGCCCTGCCAAAGCACCATACGCGGATCTAAAGAAACCGGAGTGAGCCCGGACACATCGGTCAGCACCCGCTTACTCTGCTCCTCCTGCAGATACGCATCCTGAATTTTCAAAAATTCCTCTGAGATTTTTTCCGGTTCACGGACATTCATCAGGGCACGGAGCAGATCATCCTGCTCCTTCTTTCCGGAAGGAATCTCCATTCTGCGATTCTGCGCCCGCTCATCGCAAAGCGACCGGATCAGATATTGCCGACGCTCACTCTGGTTCATACAATACACCTCATTTCCTGCTGTTGCTTTTTCTAACAATTTCATCCTATCACAATTTCCAGTTTTCATAAAGTGTGCCTGGAACTTTGAAAGCCCCAGGCACTCCATGCATTTTCTATCTCTCTTCCTCTGGTATTCGATTCCGATTCACGCTCACTCTGGAAACGATATTAGAACTCGTAAGGCGGGTTTCCGGAGAAATCTGCGATCAGGCCGTGTGCATTTTCCAGATAGAATACCTCGAAGATCGGGTTTTCTGCAGTCTGGTACTGGCTCTTTACGATCGGATTTGCAATGCACATTTCCTTCACTGCCATGTTGTTCTCAAACACAGCCTTGCCGTGCAGACGGATCCATGCGTACTCCGAGCTGGAAACAGAGATCTCAATCTCCGGATTCTCCTGCATATCTTTGTACACTTCCTTGGTGTTGTTGGTGCAGAACCAGAGTTTTCCATCCATTTCACCGGAAAACATAAACGGGCGGCATTTTGCCTTGCCATCACGTCCTACGGTTGCCAGATACTGTACCGGGTTTGCCTGTAAAAATTCTACTACTTTGTTCATGTTCTTATCCTCCATGATAAATTTGATGATTGAGTTGAGTATTTGGTTTTGAAAGGTTTTTCCTTTCGATGACTCTACTATAATGGAAGATTGGAAAATGTGAAAGTACGCACAATATTGTGGTGTAGTTACCGGAAGGAAACTACTTGAAACCCCAAAGCTGCTATATTATAATTAGTTATTATATTAAAATCTGAATTTTTGGAGGAAATCATGCCAGATTTACAGACTACTACAGAGAAAAAAAGCAGCACATGCCTCACGGAGACATCTGCTGCTTCTGCGATCAAAGAACTTCCGGCCTGCCCGGTGGAGACTACCCTCATGCTCATCAGCGATAAATGGAAGGTACTCATCCTGCGGGATCTGCTTCCGGGAACCAAACGGTTTGGAGAACTGAAAAAATCAATCGGTCATGTCAGTCAGAAAGTACTGACCGCCCAGCTTCGCCAGATGGAAGAAAGCGGTCTCCTGACCCGCAAGGTCTATGCGGAAGTACCGCCAAGAGTGGAATACACGCTCACAGACCTTGGCTATAGCTTAAAGCCGATCATGGATGCCATGTGGACCTGGGGCGAGAATTACCAGCGTTCCCACTAATGTTTACGGAACCCAGTACCGGATGATCTGTACGATCTGCTCCTGCCGTACAATGATTACGGTACTGTTGCATCCAAATGACAACTCACTATTTGCACCATCTTATCATATCTGCGGATCAAAATCCATATGGATGGCCACTGCCCCGATCGGGCAGATGTCATAGCAGATTCCGCAGCCATCACAAAAACGCAGATCGATCCGGTAATGCCCCTGGCGCGGAACCAGCGCGTGAAGCGGACACTTCTGGGCGCAGCGTCCACAGCGGGTACAGTTGTCTAAAATGTAGTATACCGTTTTTTCTTCCTGAACATTCATTTCATTTGCCATGATCTCTGATTCCTCTCTTAATTGCTGCAGTATTCCTGTTCATTGCTCCGCAGTCACTTTGACTTCCATACTGATATCAGTATACCATACCCTGTTCATTCTGTCTACAAACAGGTCGAACATTTGTTCTTTCATTCTTTTCTATCAAACACAAGAGGGACGAAAGCTCCACATTTCTGCATTGCTTTCGTCCCTTCTGTTATAACATTCTATAAATTTTCTGTTTTAAATGTCGTATATCCCTCATAATAGTAACTGTGGTCGATTCCTTTCATAAAGACTTCTCCACTGTCCACCTCATCGGTCAGCGCCGCTTTCAGCAGCACTTTAATCTCTACATCCTTGATCGGACTCCGCTCCATAGCAAGAAGATAATCTTCCTTATCTACCTTACTCCAGTCGACGACCTGTCCGAGTGCCTGTTTCAGCATCTGGTCAAGCCAGATTCGCATACTGCGCCCGTTTCCTTCCCGAAACGGATGTGCGATATTCATTTCCACGTATTTTTCGATGATTTCATCATAGGTTGACCATGGCATTTTATCAATGTTCGCAAGTGCTGCTTCCAGATACATAAGCGGAGCAAAACGGAAATTTCCTTTTGCCAGATTCACGGTTCGCAGTTTCCCCGCAAACTCATAAATATCTTCAAAAAGGTATTTGTGTATCTCCTTCAATGATGCAAACGTCCCTGCGGGAAGCGTGTCCAGCTTCCCGCTTTCAAACAGCCATACAGCCTTTTTCTTGCTGATTCGTTCCTCTTCACGGGCAAGTTCTGCGGAATCGGTAATACCTAATTTATTTTCCAGAGCCATGAGTTCCTCCAAAATCTGTTTTTTTCATTATATGGGATTTCTTTTGGAAAAGCAAGGTCATGACCTGTTCGCCATTACAACCTATATATACCTGGAAACAATTTCGTTTCCACTCGTTAGAATATCTTCCCCGGCAGTTTCTTCTTCTCCTTCACCGGAAATTCCCGGTCGAATAGTTCGGCCTTCTCTTCATCCACAAAATATCCGGCTGGTGGTGCATATTCCCCGGTGATCCCATTTAAATATCCTGGGATCAATTCCTTGCAAAGGAAAAATGGTGTTTCCTCCCCATCCGGTACATCATGATACCGGATGCCAAATTCACTGGCCAGGCGAAATCCGCTCTTTCCGTAAAAATCGATATTTCCTTCCATACAGATCGAGCCATACCCAAGTCCGGCTGCTTTTTCCAACGAAGCATCCAACAAAATTTTTCCGTAACCTTTGCATTTCAGTTCTGGTGTAATGCAGATTGGTCCCATGGTCATGATCGGGATGCTCCGCCCGTCATCTGCCTTGATTTCTGCTTTCATAAACATATTCTGACCAATGATTTTTCCGTCCAGTTCCATCACAAGATCCAGTTCCGGAATAAAGGCCGGATCCTTTCTTAACTGATTCAGCACATAATGCTCCAAACATCCCGGGCGGTATACATTCCAGAAACTTTCCCGGACCAGATTCTCTACCTCACGATGTTCTTCCTGTTTTTCCAGACGGATTTTCATAGAATCTTTCATTCTGCTCTCTCCTTTTTCAATTCCCTGCAACACTGTTCCAGGCAGGCATCGGCAAGCGCAGTCACCTCCGCTTTCTCTGACTCTTTCGCACCGTCATACACCGCATACAAAAGAAACATCGGCGCGTAAAAAGATGCAGCTTTCTTCTGCGGATTGGCAAAGCCCATACCGGCAAATAAATCTGCCACATACCCCATGGGACCCGATGCCAGATATTGCTGGTAGAGTTCTCCCATCCGCTGACTTCGAAACTGCTCCAGAGTCAGCAGTTTCCGGAATGAATGGCATTGCCCGGAATCACCTCCAGGGATGCCAGCGTCTGCGTTACTGCATTTGCGGTAATCGCACTGGTTCCTCCGGCTCCCAAGACGCTGTCCCGCTACAATGGCACCGCCTGCAGCAAGCGCCGCAAAAATATAAATCAGCAGTTGGAACACGCTGTCGATCAGGGAAACGCCGGATACTGCTGCCTCCCCAACGCTGGACACCATAATGGAATCCAAGAGTCCTACCACCAGCTTCAGAGCCAGTTCAATGACAAGCGGGATCACCAGATGGATCAGATCGCGGTTAGAAAAATCGGGTTTGTTGGTTTTTGTTTCATTACTTCCTTCTCCTCAGTCGTAATCAGAATACGCAAAAAAATGCAGATATTCTTTCGAATACCTACATTTTATTATTGCGGTCTTATGGAAATGTCTAATGATTCTTTTTATCTGTCGCAAATCTGTTCCAGAATTTCACCAATATCCCCGTTAATACAGATCGCCCTTTTCCGGATTTCTTCCGGTGCATACGCCTGCCCGTAATTCAGACACACATACACTGCGTTTGGATTGCGGTCGGTCATCTGCCAGAACGGATACTTTATGATACCAGGGGTGTTGTAACCGCAGCCTAATTCTAAAAATACAACCTTCATTCCTTCATGACGACGCAGGAATTCACTGTACCATTCCGCTGCCTTATGCCAGCCCTCATCCTCCACAAAAGAATCGTCGCAGCGCAGGTTCATGGTCATAGGTCTGCTGCAATGCGGACAATATGGAACCAGCTCCTCTGGAATTTTCATTTTGGGTTTCACGCCTTCCGGTAATGTCAGACTATGGTCTGCTCCGATGATAAAGCCCTGTGCACTCAGCATCTGGCGAAGCAGGGATTCATTGTCACTGTTTTCCTGACAGCATGGTTTGGAGCACTGAAACAGCCCGTAATCTCCCTGCGTGTAGAACAGACGCTTTTTCTCAAACCCGGCTTTCTGGAAGCAATGGTCTACGTTGGTGGTCAGGACAAAGTAATCTTTGTCCTTTACCATCTGGAATAGTTCCTCATAAACCGGCTTTGGCGCATTCTGGTAACGGTTGATCCAGATATAGCGGCTCCAGTAAGCCCAGTGCTCCTCCAATGTCTGATATGGATAAAATCCGCCGGAGTACATATCCGTGAACCCGTATTCTTTCGCAAAATCAGAAAAATAATGCTCAAACCGTTTTCCACTGTATACAAAACCTGCCGAGGTAGAAAGGCCGGCTCCTGCGCCGATCACGATCGCATCTGCCTCTTCTAATACGTCTTTCAAACGCTCAATCTGCCCGGTCTGCGCCGAGCAGTTTTCTGTAGATTTCTTTGTCCATATCTTTGAAAACATTGAATACCACCTTCTTTGTCCTGGTTTCTGTTGCTAAAAAGTTTTTAACCGTCTGCACGGCAATTTCCGCAGCCTTTTCATTTGGAAAATGAAACTCTCCGGTCGAAATGCAGCAAAATGCAATGCTCTCCACCCCGGACTCCGCCGCCAGGGTCAGGCAGGACCGGTAACAGCTTTCCAAAAGTTCACAATCCCGCTCTGTCACTGCACCACGGATGATCGGTCCAACCGTGTGAAGCACATATTTGCATGGCAGATTAAAAGCCGGTGTGATTTTCGCCTGACCAGTTGCCTCCTCATGTCCCTGTTTGCGCATCATATCTGCGCAGTACAAGCGCAGCTGGATTCCGCTACGGCTGTGGATGATGTTGTCGATGCAGCCATGAAGCGGATAAAAGCAGCCGCACATGCCGCTGTTCGCTGCATTGACGATCGCATCCACCTTCAGAGTGGTGATATCGCCCTGCCAAAGCACCATACGCGGATCTAAAGAAACCGGAGTGAGCCCGGACACATCGGTCAGCACCCGCTTACTCTGCTCCTCCTGCAGATACGCATCCTGAATTTTCAAAAATTCCTCTGAGATTTTTTCCGGTTCACGGACATTCATCAGGGCACGGAGCAGATCATCCTGCTCCTTCTTTCCGGAAGGAATCTCCATTCTGCGATTCTGCGCCCGCTCATCGCAAAGCGACCGGATCAGATATTGCCGACGCTCACTCTGGTTCATACAATACACCTCATTTCCTGCTGTTGCTTTTTCTAACAATTTCATCCTATCACAATTTCCAGTTTTCATAAAGTGTGCCTGGAACTTTGAAAGCCCCAGGCACTCCATGCATTTTCTATCTCTCTTCCTCTGGTATTCGATTCCGATTCACGCTCACTCTGGAAACGATATTAGAACTCGTAAGGCGGGTTTCCGGAGAAATCTGCGATCAGGCCGTGTGCATTTTCCAGATAGAATACCTCGAAGATCGGGTTTTCTGCAGTCTGGTACTGGCTCTTTACGATCGGATTTGCAATGCACATTTCCTTCACTGCCATGTTGTTCTCAAACACAGCCTTGCCGTGCAGACGGATCCATGCGTACTCCGAGCTGGAAACAGAGATCTCAATCTCCGGATTCTCCTGCATATCTTTGTACACTTCCTTGGTGTTGTTGGTGCAGAACCAGAGTTTTCCATCCATTTCACCGGAAAACATAAACGGGCGGCATTTTGCCTTGCCATCACGTCCTACGGTTGCCAGATACTGTACCGGGTTTGCCTGTAAAAATTCTACTACTTTTTTCATGATCGTTCTCTCCTTTATTTTTATTATTCGCTTAAATAACATTTTCTTATGTTCATGACCGGCCGGCCATTGTTGTAACCTTCTTTATTACATCAAGTAATATAACATCGTTTTATTGTAATGTCAATAGTTACAACTAGATTTTTTATATTTTTTTCTCAAGTGCTTTTTTATACCATGAAATATCACTGAGCAATTTCCCAAAATATAAAAAACCGCTACTCAGCAGATTTCATAACTTCTCTGCTTGGTAGCGGCTTATCATTTCTGTGATGCGCTTTCGCGATTCTGTTCTGTTTTATCTTTTACTACTGAAGATATTTCTCCAGATCTTCTTTCACATCCTCCAAAGTGATAGACTGAAGCTCACGCTCCATTGCGTCCTGCACCTGCTGCAGCTTATCATCCAGGATATTGTGGATATTTTTTCCTACCGGACACTGCGGGTTGGGACTCTCGTGGAAGTGAAAGAGCTTGTTGTCTTCCACACACTCCACCGCTTTATATATATCCAGAAATGTGATTTCTGATAACGGTCTGGTAATGGTAGTTCCGCCGGTTCCCCTGGCAACCTGCACCAGACCGGCAGCCTTCAGCTGCAGAAGGATCTTGCGGATGATCACCGGATTTACATTGGTACTGCCCGCAATAAAATCACTGGTTACTTTATATTCATTCTGAAACGTATCAATGCATGTAAAAATGTGCACTGCTAACGTAAATCTGCTGGATATCTGCATTCTTCTTCACCTCTTCTGTTTTTTCTTATCATATATCCTTCCCGTTGTAATGTCAATGATTACAGTAAGGTGAAGATCAAAATCACCTCGTCATCTGATAAAATGAGTAAATGCCCGTTCTTCTGTTTCCGGAAGCCCGAATTTTTCTTTTCCCAGGGCAATGCTCTTCATGAGGAATGTCATGTTTCTGGCAAGGACACGCATGGTCTGCTTACCTTCCTCATCCTGTTCTGCTTCTCCCTGCTCCCGTCCATGAATGGAATTCCAGTACTGGCTGGATGCGATGGGCATATTTGAGATGGTGAAAAATTTGTTCAGCTCATCAAAGGTGGCGGAACATCCGCCACGTCTTGCACAGACAACGCTGGCACCTACCTTCATGGTCTTGTCAAAATGGGTGCTGTAAAAAAGTCTGGTAAGAACAGCAACCAGTGTGGCATTGGCAGAAGCAAAATAGACCGGACTGGCAACTACAAGACCGTCTGCTTCTTCAAATTTCGGCGCCAGTTCATTTACGATGTCATCAAAGACACATTTTCCAAGCTCGTAGCAGCGCTGACAGGCAATGCAGCCTCTCACGTCTTTATGTCCTACCCGCACGATCTCAGCTTCCACGCCCTCCTGCTCAAAGACTTTTTTCATTTCCTCCAGCGCAAGTGCTGTATTTCCCTTTCCCCTGGGACTTCCGTTAAGCATTAATACTTTCATGTTTTGTTCCTCCTTATACATAACTGCCTTCCATTTCGACAAAAAAACAGCATCTGCAGCTTCTTTTCTGCAGACGCTGTTTTTTTATTCTGTAAATGTATATCTTACCATGTAACCGTTTCCGTCACCGGTTACGATCACCACATCCCCGTCCGGATTCTGCGCCGTATCGATCACCGGAAATCTTCCGTTCTGTTTCACATAAGCTTCCGGGCTCTCAATCTCCGCTTCAATGATCTCCTGCTGGGAATGACGCTCGCCGCCGCATGGATTGATCGTTTCAATAATGATCTCGTATTCTTTCATGTTATCCACCTCTTCCTGTTTTCTTAACTTACTACGATAAATGCCTGTTTGAATTTTATACAGATTCTATCTTTTATTTTACCGCAGAAAAGTTTTTTCTGCAAAAGGCTTCTTTCACAAAACACCCTTCTCAGCATTGGTGATTTTTACTATTCTTATACTTCTTCCGCTTCCATCTCTTTCTGAATCTCATCTTCGCTGTCTGCCATGGCCTGCAGTGTCATGGTAAGAAGCTTGGCAAGATCCCATCCCAGCTGATCAGCACCACGCTGGATCACCTCTCTGGAGCAGCCGGCTGCGAAGCCTTTGCTCTTATATTTCTTTTTGAGGGATTTCAGTTCCATGTCCTTGGTGCTTTTTGACGGACGCATCAGCGCTGCTGCCCAGATTAGTCCTGTCAGCTCATCTGCCGCAAAGAGAACTTTTTCCATTTCATGCTCCGGTTCCGTCTCAATGGTTTTTCCACAGCCAACGGTAATTCCGTAGCCATGGGAAACCACTGCATGAATGATATCCTCTCCCACACCAGCCTCACGAAGAAGCTCCGGTGCTTTCAGACAGTGTTCCTCCGGATAAAGTTCAAAATCAATGTCATGGAACAGTCCTACAATGCCCCAGTACTCTGCGTCATCTCCATATCCCAGCTCTTTTGCGTACCACTTCATCACTGCCTCAACTGTCAGTGCGTGCTGAATATGAAAAGGGTCTTTGTTGTATTTTTTTAATAAAACAAATGCTTCATCTCTTGCGATATGTTCCATTTTTTGTTCCTCGATTCTGTCATTATGTTTCTTCACAGTCAGCTGTTTTATTCCACGAAATGGATCCTGCTTTCATCAAACCGGTTCTGCTGTTCTCTTTTTTCTGCCGGATAGCCCAGGGCAAACAGAGAAAATACCTCCACGTTTTCCGGAAGCTCCAGCATGTCATGAACCTCATCCATGCGGTCCTGCATCGGTGCGATTCCGATCCACACACCGCCAAGTCCCAGAGCATCGGTTTCCAGCCAGATATTCTCCTGGGCAATGGACATATCGATCTGTGCCATAGACTGTACCACCAGGCCTTCTTTGCGATATACCGGAACGATCACAACAGGCGCACCTGCCGCGCAGCCGGAATAAGGCGTCGCACCGGAAAGCTTCCTGATCTTCTCTTTATCTGTTACCTCATAAAATTCCC
>OHAC01001724.1_pt1 | contig 19272 bp, 19 predicted proteins | sample 1577051 | NCBI WGS metagenome assembly OHAC01 (sample SAMEA3541499, study PRJEB24748) | human gut metagenome | biome: human gut; feature: human-associated habitat; material: faeces | place: China | collected 2012 | reverse complement strand
CCACTGTATCATACGGCATTTTCAGTTCAGAAAATGCCTACCCGTGTACAGTAACGTGGTAACAACTATTCGGTAGGTCTGTGCACACGCTGCGCTGACCGTAAATTTGTCACTGCATGAATGGTGGCGGGGCGATCGGAATTGAGAGAGATGGAGGCAGAAAATGAGTATTCCCCAGGATTATGTTTCTGTAGACCTGGAAACTACGGGCTTAAACCCGAAAATCGACAAGATCATCGAGATCGGCATGGTGATCGTGCGAAATGGCCAGGTGGAGCAGGAGTATTCCACTTTAGTCAATCCTTACCAGCAGCTTCGGCCAGAGACGGTGGAACTGACCGGAATCCGGGATGAGATGCTGACGGACGCGCCTGGAATCAGCCGGGTGATCGGAAAATGCCTGGAATTGTGCGGGGATCTGCCGGTGTTAGGGCATAAGATCCTATTTGATTACAGTTTTTTAAAGAAAGCGGCAGTCAATGAAGGGATGGAGTTTGAAAAACAGGGAATTGATACATTAAAATTATGCCGGAAGTTCATGCCGGCGGTGGAAAAGAAGAATCTTTCCAGTGCCTGTGCCTATTATAGTGTGGATTTAACAGGGGCTCACCGGGCTTCTCATGACGCGTTGGCCACGCATGAGCTTTATCAGAGGCTGACGGCAGCTTATGGGGAGGCAGCAGAAGAAGATTTCCTTCCTAAACCGTTGATTTATAAGATCAAACGGGAACAACCAGCCACAAAAAGGCAAAAAGAAGTCTTGCGTGAACTATTAAAATATCATAAAATAAGTGTAACTGTGCAGATTGACCATCTGAGCAGGAATGAAATTTCCAGACTGACAGATAAGATTATTTTACAGTATGGAAGAATGTCAAAGAGGTGAAGGAATCATGATGAATTTTAATAATAAAAGAACCAGAAAGATCGTATCTTCTGTGATCATTATTCTTCTGGTATTGGCGATGGTAGCGCCGATGGTGCTGGGAGCACTGTCCATGTAGAGAATGATGCCGCTGTCGGGCGGCAGTGATAGGAATAGAGAGGACTTCTTATGAAGAGTAACATGTGGCTGACAGGAGCCTGTATGATCGCCCTTGTCGGTGCTCCGGCATTGCAGGCGGATGCGGCAGTCATACCGGAAGGTATTTACGCGGGAGAAAGAAGCCTTGGCGGAATGGAAGAGGATGCCGCTTTAACGGCAGTGGAAGAGTATGTGACCGGACTAGCCGGTCAGCAGATCACCATGGATGTGAATGGTGTGGCTGCAGTGACTACGGCTCAGGAGCTGGGTTTTTCCTGGTCAAACAGGGATCAGGTGAAGGCAGATCTGGAAGAATATACCTCTGGCAATGTGATCCGTCGTTATTTTAAAAAGAAAGATTTGGAGAAAACTCCGCAGAAAGTCGATATCCGCATTAAATTAGATGGCAGCCGGGTGGCAGAGTTTGTCCAGAACCAGTGTGAACCGCTGGTACAGGAAGCTGTGGACGCTACGATCCACCGGGAGAATGGAACGTTTGTCATTACCCCGTCCCAGACGGGGCTGACCGTAGACCAGAACGCCACCATTAAAACGTTAAATGAAGCTCTGGCCCAAGGGCTGGAAGAACCGGTAATGATCGATGCGGCAGTGACGGTATCAGAACCGAAGGTCACGGAAGAGATGCTGGGGACCATTCAGGATGTGCTTGGAACCTGTTCCACCAGCTTTTCCAGCAGCGGTGCGGCCCGCAGTAAGAATCTGAAGGTAGGCAGCGGCAAGATCAATGGAACGGTATTGCTTCCGGGAGAGACACTCTCCGGTTATGGGGCGATGGCTCCATTTACACTGGAAAATGGCTATGCTTCAGCAGGGGCCTATGAAAATGGACGGGTGGTGGACAGCGTTGGCGGCGGTGTCTGCCAGATTGCGACCACATTGTATGATGCGTCCCTGTATGCAGAGCTGGAAATCACCCAGAGGCAGAACCATTCCATGAGCGTCAGTTATGTAAAGCCGTCCATGGATGCGGCGATCGCAGGAACCTATAAAGATATTAAGGTAACCAATCCTTATGATACCCCTATTTATATTGAAGCGGGGACTTCCGGTAAGACGCTGACCTTTACCATTTACGGAAAAGAGACCCGTCCAGCCAATCGGACGATCCAATATGTGTCGGAAACCCTTAGTGTGACGGATCCGGGTGAGACGGTGGTGCAGGATGCATCACTGGCTCCAGGAGCGCGCGTGCGGGTTCAGGCTGGTCACAAGGGCATCCGTTCCAGACTGTGGAAATGTGTCTACATCGATGGTGTGGAGCAGGAGAAGACTCTGCTTTATACGGATACTTATAACGCGTCCAAGGCTATTTACCATGTGGGACCGGCGGCTCCAGCACCGGCACCGGCAGAAACCACGACACCGGAGACTACTCAGGTGGAGCCGACTCCAGACCATGGACCGAAGGGACCGGGAGAAATAGGCCCGGACAGTCAGAATCCGGCTGCTGGTTGATCAAATTTGATGGAAAATGACCGAAAAAGCAGGAAAATGATAGAAAACCGTAATTGTGACAATGCGGGAACAATTACAGAAAGTCAGAAGATATGAGACGGATTGAGAGAGAAAGCCGCGGCGAGATGCGGCCGGGACAGGATTTGGTGGTGGCAGGCTATGCTGGCCTTGCAGGAACCAGAAAGATCATAGAGAAAAAAGAAGAAGAGCTTCGTACCAGATATGCGAAATCGTATTTGGAGGATGTAAAATGTGTTCCAGAAAAGGAATTAGATCCAGAGGATCCGGTGTGGAAAAGCCTTGGCGCTACCGAATGGGAGGCAGCAGGAGAAGGCGGCATTCATCAGGCTCTCTGGAACCTGTCCGGCGCTTACCAGAAAGGCTTTGAGATCGATCTCCACCAGATCCCGGTGCGTCAGGAGACCATCGAGGTCTGCGAATTTTATGATCTGAGCCCTTACGATCTGTTATGCGGAAACTGTATGGTTTTCGTGGCGGATAACGGGGCGCATCTGGTAAAAGAACTGGAAAAATTGGATATTCCCGCTAGAACCATCGGTGTGGTGCAAAAGGGAATTAAGAGAGAAATCTGTTATGGTCAGGTGCGTGGCTTCATGGACCGGCCTAAAAAGGATGAGATATATGAGATCATTGATGAGGAGGCAGTTTTATGAGAGAAAAAATTTTAGCGATTATGGAAAAGAACAGCAGAATTGATATCAAAGATCTGGCGGTCCTGTTAGGTGAAAGTGAGGTCGCGGTCGCCAATGAGATCGCAGATATGGAGAAAGAACACATTATCTGCGGTTATCACACTTTGATCAACTGGGATAATACCAGCGAAGAGAAAGTAGCTGCCCTGATCGAAGTGAAGGTGACTCCACAGAGAGGCATGGGATTTGACAAGATCGCAGAGCGTATTTACCAGTATAATGAGGTCAATGCGGTGTATCTGATGTCCGGCGCTTTTGATTTTGCTGTATTTATTGAAGGAAAGACCATGAAAGAGGTAGCATTATTCGTTTCCAGCAAGTTATCTACCCTGGATTCTGTTTTAAGCACTTCTACCCATTTTGTACTGAAAAAATATAAGGACCACGGAACCGTTCTGGTAGAGGAGGTCCAGGATGAAAGGATGCTGGTGACACCATGAGAAACCCATTATCAGAAACTATCGTACAGATCGAACCGTCCGGCATCCGCAAGTTCTTCGATATTGTAAGCGAAATGAAGGACGCGATTTCCTTAGGTGTAGGCGAGCCGGATTTTGATACTCCGTGGCATATCCGCGAGGAGGGTATCTATTCCCTGGAAAAAGGACGTACCTTCTATACCTCCAATGCCGGATTAAAGGAATTAAAGCAGGAGATCTGCCGTTATTTATACCGCCGTTTTGATGTGTCCTACAACCCGGATTCCGAGGTGATGGTGACGGTCGGCGGCAGTGAAGCGATTGATATCGCTCTTCGTGCGATGTGCGATCCGGGAGACGAGGTGCTGATCCCGCAGCCAAGCTATGTGTCTTACGTGCCGTGTACCATGCTGGCAGGTGGAAAGCCAGTTGTCATTGAACTGGAGGAGAAAGATAACTTTAAGTTAACTCCTGAGAAATTATTAGAGAAGATTACCGATAAGACCAAGATCCTGGTGATGCCGTTCCCGAACAACCCGACGGGTGCGATCATGACGAAGGAAGATCTGGCTCCGATCGTGGATATTATTATTGAGAAAGATTTATTTGTCATCAGTGATGAGATCTATTCCGAGCTGACTTATGGAACCGATCATGTGACGATCGCCGAATTTCCTGGTATGAAGGACCGGACGATCCTGATCAATGGATTTTCCAAGTCCTATGCCATGACCGGCTGGCGTTTAGGCTATGCCGCAGCACCACACCGGATTTTAGAGCAGATGTTGAAGATCCATCAGTTTGCCATCATGTGTGCGCCGACCACCAGCCAGTATGCGGCAGTTTCCGCTCTTCGTGATGGTGACAATGACGTACAGATGATGAGAGAAGCCTATGACCAGAGACGCCGTTTCGTTCTTCATGCTTTTAAAGAGATGGGCTTAGACTGCTTCGAGCCGGAAGGCGCATTCTACGCATTCCCGAGCATCAAGCGGTTCGGCATGACTTCGGATGAATTTGCCACCCGTTTCTTAAGAGAAGAAAAGGTCGCAGTCGTTCCGGGAACTGCTTTTGGAGCCAGCGGAGAGGGATTTTTACGTGTTTCCTACGCATACTCCTTAAAGAACTTAAAAGAGGCCCTTGGCCGGATGGCAAATTTTGTAAAACGTCTGGATGAGGAGAGAAAATAAGCATGAATATCGTCTTATTAGAGCCGGAAATGCCGGCAAACACTGGAAATATCGGAAGAACCTGTGTGGCTACCAATTCCAGGCTTCACCTGATCGAACCTCTGGGCTTTAAGCTGAATGAGAAAATGTTAAAACGTGCGGGTTTAGACTACTGGGATAAACTGGATGTAACTGTTTACAGCGATTACCAGGATTTCTTAGACAAGAATCCAGGTGCCAAGATTTATATGGCAACCACAAAGGCCCATAAGGTTTACACAGAACCAGAATATGAGCCGGACTGCTACATCATGTTCGGTAAAGAAAGCGCTGGAATCCCAGAAGAGATCCTGTTAGATAACCAGGAGAACTGCGTCCGGATCCCTATGTGGGGAGATATCCGGTCTTTGAATCTGTCAAACTCCGTTTCGATCGTGCTGTATGAGGCGCTGAGACAGAATGGGTTTGAGAAGATGCAGATGCAGGGGGAATTGCATCATTTGAAGTGGAAGTAAAGAAATATTTGAATTAAATAGCTTACGAGAGACAAGGTCAGATGGAATTTTTGAATGGATTTGGAAATTTCTTTGACCTTGTTTTAGATAATGACAGTAATTAAAGATAATTGAAGCATCACAAAAACATCAGATTTTGCAGCAAAGGGAATAAATACGAGATAGTATTTTTGATAAGAATGGATTGTTGAAAGAATTCGCAGAGGGTTTTATCGGTTTCATCAAAATAGCATGATAGAGGAACTGCTCATACGCGAGATGCTTCTACAGGGAATTGTTTGTGTAGAATCCGCGTTGTTTTACTTTGGATATAGTGATTTTTCGCAACATGAATGATCGATTACTTGTGTACGACAGGAAGCGAACAATATGTGATTGTTTTAAGTATCGAGCTAAAGTGGATAATGAAATTTTTAAAGAAAAAGCCCGTAAAATCAATACTTTAGGGCATGACATTATAGGAAGGAAGTAACTATGTCAGTAACAATCAAAGATATTGCAAAAAAAGCAGGTGTTTCTCACATAACAGTATCTCGAGCATTAAACAGTTCTGGTTATGTGAAGGCTGAAAAAAAAGAAGAAATTATGAAATTAGCCAAGGAAATGGGATATACTCCGAGTCGCTTGGCTTTGAATTTTAAATCATCGAGATCTTATACTATTGGGCTGTATTTTTCCACGGTAAGTGAGATGACTTCTCCATTTATTCTGTATGAAATTGTGTCAACTCTTTATAAATATATTGATTCAAAATATTTTATTGTAGTAAAGGGTATTGATACACATAAACCAGGTACGCTTAGTTCAACTCAGTTTGATGGTTTGCTAGTATTGAGTCAGACTGAAAAAGATGATTTTTTTTTGGAAGAGGTAATGCAGAAGAATATTCCAGTTGTCGTTATTGCTAGAGAAGTTGAATTCCCAATTACAAATGTTTTAGTAGATGAAAAGGATGCAATTTGTAAGGCCATGAAATATCTTTTGGAGAACGGACATAGAAAGATCGGAGTTCTTGAAGGTGACCCAAGTTTTGCTTCTAATAAAAATAGACATGAAGGGTGGATTAAGGCAGCTAAAGCATTTGGAGTGGATACTGCAAGTATACCATATGAGTATGGGTATTATAGTTACAATCAGAGTATGGAAGCAGTGAAAAAACTGCTAAATTATGACCTTTCAGCAATTTTGTGTTTTAACGATGAGATGGCTTTTGGAGCGGAACAAATTATTACATCGCGGGGACTTCGCATACCTGACGATATTTCGTTGATTGGATTTGATAATTGGGATATTTCTATGTATGCTAAAATACAGTTGACAACGATAGAACGAGATATGGGAAAATTAGCAAAAGTTGGTTTAGAACTTTTAATGGATCAAGTGGAACGAAAAACCAGGGGAGAAAAGATTGTTCCAGTGGTTAGAAAATTGGATACATGTCTAGTGGTCAGGGAATCTGTTAAATCAATTTTGTAAATGATAGTATTGACAAAATGAGAAAGGAGAGATAATATAATTATAAATATGAACACGTGAACACAATGAAATGTTCACGTGAACCTACCATTAAGGGGAATAATAAAAATGAATAAAATATTAATGAAACACAAAATTGTAAATGTGGAAATCCGACATTTGAAGGGATGTTATCCTAGATATCATGGAAAAAATGCTGTGAAAGGAGACCATGGATATGGGCGAGAAATAGCGATTGCAGTACTTACAACAGATACGGGGGTTCAGGGATGGGGAGAATTATGTCGTCCAGCAGGAAGTAAGGACGAGTCATATGCAGATATTTGCGGAAAATATGTGGGTGATTTGTTTCGTGTAGAGACAGGAATATTAGATTTAGAATTGTTTAGTTTAGATATAGCATTACATGATTTAGCTGCTCGAATTTTAGAAATACCTGTGAGTCAGATGATTAATCCTCAAGCAGTTCATAACGTGGGAATCTATGATGGAGCAATATATATGAATGATTTAATTGATCCAAAGAATCCGTCAGATATAAAAGTAATTATGGATGATTGCTTATCAGATTATCAAAAAGGTTATAGAGCATTTAAAATTAAAATAGGACGAGGATATCGATGGATGAATCATGATTGTGGATTGACTCGTGATATTGAAATAGTAAAAAATCTGCATGAACAGCTTCCGGATGTGAAGATACTAGTGGATGCTAATGATGGTTATACGTTTGAAGACACAATTCATTTTCTTGATGGAATTCGAGGTTGTCCTCTTTATTGGTTGGAAGAACCTTTTAGAGAGGAAGAGAGGTCGCTTATCAAATTAAAACAATATCTTGGTAAGTGGTTTCCAAATACTTTAATTGCAGATGGGGAGTCTATGTTGGATGAATCTCTTTTAGATACGCTTCTAAAAAAGAATCTGATAGATGTGGCATTGCCTGATATATGTAGTTATGGATTTACGGCATGGAGAAAACGCTTGGAAGAAATGAAAGGTAACTATAAGGCAGGACCACACGCTTGGGGAAACAAGATTAAGACAAATTATTGTGCACATTTAGCAGCCGCATACTCAGATAAGATTCCTTATGTTGAAGGAGTTTTGGGTGAGACAGATGGTGTAGATGATAAGGATTATCGAATAGAAAATGGAGAACTTTACATTCCACAAAAGCCTGGCTTTGGAATGAAATTATTATAAGAGGAGGTTTACAATGAAAAAAATGAACGTGAGACAACTGGTGGTATTAGGGGGAGTAATGTTAATGGGGATTGGTATTGCTGGATGCAGTCAATTACCTAAAGACAGTGAAAATGTGAAAGTACCGGAACAGGCAGAAGTGACTGGGCAAGAAAATGAATCTTCCGAAAATTCAGAAGAAAAGGCCGTGATTCGTTTCTCTTGGTGGGGAGGAGATGCCAGACATGAGAAAACAGTAGCCGCAGTAGAAGCATTTATGAAAGAAAATCCGAATATTGAAGTGAAGTGTGAATATCAGGCATGGACAGGATATGAAGACGCCACTTCTTTGGCAATTAATACAGGGAATGAGCCGGATGTAATGCAAATCAACTGGGGATGGGTTTATGATTATAGTAAAGGTGGAACAGAATTTTTAGATTTGAATCAAGTTTCAGATATTATTAATTTGGATGATTATGATCCGAAATTATTAGATCTTTTAACTGTAGACGGACATTTAGAGGCGATTCCTGTAGCAATAAATGGACGAGTAGTATGTTGGAATAAAACGACATTTGATGCTATTGGTGTAAAAATTCCAGAATCATTAGATGATTTATATGCAGCTGGAGCAGCGTTTAAATCGTATGGTGAAGATTATTATCCACTTGCTTTAAATGAGCTAGATCGTATGATTTATATGGTGTCTTATTTAGAGTCAAAATATGGAAAAAACTGGGTGGAAAATAATCAATTACAATATACACCAGAAGAGATTAAAGAGGGACTTGAATTTATCCAGAAATTGGAAGACGAACATGTGATTCCGTCATTGGCTAAATTGGCAGGAGATGGGGCAGATGCGATTAATACAAATCCTAATTGGATTGATGGACATTATGCTGGATGTTATGAGTGGGATTCATCCATTGATAAATTTGAAGATAATTTAAAAGATGGACAAGAATTTGTTGTAGGTGACTTTTTGAGTGGAATGGGAGATTATCAAGGAGGATTTACTAAAATTGCTTTAGGATTTGCAATTAGTGCAGATACTAAATATCCGAAGGAATGTGCACAATTGATTGAGTATATGATGTCGGGAAATGGCGTGGATATTCTAGGCGCTGACAGAGGAATTCCAGCAAGCAAGACAGGATTAGAGCGTTGCAGACAGAAGGATTTACTAAATCCTAAAAAAGCGTATGCAAATGAATTGGTAGTAAATTATGCATCTTTTTCTTTGGATAGAACATTCGAATCACCAGAATTAAAAAGCACAGATGGATTATACTATGATGTATTTCAAAAATTGAGTTATAATCGTGCGGATACTATGGAATTAGCTCAGTATATGGGAGCAGAAATCCAGAAGGTTTTGGATAAGAAGTCAAAGTAAGGGGGAACTGCGGTATGAAACGAACATTGCATAGAAAGGGTCTGTTGCAGCGACAGAATAAAGGTTGGCTGTATATTTTGCCATGGATGCTAGGACTTTTAGCGTTTAAAGCATATCCGTTTTTGATTTCTTTGTATTATAGTTTTACGGATTATAATTTATGGACAGGAATCAGTAAATATGGGTTTGACAATTATGTTGAGATTTTCCATGACAAAAAAATAACGGATGCATTTGCAGTGACGTTTCGATATGCATTTTTGACAGTGCCATGTAAATTAGTGTTTGCACTATTTATTGCATATATTCTTAATTTTGATATTAAAGGCGTGAAGTGGTTTCGAACAATTTATTATATTCCATCCATTTTGGGTGGTTCTGTGGCAATAGCGGTACTTTGGAAGTTTGTATTCAAAGATGATGGATTAATCAATATGATTTTATCACTATTGGGGATTACTGGACCAAATTGGTTGGGAGATAGCAACTACTCGTTGTTTGTAATTTGCGCTTTAAGGGTTTGGCAATTTGGTTCTGCGATGGTTATTTTTTTAGCAGCATTAAAAGGGGTGCCAAGAGACTTATATGAAGCAGCGGCAATTGATGGTGCAGCTAAATTCAGCCAGTTCTTTAAAATCACCATTCCATTGATTACACCGGTTATTTTCTACAATTTTGTGACGCAGCTGTGTCAGGCGTTCCAAGAGTTTAATGGACCGTATATCGTGACACAAGGTGGGCCGTTAGGATCTACGACATTGATATCATTGAAAATATATAATAGTGCATTTAAATCTTGGGATATGGGAATGGCAAGTTCTATTGCATGGTTATTGTTTTTAATTATAACAACGTTTACGGTGATATCATTTTTGAGCCAAAAATATTGGGTATTTTACCAGGATGATGAGGGGAGATGAGCCAGATGGATGGTAAGAAAATGAAAATCCTAATGAAGTATGTGGTTTTGGTAGTGGTTGGCGGTATTATGATTTATCCGCTGATATGGATGGTAGGAGCATCATTTAAAGCAAATTCAGAAATATTTACAGAAATAGGTTTTTGGCCTAAAAATCCAACTTTAAATGGATATCAATCAGGAATAAAAGGATATGCGGGATTATCTTTACTGCAAGCTATGAAAAATACATATACGATTGTACTTCCAAAAGTTGCAGTTACGGTTTTTTCCGTTATTATCACATCCTATGGTTTTACTAGATTTCATTTTAAAGGAAGAAATGTTGTGTTTGCAGTTTTAATGTCCACATTGTTTTTTCCGCAGGTGGTATTAAATGTGCCGCAGTATATTTTGTTTAATCAGATTGGTTGGACTAATTCCTATTTGCCAATTATTGTACCAGCTGCATTTGCTGGAGATACCTATTTCGTATTTATGTTAATTCAGTTTTTGCGTGGAATACCGATAGAGTTAGAAGAGGCAGCATATATTGATGGATGTGGAACTTGGACAACATTGTGGAAGATTATTTGTCCGGTTTTAAAACCTGCAATTGTATCGTGTGCATTATTTCAATTTATGTGGGTTTCTAATGATTTTATGGGGCCGCTTTTATATGTACAGTCTAATGAGTCATATCCAGTATCGATATTTTTGAAAATGTCGATGGACGAGACAGGATTTGAGTGGAATAAAATTTTGGCAATGTCAATTATTTCCATTATACCGAGCCTTCTGGTGTTTTTTTTGGCACAGGATTCATTTGTTGAAGGAATTGTATCGGGAGGTGTGAAAGGGTAAGAAGTACAGGGGAACAATAGTTAAGATTATTGGTTTAGCTTTGGTGATCTTTTTCTATCCTTACAAGCAGGTAAAGCTTACTTGAGTCAGTTGCATAAAAAGTGACAAGTGAGGGCAGAGAAAATTTTTTCTCTGTCCTCTTTCATTGCAAGGAAAGTTACCCCATCATAACCAGATGCGCCACCGCAATCTCATCGTCCTCCCGGAAACCCTGCGCAGACACCTGGATATTATAAACATACTGCTCATCCAGCTCCAGTTCCGCAGCAATCTCCTGAATGGTATCGCCCTTCTGAGCTCGTGCGAGAACTTCATGGACATCCTGGATAGTCTTCTGGAGCAGGTTCTGGTCAGTAGTGTCTCCGAAGGAACCGAACGTTCCATCAGAGCCATCATGTTCGGATGGCTCATCAGTCATAAAATCCTCTAATTTTAATTCTTTGGCGGAGTCTTCCGCCTGGAAATAATCATCGCTTAATTCCCAATCTTTGATTTCAGCCATAGATATACCTCCTTTGATTTATCATGTACAAAACAAACGATCATGTATCAAACAGATGGTTGACATAACTCAAATATTCTACAATTCGATATAGTTATATACCATCTGGTTTGCCGTCAGCATCTGTGCCTCTCTCTGGTGGCAGGTAAACAGAAGCACCTGTCCCTTGCAGGACGCCGCCAGCCATTTAAGCGCGGTCCGCAGTCGCTCGTCATCATAAAGCACAAAGCTGTCGTCAAAGATCAGCGGCATCTCCTGTTTGCCGTCCTGGATTAACTTAGCGGCGGCAAGGCGCAGGGCCAGATAGATCTGGTCCATGGTTCCGCTGCTGACCTGATCGATAGGAACCAGCTTGGTTGGCGTGTTCATGAATACATTTAAGTTCTCATCGATGCTCATGCTGGTGTAGATACCTCCGGTGATGCCTTTGATTAAGTCGGAGGCCGTCTTGTTCAGGTGAAGCCCGAAGGAATCCCGGATGGAGGTGGAAAGCTCCGTCATGGTGTCCTGGGCCAGATCGATAGCCATGATCTCCTGGGAAATCCGTTCGTTTTCCGCCAGAGAATTCTTCAGACCCTCAGCTTGTGTCTTATAGTTGGCCAGCAGTTCCAGCTTTTTCTCCAGTTCCCACTGGTTTTTCTGCTGCTTTTCAATGATCTCGTTGCAGTCGGTCTGTGTCTGCTGTAAAGCTGCGATCTCCCTGGTCAGGGATTGGACCGCTGCTTCGGAGGTTTCCGTGGCGGTGCAGAGCCGCTTGAAATCATTCATGCGGGCAGTGAAGGCATTCATGGCTTCTTCACTGATGGCAGAATCGCCCAGATGTCTGCGGAAGGTTTCCTGAAGAGCCTGACTTCCCAGAGACAATTCCTTTTTCAGACGGCGGGTGCCAAAAGCGGTCAAGGCACCAATCAGTCCGAAGACCAGTCCAAGACCAGCGGAACCAATGGGCAGAAGCACAGGTGGACCCCCAAGGGAAGCGCTGAGATCTGCCGCTGTCCCAGACAGCAGCAGATAGCCGGAAACACCCAGCCCCAGGATACATAAAATCAGCGGGAGTACGGTCATAACCTTACGGGATTTCTTCCCGGCGGCCCGCTCCAGCTCCAGATATTCATTGTAGAGATCCTGGGTCTGGGCGCTATAATCATCGATGGACTGCTGGTTGCTGAACTGGTTCTGATCCAGAACCTGACGGCCTTTCACAGCCTTTTCCAGAAGAAGTTCTTTTTCAGACTGCTTCTGCTGGGAGAGAGTTCTGGCATCGGTCCGTTGCTTCTGATAAGCCGGAAGCTGATTCTCATACTCCGGAGATGTGATCTCCCGCTCCAACGCTTTTATTTCTCCAAGTAAAGTGGTGTAAGACTTGGCTGCCTGTGGAGTCAGCTGCGCCTCCAGTGCCTTTTTCTGCTTTTTCAGATATTCCGTGGCTTTTGTGATATTTAATGCCATATTGCCGGAAGTGTTCATGTTGGCGATATAATTTTTCAGCTCGGTGACCATGCTGCTGTCCGTGGCACTCTTTAACTGCCCGATACTGATGGTGTTGTTGTAGGCTGTTTCACTGAGACCGCACAGCAGCTGATCCATAAATGCCCGTGTGGGTTCAATTTCTTTTCCGGCGGTTTCGTCGATTATTGTCAGAGATTTCCTGTTTTTCTGGAAACTTCGTTCGATTCGGTAAATATGTCCGTTCTGTTCTAAGCGGAGAGAACCCTCGTAGGTTCCTCCATTTTCCCAGGGTTCATATTTGCTGTAAAGGTCATTTTTCGATGCTCTGCCACGTTGAGGCTGGATACCGAAGAGCATCCCCCGGATGAAGGTGTGCATGGTAGATTTACCAGCTTCGTTTTTTCCATAGATCACATTGATCCCGTCTGTGAAGGAGATGGTGCGGTCATGAAATTTGCCGAAGCCTTTTAAATGAAGTTCAAGAAATTTCATGGGCTAACTCCTTTCGTCAGTGGTCTGCAGCAGGGCATGGATGCCGTAATACAGCGCTTTTTTCTCAACAGGGCTCATATCCGGTTTCTGCAGCGCACGGATATAGAAACCGATCATGTCACTTGGATGCTCCGCAAACAGGGCGCTGAAATCGTACTGCGGCTCCGATTTATCTAAGATCTCCACGATCCGGAACTTGGAAGTAAGGTTTTCCAGATCAAATTCGGTCTCAGGGTCACGCATGCCGCGGATGCGGAAACGGTAGATATTCTGACGTCCGCGTTTTTCAATCTCCTGGCTGATCTTGTCTTCTAGCTCCACATTGGTCGTGCTGGCGGTGATGTTGACCGCCAGTGGGATATACTGGGATCTGCAGAGGGGAAGGTATTTTAACACTTCCACTTTCTGGGAGACCGGATTGATCTCGCCGTAATAAGCGCCATGGATGCCGGTCTCGGTCTTGTCCAGAGGTTCCGGGGAACCGGCGAAGGCTGCTTTGTTCTCCACCAGGATTCCCGGTTTATGGATATGCCCCAGGGCAATATAGGAAAATCCAGAGACCGCCAGGGCATTTTTGTCAAAGGGCAGGTGGGTGGCGTCACCGCCGTGGGCTAACAGCACGTGGATACGCCCGTCAAATGGCACTTCCACATGGTCGATGCGGTTCTCCCGGATCTCAGCGGTATGATAGCTGAAACCGTGGACGTCGGTGTTGCAGTCGCTGAAATAGACATGATCCATTTCCTCATTCATGAGGAAGGTCACGTTCGGACACCAGGAAAAACTTAAAACAGCGGAATTGCTGCGGATCCGGTCGTGGTTCCCGGCAATCATGACCACATGGACAGCAGGAATGGTACTGAATAAGTAATTGATCTCTTTCAGATCCCGCTGCAGCGGCTGACGATGGAACAGATCTCCGGAGATGAAGAGAAAGTCTACCTCTAAGTCTCTGGCCCTGGTGATCACTTGAGTAAACGTGTCCTTGATGGCCTGGGCGCGTTCCCGGCTCCAGGGCTTATCGCTGTCCGGTTCCATGCCCCAGTGGACATCGGCGGTATGGATGAATTTCATGGAGATACCTCCTAAAATAAAATGAAAATCTCCAGCGTTTTCGCATAAAGGGAAAAAGGAGTTGGAGAAGGATTGTTATATAAAAAACCCGCCGTACCGGTAATGAGCCGATACGGCGGTGGAATGCTTACAGCTCGCAGTTATTCACCGTTCTTGGGAACGGAATGACATCGCGGATGTTGCCCATACCAGTCAGGTACATCACGCAGCGCTCAAAGCCCAGACCGAAACCGGAGTGACGGGTGGAGCCGTATTTGCGCAGATCCAGGTAGAACTGGTAATCCTCTTCCTTCAGTCCCAGCTCGTTCATGCGGGCAAGTAACTTCTCATAGTTGTCCTCACGCTGGCTTCCACCGATGATCTCGCCGATGCCAGGAACCAGACAGTCCATCGCGGCAACAGTCTTGCCATCCTCGTTCAGTTTCATATAGAAAGCCTTGATCTCCTTTGGATAATCGGTCACGAATACCGGTTTTTTGAAGATCTGCTCGGTCAGGTAGCGCTCATGCTCAGTCTGAAGGTCGCAGCCCCAGAATACCTTGTAGTCAAACTGGTCATTGTGCTCTTCCAGAAGCTTGACTGCCTCAGTGTAGGTAACATGGCCAAACTCGGAGTTCAGAACAGAGTGGAGACGGTCTAATAAGCCCTTGTCGATAAACTGGTTAAAGAAGTTCATCTCCTCTGGAGCGTGGTCTAATACATACTGGATCACATATTTTAACATGCCTTCAGCCAAAGCCATGTTGTCATCCAGATCTGCAAATGCCATCTCCGGCTCGATCATCCAGAACTCAGCTGCGTGACGGGTGGTATTGGAGTTTTCCGCACGGAAAGTAGGTCCGAAGGTGTAAATGTTGCGGAATGCCATCGCATAAGTCTCACCGTTTAACTGGCCGCTTACGGTTAAGCTGGTTGGTTTGCCGAAGAAGTCCTGTGTATAATCAACAGCGCCGTCTTTGGTCTTCGGAACATCGTTTAAATCCATGGTAGTTACCTGGAACATCTCGCCTGCGCCTTCACAGTCACTGGAGGTGATCAGTGGAGTGTGGACGTAAACAAAGTCTTTCTCCTGGAAATACTGATGAATGGCATATGCGATCAGGGAACGGACACGGAATACTGCCTGGAAGGTGTTGGTTCTTGGACGCAGATGGGAAATGGTACGCAGGTACTCTAAGCTGTGACGTTTCTTCTGCAGAGGGTAGTCCGGTGCGGATGGTCCTTCCACCGCAACGCTGACTGCCTGGATCTCAAATGGCTGTTTTGCTTCTGGAGTCGGGATCAGGGTACCCTTTACGATCACGGCTGCACCAACGTTACATTTGCAGATCTCATCAAAATTGTCCATGTTATCATGAAAAACAATCTGAAGGGTTTCAAAATAAGAACCGTCGGCCAGTACCAGGAAACCGAAAGCCTTGGAGTCACGGATACTTCTTACCCAGCCGCCAACCTCGATCTCTTTATTCAGATAGTTTTCACGGTTTTTGTATATGTCTCTTACAGTTACCAGATTCATGTTGAAATCTCCTTTAAATAATTTATTAGAACATAGAAAAAAGCCCATAATCTGTCCTAATTATACTTTATTTTCCAAACTGATTCAAGGGTTCTTCGCTTCATATTTTAACGGAAAAACAGGGAATAGGAAAAAAGTGTAAAAAGTTGGTAAATCCTACGAAAACTGTCGGAAAATGTACAAAAAAATGTACAAGAAATTTTATTTTTTGTTCACTATTTCTAATTTTTGTGATATACTATATTTGTAAGTGACGAGTCACCCTCTTACTGACCCGTCACCCTCAAATACTGAAAGGACAGCAAGAGGTGATAGCGTGATTAAGAAAGAAATGATTGCCATGCTCTTAGCAGGCGGACAAGGCAGCCGATTAGGTGTGTTAACTCAGAAAGTAGCCAAGCCTGCAGTCTCCTTTGGCGGAAAGTACCGGATCATTGATTTTCCGTTAAGTAACTGTATTAATTCTGGTGTTGATACGGTAGGTGTTTTGACCCAGTATCAGCCCCTTAGACTGAATACTCATATCGGAATTGGTATTCCGTGGGATCTGGACCGCAACGTAGGCGGTGTTACCATTCTCCCTCCTTATGAGAGAAGCAAGGGAAGCGACTGGTACACCGGAACAGCCAATGCCATTTATCAGAACCTGGAGTATATGGAGACTTACAATCCAGAATATGTTCTGATCTTATCTGGTGACCACATCTATAAGATGGATTATGAGGTTATGCTGGAGTATCATAAGGCGAATAATGCAGATGTCACGATTGCTGCCATGCCGGTGCCGATCGAAGAGGCAAGCCGATTTGGTATCCTGATTACAGATGATTCCAACAAGATCACAGAGTTCGAGGAGAAACCGGCAAATCCAAGAAGTAACTTAGCTTCCATGGGTATTTACATCTTCTCCTGGAAAGCGCTGAAGGAAGCCTTGATCAAATTAAAAGATGTTCCAGGCTGTGACTTTGGTAAGCATGTGATTCCATACTGCTTCGAGCAGAATGAGCGGATCTTTGCTTATGAGTATAACGGATACTGGAAAGATGTAGGAACCTTAAGCTCTTACTGGGAAGCAAACATGGAGCTGATCGATATTATTCCGGAGTTCAACCTGTATGAGGAATACTGGAAGATTTATACCAAGAGTGATATCACACCTCCTCAGTACATAGCTGCAGATGCCAAGGTAGAGCGGAGCATCATCGGAGAAGGAACCGAAGTTTACGGACAGGTGATCAATTCTGTTATCGGTGCAGGCGTTACCATTGCCAAGGACGCAGTGGTGAAGGATTCCATCGTTATGAAGGGAAGTGTCGTTGGTAAGGGAACTGTGGTCGAAAAAGCTATTGTGGCTGAGAATGTTACCATCGGTGAGAATGCTCATTTAGGTGTCGGCGAGTACGCACCAAGTAAATATGATCCGAAGGTATATCAGTCAGATCTGGTAACAATCGGTGAGAACAGTGTGATCCCGGATGGTGTGAAGATTGGTAAGAATACCGCTATCGCAGGTGAGACTGTTGCAGAGGATTATCAGGATGGACTGCTGGCAAGCGGAGACTACATTATAAAGGCAGGTGGCGTAAGATGAGAGCAATTGGTATCATTTTAGCAGGCGGCAACAGTAAGCGGATGCGGGAATTATCTAATAAGCGTGCTATTTCAGCGATGCCGATCGCAGGAAGCTACCGCAGCATCGATTTTGCACTGAGTAATATGTCCAATTCCCACGTACAGAACGTGGCGGTATTTACCCAGTACAATTCCCGTTCTTTGAATGAGCATTTAAGTTCCTCCAAGTGGTGGGATTTTGGTAGAAAACAGGGTGGACTTTATATTTTCACTCCAACCATTACAGCAGAGCATAATGACTGGTACCGGGGTACCGCAGATGCACTGTACCAGAACCTGACATTCTTAAAGAACAGCCACGAGCCATACGTGGTGATCGCTTCCGGTGATTGTGTGTACAAGCTGGATTATGCGAAGGTTCTGGAGTATCATATTGAGAAGAAAGCAGATATCACAGTGGTATGTAAGGATATGGGACCGGAAGAGGATATCACCAGATTTGGCGTGGTGAAGACGAATGCAGATGGCCGGATTACCGATTTCCAGGAGAAACCGATGGTGGCTGAGTCCAATACCATTTCCTGTGGTATTTATGTGGTAAGACGTCGTCAGCTGATCGAGCTGATCGAGCGTTGTGCACAGGAAGACCGTTATGATTTTGTTAACGATATCCTGGTACGTTACCGTAACCTGAAACGAATCTATGCATATAAGATAGACAGCTATTGGAGCAATATCGCTTCTGTAGAGTCTTACTATAAGACCAATATGGATTTCTTAAGACCTGACGTCAGAAGCTATTTCTTCAGGGAGGAGCCGACCATCTGCTCAAAGGTGGACGACCTGCCACCGGCCAAGTTTAATCCGGGCTCAGACATTTCAAACAGCCTCGTATCAAGTGGCTGTATCATAAACGGAAGCGTGGAGGATTCGGTGCTTTTCAAGCAGGTATTTGTGGGCAAAAACACCACAGTGAAGAACTGCGTGATACTCAATGACGTCTACATAGGCGACAATGTGCACCTCGAAAATTGCATCGTAGAGAGCCGTGGAACCATCAATCCAAACACCTGCTATTGTGGTGAGGATGGAGTCATGATAGTAAAAGAAAAAAATGTAAGATATGTAATTTAAAAACAGACCAGGGGGACAAAAATATGCAGATTACAGACATCAGAATTCGTAAGGTAGAAAAAGAGGGCAAGATGAAGGCGGTTGTGTCAATCACAATCGATGATGAATTCGTGGTACATGACATCAAGGTAATCGAAGGAGAAAAGGGACTTTTCATCGCCATGCCAAGCCGCAAGGCAAACGATGGCGAGTACAGGGATATAGCCCATCCGATTAACTCTGCCACACGCGAGAATATCCAGAATATGATTCTTGAAAAGTATAAGACAGAGATTGAGAATGTATAAAACAGTCAAATGTTGTAGCAAATGTAAATAATAATTTTGGTATGTGTAGGTGCCCGAGATCGTGATGCTCTGCTCCTTGCCGGTGTCCATATCCCGCGCCCG
>OHAC01001702.1_pt1 | contig 19456 bp, 17 predicted proteins | sample 1577051 | NCBI WGS metagenome assembly OHAC01 (sample SAMEA3541499, study PRJEB24748) | human gut metagenome | biome: human gut; feature: human-associated habitat; material: faeces | place: China | collected 2012 | reverse complement strand
GCGACCCGCCGCAGGCGGAGAATCCTGCAAGCAGGATTCTTTTTTGCTTTACGGTGTGACTTGTGTATATAATTGTTTTGGTATTACCTCATTTTTCAATATCTCTACGGTCTCATGAATGAGTGGAAGAAATTCGGTTTCTTCACGCCAGGCAACGGAACATGGGCGGGAGTCAGGTAAATCTGGTAATATACAGTAATCCAGAGTATTCTGTCGTTCCAGTGCGGAAATGGAAATGAGGATTGCGGCAGAAATAAATTGGACGCCAAGTCCTTCTTTGGTCAGCCTTAGTCCAGTTGTCATCATATCGATCACGATGCTGCTTTTTGGATGAATGCCGTAAAGTCCGATCATGCGCTGAAAAGTGCGGTACATTCCATTGGCAGGAGGCGGGGCAATAAATGGAAGGTTTTGCAGCTTTTCTGGGTCTAATAAATAGGGATTATCTGGTGAATTATGTTCTTGTTCTTCTTCTGGCACTAATCCATATTTCTTATGTGCTACCAGTAAAATTCGTTCTGTTGAAATTGGCTCTATGACCAGGGGAACTTCACTGCTTGGGATTTCTGTAAGGGAGCCAATAGCCAGATCAATCGAAGATTTTTCCAGCAGCCGTTGCAGATGCCGCTCTGCGCCAAGGGAAATAACAAAATTCATGTCAGGATGTTGTTTTGACAAAATCCGTAATAAAGGTGGAAGCCAATAGTGTCCCCTTACACGGGCAGAACCGATGCGAAAGGTCTGTGCAGGATTCTGGACACTTCTTAATTCTCCTCGCAGAATCTGTTCTTCTTCTGAAATTTCTGTCATTTTCTCAATGTATCGTCTGCCGGCAGGGGTGATGGTAATTGGGTTCTTTCTTCGGTCAAAAAGCTTGACTCCCAGGTTTTCTTCCAATCGGTTCAGGTACATCGTCAGCGTTGGCTGTGAAATATATAATTTCTTTGCTGCGCGTGTCAGATTCTGCTCTTCAGCAATGGCCAACACATAATCCAGCTTCTCATATAACATAAAATCCCCCTCTTGTTGTATATGTTGTACAAATAAAACCTATTTGTTTTGGTAATATTACCGTAAATATAGACAAATTATAAAATTAATTTATAATTCGCTCAAAAAAATGATATTGGACACTCTCTATACCCTATATTATGATGGATTTACAATAAAAAAGCAACAGAAATATAAATATTTTTGATTGCGAATCAGCTTGAACTGCTGTATTGGGAAGGGAGTGTAACTATGAAAATTACAGATGTACGTGTGGAACATTATCGTTGGCCGAAGGCAAAACCAATCGCCAATGGAAAACACACTTACACCCACAATGACTTAAACCTGCTTGTAATCGATACCGATGAAGGAATTACCGGTTATGGATGCAGCTGGGCCATTGAATTTGCCGAGAGTATGGGGAAAGCCATCATTGGCATGGATCCTCTTTGCAATGAACAGATTTTTGCAAAGACCTATGTTCCTAAATTTATTGGACGTCGTGGAACCAGCGCAAAGACGGTATCTGCCATCGATATGGCCGTCTGGGATATCAAGGCAAAAGCGGCGAATCTTCCGCTTTACAAACTTCTTGGAGGTGCCAGAGACCGGGTGGACTGCTATGTGGCAGGCGGTTATTATGCACCAGGAAAAGGTATTAAAGAACTCCAGCAGGAAATGGATGAATATTTAAGCTGGGGAATTCATGCGGTCAAGATGAAAGTCGGTGGTATAAGCATGCGTGAGGACGCAGCTCGTGTGAAAGCGGTTCGTGAGGTGATCGGTGATGATACGGTTCTGATGATGGATGCCAACTGTGCTTATCGGTTCTATGAAGCCATTGAGTTTGGCAAAATGGTGGAAGAATATCGTCCATATTGGTTTGAAGAACCGGTGGATGCAGATGATTATGATGGATATAGCAAAGTTGCTGCGAAGTGCAATATTCCGATCGCCGGAGGCGAGAATGAGGTTACCCGCTTTGGTTTCCGTGATCTGTTAAAGACTCAGGCAATCAGCATATTAAATCCAGATGCGGCCTGCCTTGGTGGTGTTACAGAATTTATGAAAGTAGCAGCTATGGCAGATGCCAATGGCATTGTTATGAGCCCTCATGGCCAGCAGCAGATTCATGTGCACCTGGATTGTGCAGTTCCTAATGTAAATTTTGCGGAATTTTATCCGCCACAGTACGATGCGAAAGTATACGAAGCATTTAAAAATCCAGTTATTTTTAATGCAGATGGTACGGTAAGCCCTTCTGAGGCTCCAGGTGTAGGCTTGGATATCAACCGGGAGGCACTGGCGGATTTCCGGATTAAGTGAGGTGGTTTTCGATGAAGATTACAGATTTTAAGGTATTGCGTGCAAATCGTGCGGTTTATTGCAAGATCTATACGGATGAAGGAATTGTTGGTCTGGGCGAGAGCGGTGCATGGGGATTTTTGGAAGCTTCTGCCCAGGCGATGATTACCATGTCAGAATATTTGATTGGAAAGGATCCGCTGGATATTGAGCATCATTGGCAGTATCTTTACCGTTTTTCCCATTTTCGTGGTGCAGCGGTCATGGGAGCTATGTCTGCCATTGATATTGCCCTTTATGATATTGCAGGAAAATATTTTCATGTGCCGGTTTACCGCCTGTTAGGTGGAAAATGCCGTGATAAGGTGCGGGTTTACAATCATACAGCAGGACGCACAGAGGAAGAACTGGTTGAAAATGCAATGAAAGGTGTGGAGCAGGGTTATACAGCTTTAGGCCATTTGAATCCTTATCTGGATGAGCCACGTACAGAGCCATTTAAAGATGGAAATGCCGCTCTGTTATATAAGGCAGAACGTCGTATTGCGAAGGTTCGTGAGGCAGTTGGTGAAGATATTGATCTCTGTCTGGAACTGCATCGCCGCCTGGAGCCTGGTCTTGCAGTTCAGCTTTCGGCAAGACTGGAACCTTATAATCCGATGTTTTTGGAAGATCCGATCCGGCCGGATAATTTTGACGAGATGGGACATGTTGCTGCACAGTGCCGTATCCCGATCGCAACTGGGGAACGGATCAATACCTGCCATGAATTTGAAATGCTGTTAGAGCGCAACGCCTGCAGCTATGTGCGCGCGTCTCTTGGCGTATGCGGTGGATTTACCGGCGCAAAGAAAATTGCAGCGATTGCGGAAGCTCATCATAAGAGTCTTATTCCCCACAATCCGTGCAGTCCGGTTATGACAAACGCAGTACTGCAGTTTGTGGCGGCAACGGACAATATCGCTATTACTGAGTATCCGAATCCATTTGCTGCTTCTACGGCAGATCACTTGACAGGCAGTGGTGTGAAACTTCGCCAGTGTGATATGGTAGACCATATTCCTGAATTTAAGGATGGTTATCTGTCTGTTCCAGAAGAGCCGGGCATTGGTATCGATGTAATTCCGGATTTGGAAGAAAAATTCCCGTTCCGTCCACATAAGGTTATGACTCGTTTAAATATTGACGGATCGATCTGCGATCAGTAATTTACTTGCAAATGTTTTGTTACGAAAGGAAGAAGAAATATGAGTACACAGCTTATTATCTGTCTGGTAATTTTTGCTTTAACCTGTATTGGTTATATGACTGGCGTCTGGAGTCTTGGGACAGTCGCTATGGCTTCTTTAGTTGCCCTGTCTTTAACGGGATGTCTTGCGCCGCCTGAGGCACTTGCTTATTTTTCTAATAATAATGTGATCATGATCGGTGCCATGAGTGTTGTGGCAGCGGGTTTTAACCGCACTAAATTCTGTACCGACCTTGCAACTGGCATTTCCAAAATGGCAAAAGGAAGTCTTTCTAAGGTTTTGTTAATGTACTGTATTCTTGCCATGCTTCTATCCCAGATGGTGCAGAGCCCGGTTGTTGTTTTTGGTATTGTGGCTCCTCTTTGTATGGCTTCTGCAGAAAGCCTGGGGATTTCCAAAGCCAAAATTTCTTTACCACTTGGCATTGTTGCCATATCAACCTGCTGTACACTTCCAATTGGTACCGGTGCAACTCAGGCTGCGGAACTGAATGGTTATATTATTTCCTATTATGATAAGATTGCGAATTTTACAGGCACAATGCCTGAAATCGGGTTCTTTGATCCAATGAAAGCCCGTCTGCCAATGCTGATTTTTAGTGTTCTTTACTGTGCGTTTGTCATGCCGAAGTTTTGTCCAGAAGTTTCTTCTGTAGCAACTGCAGAAAGCAGTCAGAAAAAGGCTGCAGCCAGAGAACCACTTCCACCTTTTGCAGAGGTGGCTGGTATTGTGATTTTCTTCGGTGTTGCGATTGCCTTAATGCTTCAGGCAAATGTGCTTAAGATGGTTCAGATTTGGCAGATCTGTATCATTGGCGCAGTTCTCATGATTATCTTTGATGTTTTAAAGCCAAGAGAAGCACTGCAGTCCATTCCTGTCAGTATGTTGCTCTTAATTGTAGGTGCTCTTGCCATGGCTGGCGCTCTTTCTGCAACTGGTACTGGTGATTTTATTGGTGGCGGTATTGCCAAGATTGTTACAGCTGTGAATAACAACTACATTGTTGGTTTGATTTTCTTTGTGGTTCCGTTCATCCTGACGCAGTTTATGTCAAACCGTGGCGCAATGTTGATTTTCATTCCGATCGCCATTGCCACCTGTTATCAGAATGGCGGCGATCCTCGTGGCCTGATCATTCTGATCCAGGCAGGTGCCTTGACTGCGTTCATGACCCCAATGGCTACTGGAGCAGTTCCTTACATGATGGAATATGGCGGATATGATCAGAAAGATCTTTTAAAGAGCGGCTGGCTTTTTTCTATTCTTGGATGTATCATTTCTGTTGGATGGATTATGACTATCATGCCAGTATTATAATGATACCAGGGTCAAAAGGTCAGAAGTTCGACGCAAGCTTGCTTGCAGGAGAATTTTTGACCTTGGGACCCGCCAAAAACATGAGTAAGTAGCCATTTTTCAAAGAAAAATGAGCGAATTACGAATGTTTTGAGGATTGCGTGAGCACGCAGTGCGGAGTAATCCGGTATCAGAGGGGTCAAAAGCTTTTGACCCCAACATCATTATTAGGAGATTATATATGAAGATAACATCTATCGAATTATTACCAGCTAGTAAATATCTGTTTATTAAATTGTATACAGATGAAGGCATTTATGGTACCGGTGAAGTGGGAGCCTGGGGCTATCTGGATGGATGCACAGGCATTTTAAAGAAAATGGAGGGCTATCTGATTGGACAAGATCCATTCCGCATTGAACACCACTGGAACTATCTGTATCGCAGTATGTATTTCCGTGGTTCTATTTTAATGAGTGCTCTTTCTGCCATTGATATTGCCCTGTGGGATATTAAGGGAAAGGCTCTGGGGGTGCCTGTGTATGAGCTTCTGGGCGGAAAATGCCGTGACAAGGTGCGAAGCTATGAGGCTGTTTTCAAATTTACACCAGAAGAAATCGCACAGCGTTGTGTGGAACTAAAAGAAATGGGCTTTGACGCTGCACGCCTGATGATTACTGGCGATATCCGATTAAAACAGGCAAAACGCCGTTCCAGCGTATACAATGCGAAAGTATCTGATTATATTAAGGTAGTAAAAGCAGTCCGTGAGGCAGTTGGTGATGAGTTTGACATGATTCTGGAATGCCACCGCAGTATGGATCCGATGGAAGCCATTGCTTTTGCAAAGGGTGTAGAAGAGTACCGTCCGTTGTTTCTGGAAGATCCGATTCCACCGGACAGTCCTGAAAGCATGGCAGATATTGCCATGCGTACCAATATTCCGATTGCGACAGGAGAGCGATTTATCAATATCCAGGAATTTGAGACTACCTTCCAGAAACATGCGGCTAAATATGTGCGCCCGGATGTGTGTGCTCTTGGTGGATTGACTCCTTCCAAGAAGGTTGCAGCTATGGCAGAGGCAAATTATTGCAAGATCGTGCCTCACAATCCATTGGGACCTGTCTCAACTGCAGCTTGTCTGCAATTAGACGCTGCGATCCCGAATTTTGCCATTCAGGAATTCCCATCGTTCTATCATCAGGGAAATGAAGCGGAGATGACAAAAGAGGCATTTGAGGAAGAGGCTGGCTACATTGTAGTTCCAGATCGTCCAGGTATTGGTGTTGAACTGGTGGATGATATCTGCGAACGGTTCCCGGCGAAGCCAAGAAGCATTTCCGCGCAGATTGCCCATGATGGATCCGTATACGATATTTAATATAGAAGGAGTTTGCGATGAAGCGGAAGGAATTTATTGAAACATGCAGCGGACTGAGCAGAAGTGAACTATTAGAGATTGCGGTCAATGCACGAAAAAATGTGGAAAAAATGATATCCGAAGATACAAAAGCGATGTTTCATCGTCTAGATGAAGAGACAGTGGTTGAAGAACGCTATTTTGAAACCGGCTGGGGAAAAACGCATGTCTATGTTGTGCGCAGCTTAAACCATAAGGATGAAAAACTTCCAGTGGTAGTAAATGCCCATGGCGGTGGCTGGACTTTGGAACATTCGGAACGGGATCTTTATTTCTGCCGTCGAATGGCATATCTGGCGGGATGTGTAGTTTTTGATATTGACTATGTGCTGGCACCGGAACATCCTTATCCGGCAGCTCTTGAGGAAATCGAAGCTTTTATTAATATTCTGCCAGAGATTTGTGAAAAATATAACGGAGATATGACACGCTTGCTTTACTGCGGGCAGAGTGCTGGGGGAAATCTTCTTGGTGCTGTGACCCAGCGAAGAAAAACAGTTGTAACGCCCGTAGCACAGATTTTATGTTATCCGCCAACGGACAATTATAATGATCATTTTCATGGAAGTGAATTGGATGAGCGTGGAATGAGAACCGAATATTATGGTTTTTTCTATAACCAGAATTTTGAGGAACGTTCTAATCACGATGTTTCCATTGCTTTCAGCACCGTGGAAGAATTAAAAGGTCTTCCGGATACGGACGTGATCACAGCAGGTATGGATACTCTTTGCCCGGAAGGGGAACGTTACGCGAATCTTTTAAAAGAAGCGGGAGTAAAAACGACATATCGCTGCTTTGCTAACAGCAGACATGGATTCGCAGTGAATTTGTACGATGAATGGAAAGAAGGAGAAACCTATATCGTAGAGTTAATGAAGAAACACTTTGCGGTTGAAAAATGATATGTGATAGGATGCTGGAGTCATAATTCCCGTGGCATTTTATTCAAGTCGAACGTCCGTGAGTCTTCTTGATTGAGATAAAAAGCAGGGCTGCTGCACGGCAAAATATTTGCTGATGCGGCAGCCCTGTTGTGTGTCTGATTGCAGATGATTATAAGGTAATCACCGTCTCATCTTCCGGAATAAACAGATTCCCTGTAAAGTACGGTGTACCTTCTTCCCGGTACAATTTCTCACGGTTTTCTTTATTCTTATCTTCTGTGTGCCACAGGATCAGGTTTTTGATCCCAAGGCTTTCTGCAAGCTCACAGGCATCCTTGACCGTGCTGTGATGCTTCTCATAAGGTTTAAACTGTTCTCTCTGGCTGTAAAGACAGAAGGCCTCGTGGGTCAGCCAGTCGCTTCCCTTTACATAGCTTTCACATAGCGGGTTAAATGGTTCGTCACCGCAGCAGGTGAACTGTTTGCCATTTTCCAGAGTCATGGTGAAGCCATACTGCATGGCCTTGGTGGAGTGGATGTCGAAAAAGGTCACCGGATAATTTAAAATCTGGCGTTTGTCTCCATCATGGACCGGGATCAGATGGATGCGGTCTCCGATCATCTTGAAAAATTTGCCCTGGAGAGTCAGACGGCAGATCGTGGTGATGGTCTCTGTCAGCGCTTCATGGCAGTAAATGTTTAAATCACCGTCATATTTGCCGTTTTTCATGCGGGTGGCGATGACACGGATCATCCAGACGATGCCCAGTAAATGGTCGGTGTGTTCGTGGGTAATAAAAATGTGATGGATGTCCGGAATGGACACCTGCATATCCTCCAGAATCCGTAAGATGCCGTTGCCGCCGCCGGTGTCCACCATGAAATACTGGTTTTCTGGATTCTTGATGGCAAAACAGGTGTTATAGTAGCGGGTCACGGTGGCATTTCCCGTTCCGAATACATACAGTTGTTCCATAATGATATTGATTCCTTTCTCGAAGTGCTTGTATCTGGTGAAGAACTTTCCATTTCTATGGAAGTATGTTACTATAATTATAAGAAATTTGCAACTATTCCGTTATGTGAGGGCGGGCGTGGACAAGCTGTTACTGGAGGATCATCCATAGAGGACCGTCTGGCAGAAGAATAGCTGTTAAAATTGGGAGGAACGAGAATGAGAGATATTGCTTATCTGAAGCTTCTGGCGCGGGAGTATCCAACCATCCAGTCTGCATCCACAGAGATCATTAATCTGACTGCCATACGGGGACTTCCAAAGGGAACAGAATATTTTTTCAGTGACCTGCATGGAGAACATGAGGCGTTTATCCATCTGCTTCGAAGCTCTTCCGGTATTATCCGGGAAAAGATCAAGGAGACCTTTGGTTACGTGATCCCTGAGGATGAGCAGGACGAACTTGCGAACCTGATCTACTATCCGAAACGCACCTTAAACCAGCTGGCCCAGTCCGACAGCGATCACAACAACGATGACTGGAAGCGGATCACCATTTACCGTCTGGTGCAGTTATGTAAACAGGTGTCTTCCAAGTATACCCGCTCCAAGGTGAGAAAGAAGCTGCCGCCGGATTTTGCTTATGTGATCGATGAGCTGCTTCATGTGGACTATAATGCGGATAATAAGAAGGTTTATTACAGCGAGATCGTCCAGACTATCATCGACATCGGAAGCGCCGATCAGTTTATCTGCGTGCTGTGTGAGCTGATCCAGAACCTGACCATTGACAATCTGCATATCATCGGAGATATCTTCGACCGTGGACCGAGAGCAGATCTGATCTTAAATGAACTGATGAATTTCCATGACGTAGATATCCAGTGGGGAAATCATGATATCTCCTGGATGGGAGCGGCAACTGGCAACCTGGCCTGTATGTGTAATGTGCTGCGGATCGCCATCAGTTATAACAGCTTTGATGTGCTGGAAGATGGTTATGGAATTAATCTGCGTCCGCTTTCGATGTTTGCGGCCTCTGCATACCGGGATGACCCATGTACCAGGTTTAAACCACATATTCTGGATCAGAATATCTATGACGTGGTAGATCCGGGACTGGTGGCGAAAATGCATAAGGCGATCACGGTGATACAGTTTAAGGTGGAAGGCCAGATCATCAAGCGCCACCCAGAATATGGTTTAAATCACCGCTGCTTATTGGAACATGTGGACTTTGACAAGGGAACGGTGGAAGTAGACGGAAAAACATATCCGATGCTGGATATGAAATTCCCGACGATCGATCCGAAAGACCCACTGAAGTTAACGGAACAGGAAGCAGAACTGCTGCAGACCCTGAAAATGTCTTTTCGCCACAGTGGTCTTCTTCACAAGCACATTAAGTTCCTGTATTCCCACGGAAGCATGTACAAGTGCTGCAACAATAACCTGCTGTACCATGGCTGCATTCCATTAAAGAAGGATGGAAGTTTTGATGATATTGTATTTTATGGTATTCCGTATTCTGGAAAAGCTTTGATGGATTTTGTGGATCAGATGGTGCAGAGCGCCTATTTCCTCCCGGAATCCAACCCGGATAAGGGAGTAGCCAGTGATTTTATGTGGTATCTGTGGTGTGGCGCCAAATCTCCATTGTTCGGAAAGGAGAAAATGACTACTTTTGAACATTACTTTATAGAAGATAAGGCGACTCATAAGGAAGCCATGAATCCGTATTACCAGCTCAGTGAGAAGGAGGACTGCTGCCGCAAGATCTTGAAGGAATTCGGCCTGTCTCCGGAAGAGGGACATATTATCAACGGCCATGTTCCGGTAAAATTAAAGGATGGCGAGACTCCGGTAAAGGCAGGAGGCAAGTTATTTGTCATTGACGGCGGACTGTCCAAAGCATATCAGAGCAAAACAGGAATTGCCGGATATACCTTGATCTTCAATTCCCACCACCTTGCACTGGCAGAGCATATGCCATTTTGTCCAGGCAAGAAGAATACACCAAAGGTGACGATCGTGGAGAAGATGAAAAAGCGTATAATGGTAGGCGATACAGATCTTGGAAAGGAACTGGAAGCGCGGATCGAAGATTTAAAGGAGTTGGTGAGCGCTTACCGGGATGGTATCTTAAAAGAAAAACTGGTATAGCTGCGTAAAGCTTCACGTCTGATTATGGAATCTTTAGAATTATTTAATAAGCCATTCCTTTACCCGGCGGGAAAAACATGGTATGATGATACCAGGGTCAAAAGGTCAGAAGTTCGACGCAAGCTTGCTTGCAGGAGAATTTTTGACCTTGGGACCCGCCAAAAACATGAGTAAGTAGCCATTTTTCAAAGAAAAATGAGCGAATTACGAATGTTTTTGAGAATTGCGGGAGCACGCAGTGCAGAGCAATTCGGTATCAGAGGGGTCAAAAAGTCGAAAGCCCGATGCAGGTCTGCTTGCAGGAGGCGTTTTGATTTTAAAAACTGCAAAACAGATAGATAATAAGGAGAATTCATGAGAAAAGACGAATTTCTTCAGACCCTGCGCCGGGCATTGAATGGGAATGTGCCGCCCCGGGTAGTGGAAGAGAATGTACGTTATTATGACGGATATATCAGTGATGAAGTGAGAAAGGGCAGAAGTGAGGAAGAGGTCATTGAGGAGATCGGTGATCCAAGACTGATCGCCAGGACCATTGAGGATACCACAGATGGAGCGGGAGAGGGCGAGTTTGTGGATGACGATACCTCTGCCTACAGCCGGTCTTCCGATCGCGGCTATGGTACTTATGACAGCGACCGGACAGGTTCCACCCAGAGACACTCCATGCATTACATTGATTTGAGCAAATGGTACTGGCGTATATTGGCGGTGGTAATCGTAGCTGCAGTTATCTATCTGGTGTTTATGGTGGTCGGAGGAGTGCTTACATTGATCGCTCCGCTCATCGGACCGCTGTTTCTTATCTGGCTGATTGTAACAATTTTCCGGAATTTTAAGCAGCGTTAGCGAAAAAATTAATAAAATATTAAAAAATACACAAAAAACAAAGAAACCCTGAGACGGATTTGTAATAAATGATCAGTCTCAGGGCTTTTTTTGCTTGACAGAGTAATGAAAAAGCAATATAATGTTACTCGTACTTAACAATTCTGTAACAAATGAAATAAAACTGTTAAGGTACAAAACCGTTGCAAAGAAGGAAAGAGAGGATCATATGAAGAAAAACCAGTTTCGTCAGAGTATCTGTTTCGCACTGCTTTGTGGATGCATGATGTTTGCAGGAGCCGGAGAGGCAAGAGCAGACTATGAAGATCTGACTGGCCCAGAGATGGAGAGCGGAGCTTATGTGGCTTCTGTCGGAGAGGGTGGTTCTTCTATTTATGCATCTACCGATTCTGAAGATGTGTTGGCAGAGGCAGAGAGCGGACAGTACTACCAGATCACAGGTGATCAGGGTGATGGATGGCTGGAACTTCAGGTGGGTGAGACAAAGGCATATATTTCAACCAAAGATGTTGCGGTTGTAACGAAGTCAATGATGGAAAACGATGGAAAAGCAGTTGAGACGGAACTGATGACAAAAGAGAAGAAAGCAGAGGCAGTCAGAGAGGACTTGGTGGAGTTTGCTCTTCAGTTTATTGGCTGTAAGTATAAAGATGCGGGAAGTGATCCGCATACGGGAGTTGACTGTTCCGGATTTACCCGTTATGTCATGAAGTACGGTGCAGGTGTCAATATTGCACGCAGTTCTGTGGCACAGTCCGGTGAAGGAAAAGAAGTAAACGCAGACCAGATGCGTCCTGGAGACCTGGTGTTTTATTCCAAGAATGGAAAGAACATCAATCATGTGGCTATGTATATCGGTGATGGCATGGTGGTACATGCATCGACTTATAAAACCGGCGTAAAGACTTCGCCGTGGAATTACCGGACTCCGGTAAAGATTGTGAATGTATTAGGTGATTAAGGATATTTTAGATAAAGGATAAAAGGAATCGATAGAAAAAAGCCTGACAGGGGAGCTGTCAGGCTTTTTCACTTGAGGGGAGTATCAATCTCGTGTAAGGATTTGTTGGGCTTAAGGGAGGCCCATACTCCAGGAATATTATAATATATTTCAGTAAAAAAATCAAATAGAAGTATAATGAAGCTGAAAAAAGCCATAATAGCTTTGTACCAAAAAATCGTAACTGTTTTGTACCTTTACAGTTACACTAATTTATCTTTTCAGGAGGTAATGCTATTATGGCAAAGAATTACAGCAATGATATGGATGAGACCAGAAATTCCAAGAACAAATATGACAACAGAAGCCAGAACCGCAGTCAGAACAGCTCCCAGAACAAGAGCCAGAACAATTACCAGAATAAGACTGATAACAAGACGGAAAACAATAGTCAGAATAACAGTTACTAATTCGGTGGCGGGCCCGTTTCCTGTGATGGACAGGAAATGGGCTTTTTACATATGGTATAGTAAGACAAGAAGGACAGGGGATGGCAGGATGTGTCAGACTGTAAGTATGCGTCAGCTGGAATGGTGGATACAGAGGAACATGCCCATGTACCTGATCGACGTCAGGGATCGGGAAAGTTATGAAAAAGGACATCTGCAGGGGGCAGTATCGGTACCCTTAGAGGAACTGGAGACACAGATGGGAACATTTCCCAGAGACCGGATGATCGTCTGCTGCTGCCAGAGGGGAAGCAGCAGTCTTATGGCATGCAGAAAGCTGTCAGAGGCCGGGTTCCGGGCTGTGAATGCAGCGGGGGGACTGATGGCTTATCGGGGAAACCATCTGGTATCGTAAATTCTGGAAACCATCATGATTTCCAGAGCGTTGCCCGGCAAAGGAAAGTACGTTACTGTACACGGGTAGGCATTTTCTGAACTGAAAATGCCGCAGGATACAGTGCTGGCAGCGTAACTATGAAGGTACGGAATAGTTACGTGGCAGCAGATTTTGCCTTGGTTTCTCATTGACAGATGTTGGTTTGTGGACTTAGAATATAAGGGATTAAGTAATGGTCCGGCAGATCTGAACGGAAGCTTTGTTCATGATAAGAAAGGTACTGGATTGTTACGAGATAAAATAGAATTCGTATGCTCAGGAGGAATCCAAGATGAAATATATGTTTGCGTCAGATATTCATGGCTCTGCTTATTACTGCAAAAAGACGCTGGAGGTGTTTGAAGCCTCCGGCGCCAAGCGTCTGATCTTACTGGGAGATCTTCTGTATCATGGACCGAGAAATGATCTTCCGAAGGAGTATGCGCCCAAGCAGGTGATCGCCATGTTAAATGAATACAAAGACCGGATCTATGCAGTCAGAGGCAACTGTGATGCGGAAGTAGACCAGATGGTGCTGGAATTTCCGATCATGGCAGATTATGCCCTGTTAGAATTAAACGGCAAGACATTTTATGCCACCCACGGACATATCCATAATGCAGATGCCCTTCCGCCAATGCAGGCCGGGGATATTCTGATCCATGGTCATACGCATCTTTTGAAGGCAGAACCGATGGGAGATAAATTCCTGTTAAATCCAGGTTCTACCTCCCTGGCGAAGGGTGGCAATCCGAATACCTACGGAATGCTGGATGAGAATGTATTTACCATTTATGATTTTGATGGTAACGTTATCAAAGAAATCACACTGTAAGGAGTAATTTGTGAAAAAATATTTTGAGTTAATTGCGCCGTGCCATTTTGGCATGGAAGCAGTATTAAAAAAGGAAATCATTGATCTGGGATATGAGATTTCCCTGGTGGAAGATGGCAGAGTCACCTTTCTTGGAGATGATGAGGCCATCTGCCGTGCCAATGTATTTTTAAGAACGGCAGAGCGTGTGCTTTTAAAAGTAGGAAGTTTCCGGGCAGAGACCTTTGAGAAACTGTTCCAGGGGACGAAGGCGATTCCGTGGGAGGAATATATCCCACAGGATGGCAAATTCTGGGTGGCTAAGGCTTCTTCCATTAAGAGCAAATTATTCAGCCCTTCCGATATTCAGCGGATCATGAAAAAGGCCATGGTGGAGCGGATGAAGCCGGCTTACGGCATCAGCCAGTTCCCGGAAACCGGAAGCAGCTATCCGCTGCGGGTATTTTTATACAAAGATCAGGTGACTGTGGGAATCGATACTTCTGGTGATTCCCTCCATAAGAGAGGTTACCGCACGTTAACCAGCAAAGCGCCGATCACAGAGACATTAGCGGCGGCGTTAATTATGCTGACTCCGTGGAAGCCGGACCGTATTCTGGTAGATCCATTTTGCGGAAGCGGTACATTTCCGATTGAGGCAGCTATGATGGCGGCTAATATGGCGCCGGGTATGAACCGTTCCTTCCTGTCTGAAGACTGGAAGAACTTAATTCCGAGAAAATGCTGGTATGAGGCAATAGATGAGGCCAATGATCTGGTGGATCTGGATGTGAAAGTGGATATCCAGGGATATGATATTGATGGTGACATCGTGAAGGCAGCCAGAGCCAATGCGGAATCCGCTGGTGTGGCAGATCTGATCCATTTTCAGCAGAGACCTTTAAGCGCTTTAAGTCATCCGAAGAAATATGGTTTTCTGATCACCAATCCGCCATATGGCGAGCGAATTGAGGAGAAGGAGAATCTTCCGGCTCTTTATAAGGAGATTGGAGACCGTTTCCGGGCTTTAGACGACTGGTCGGCCTATATTATCACAGCATATGAGGATGCGGAGAAGTACATAGGACGAAAAGCAGACAAAAACCGTAAGATCTACAACGGTATGATGAAAACTTATTTCTATCAATTCATGGGACCGAAGCCGCCGGCCAGAAGGCGGGAGCAGAATTGAAATACCGTATCATTTTCGCAGGATTGTTTATGAGCCTGTGGATCGGAGCAGGAAATGCCAGGGCGGAAGTTCTGACGACTCCTGTGGCGGGACCTCTGATGTTAGAGGTAGATGGAGAAGTACAGAAGGTGGGATTTCCTGCCGGGGATGGCCGGGGATTATACTTTCAGGCGGATGATGTGAAAGAAATATTTGGAATTTCCGTGCTGGATTACCCGGATGGAACCGTGGTTCTTCAGGGCGGTGATACGAAAGCAACGTTAACGGATGAGGTGGTAAGAAACCAGAGCGGACTGCTGATTCCGGTGGAGACGATAACGGATTTATTTGGCTATGACATGGACTGGAAGATGGGATCGAACCGGATTGGTTTTTGGTCCCCTTTTCCGGGTGTGAAGACCACAGAGAGCCGCAGAAAGCGGATGCTTCCATCGGAGTATGACTACCGGGAAGCAGGCCGCGCACCGAAGGTGAAAAATCAGGGCCAGTATGGAACCTGCTGGTCATTTGCTTCCCTGACTGCCCTGGAATCTGCGGGGCTTCCAAAGATTGATCAGGAATATTCGGTGGATCATATGTCCTTACAGAACAGTTTTGCCCTGGAACAGGAGGAAGGCGGGGAATATACCATGTCTATGGCTTATCTGCTGGCGTGGCAGGGGCCGGTTCTGGAGGAAGAAGATCCTTATGGCGATCAGTATTCGCCGGATGGACTAAAGCCCTCTCTTCATGTCCAGGAGATCCAGATGCCTCCGGACGATGACAGGATAGCCATCAAGGAATCTATTTTCCTGTATGGTGGCGTACAGAGTTCTCTTTATATGTCCATGACGGATTCCAGCAGCCATTCTGTTTATTATAATGAAAATCGTTATGCTTATTGTTATGCAGGGGATGAGGTCCCTAACCATGATGTAGTGATCATTGGATGGGATGACCATTATCCCAGAGAGAATTTTCAGATGGAGCTGGAAGGTGATGGCGCGTTTTTGTGTCAGAACAGCTGGGGCAGTGAATTTGGCGATGGAGGCCGTTTCTGGGTATCTTATTATGACCAGTATATTGGGAAAACCAATCTGGTGTATACGGGCCTGGAAAAACCGGATGATTCTGAGAAAATCTATCAGAGTGATCTGTGTGGCTGGGTGGGCCAGATGGGCTATGGGCGGGAAGACGCCTATGGAGCCAATGTTTACCAGACAGAGGTACAGGAGACGCTGCATGGAGCCGGATTTTATGCTACAGGAGAGCATACTTCCTATGAAATCTATGTGGCCAGGGATCTGGAACATAATAAAGGTTTTCAGAAACGCCAGTTGATGGCAAAGGGAGAAGTCCGCTACAGTGGTTATTACACAGTGGAATGGGATGATGGGATTGAACTGGAGCCGGGCGAGCGCTTTGCAGTGATTCTCTATGTAAAAACACTGGGGGCGGTTCATCCGCTGGCCATTGAGTACCGGGCAGATGATGCTACCAGTATGGCAGATATCAGTGATGGAGAAGGCTATATCAGTGCCGGGGGAGCTGTCTGGGAACGTGCAGAGGAAAATTATCAGTGCAATTTGTGCCTGAAGGCATATACAACGATCAGGAGATAGAAAATGGAACAGAAAATCGTATTTGCAACGGGAAATGAAGGAAAGATGCGGGAAGTACGTCTGATCTTACAGGATCTTGGCTTTCCGGTCCTGTCCATGAAAGAGGCAGGGGTATCTCTGGATATCGAGGAAAATGGAACTACATTCGCGGAAAATGCCATGATCAAAGCCAGGGCGGTCTGGGAGAAGACCGGTGGAATCGTGCTTGCGGATGATTCCGGACTGGTGGTGGATTACTTAGGCGGTGAGCCGGGAGTTTATTCTGCCAGATATTTAGGGGAAGACACTTCCTATGAGATCAAGAATCAGGCGATCATTGACCGTCTGGCAGATGCGAAAGAGGAAGAACGGACTGCCCGCTTCGTCAGCGCCATCGCTGCGGTTTTACCTGATGGCAGCGAACTGGTGACAGAAGGAACAGTAGAAGGGCTGATCGCCCATGAACCAGCGGGAAATGGCGGATTTGGCTATGATCCGATCTTTTATCTGCCGGAATATGGAGTGACTTCCGCAGAGATTCCTATTGAAAAGAAAAATGAGATCAGTCACAGAGGAAAAGCTCTGGAGGCTATGAAGATCAAATTAAGAGAAAGACTGTAAGGGAGAAATCAAATGAAGATTCTGGTTGTCAGCGACACACACAGAAAGGATGATAATTTAAAACTGGTGTTATCTGAGGAATGTCCGCTGGACATGCTGATCCATCTGGGCGATGCAGAAGGAAGCGAGCATTTTATTCCAGACTGGGTTAATCCAGAATGCCGGATGGAGATGGTACTGGGGAATAATGATTTCTTCTCCAGACTGGACCGGGAGCGGGAGATCGATATCGCAGGTCATAAGGCATTTATCACCCATGGCCATTACTACGGTGTTTCCATGGGACCGGAGGGACTGGTGGATGAAGCAAAAAGCCGTGGATGTGACATTGCCATGTATGGTCACACCCACAGACCATTTTTAGACGTGATCGATGGAGTGACAGTATTAAACCCTGGCAGTCTATCTTACCCCAGACAGGAAGGCCGGAGGCCGTCTTATATGATCATCCATGTAGATGCTGACGGAAAGATGGATTATCAGCAGAAGTATCTGTAAAAAGAATATTTGTAACGATTCAGTAGGTCTGCGCACATGCTGCGCTGACCGTAAGAACACATAGGCTAGAAAGCAAAAATCCCATCAGCGAAGCTGATCTGGAATGGATTTTTGCTCGTAACTATGAAGGTACTGAATCGTTACATTTTGTGATAATACAGTCCATGCAGGTAAGAACTTTGAGGGTTGCTGTTTACGCAACGCGTGAACTGTAACCCTTGAAGGAATGATTTGTGTCTGCATAGTTAGGAATATTATAGAATTTTTACAGAAAAAATGCAATAATAGAGAAAAGGAAAATGTGCACATTAGAAAGAGGAAGTTACTGTTTGCGCAATGCATGAACAGTAACGAAAAAGAGGAGACAAGATGGGAAAAGGCAGTTGGAGTGGAATCTGGGAAATGTTTGCGGCCCTGGTGTTTTATGACCTGGTTACGACAATGGTGATGATCATGTGGAAGGATGGAGAGGTTCTGGCAGTGCAGTGCGTATCGGCGCTGGTGGCGGGAGCGGCGTTCCTGTTCTTTTATATAAGAAAAAAGAAAGCAGAACATAGGGGAGAGCCAGTTGAAAAAAAGGTCTGGAAAAACCATCTGTCATGTTTCCAGATCATATCTCTTGCCATGTTCGGAATTGCTTTAAGTCTGTCCATCAACGGCCTGATCGATCGGAGTAATTTAAAATCCATATTCCCAGGTTATCGTCAGACTGCCCAGGCAATCGCCGCACCTCCCTTATGGCTTCAGATTCTGGCAGCGGGAGTGGTGATTCCATGGACAGAAGAACTGATTTTCCGGGGCTTTGGTTTCTCACAGCTGCGGCAATTTCATTCCTTCTGGACAGCCGCCGGGATTTCGGCACTTGCTTTCGGTGTTTATCATGGAAATGTGGTACAGGGCCTTTATGCAGCTGTGATCGGTCTGTTTCTTGCCTGGGTCATGGAAAAGAAAGGCTGTATTATCGCCCCATGGCTGGTACACGTATCTGCAAATTTAACTTCCGTTCTGGGTGGAAATGTGGTAAAGTTAAAAGAGTGGACTGTGGGCGTCAGTATCATGTTTCTGGCAATCTTGGTTTGGACTATAGAAAAGAGCAGCCGTCTGACAGACACGCATCATTAGAATATGAGTAACGCTTCAGCAGGTCTGTACACGGAATCGTTACAAAAAGGAACGCAAGGAGGTACTGTAAAAAGTGAAGTTATTATCCGTAGCAATCCCCTGTTATAATTCAGAAGCTTATATGAGACACTGCATCGACACCCTGCTAACCGGCGGCGATGAAGTGGAGATCCTGATCGTGGACGATGGTTCCACCAAGGACCGTACCCCGGAGATTGCCGATGAATATGAAAAAAATTATCCGGGCATCTGCAGGGCCATCCATCAGGAAAATGGTGGACATGGCGAGGCAGTCAACGCAGGACTCCGGAATGCCCAGGGCATTTATTATAAGGTCGTAGACAGTGATGACTGGGTGGACGAGAACGCTTATAAAGAAGTGCTTGCCACACTGAGACGGTTTGTCTATGGCAACCAGACTTTGGATATGCTGATCTGCAATTTCGTTTACGAGAAGCAGGGAGCGAAGCATAAAAAGGTGATGAATTACCATACAGCACTGCCAAAAGACCAGATTTTTACCTGGAAAGATGTGAAGGTATTCATGCTGGGACAGTACATTCTCATGCATTCGGTCATTTACCGGACCGAGCTTCTGCGTCAGTGCAATTTTGAGCTGCCGAAGCACACGTTCTATGTAGATAATATTTTTGTGTTCCAGCCGCTTCCATATGTGAAGACTA
>OHAC01001701.1_pt1 | contig 19457 bp, 16 predicted proteins | sample 1577051 | NCBI WGS metagenome assembly OHAC01 (sample SAMEA3541499, study PRJEB24748) | human gut metagenome | biome: human gut; feature: human-associated habitat; material: faeces | place: China | collected 2012 | reverse complement strand
TTAGCAACAGAAAAACGCCGTATTTATGCGGCTTGTGGCGTTTCGCAAACGCCTAAGAACAAATAAATAATGAGAGGTGATATTTTTGAAGAAGAAACTTACGATTCTTTGTGCTGTTGCAGTTATGATCTGCACATGCCTGACTGGATGCGGGGTGAATGCTGGCAAGATCCGTTTTGGTTCTGCTGGTATTGGTGGTACTTATCAGGTTTTTGGTGATACATTTGCAAACCTTGTTACATCCAAAAGCAAAGACTATAATATCGAAGTAAAAACAACTGCGGGTTCTGCTGCGAACCTTCGTCTGCTGTCTAAAGATTATATACAGATGGCAGTTGCCCAGATGGATTTGATCAACGATGCCTACGAGCGTACTGGTATTTTTGAAAATGACAAAAAATATCAGGGATATCGTGCCGTTGCTTCCCTTTATACAGAAGCATGCCAGATCGTTGTGCCTGCTGACTCTTCTATCCAATCTGTTGAGGATCTGGAAGGAAAGAAAGTCAGTATTGGAGAAGAGGAATCTGGTACAGAACAGAATGCTGTGCAGATTCTAAGTGCTTACGGATTGAATGAAAAGCTTGTTGATGAAGTGAATCTTGATTATACCAATGCTGCAAAGAAATTAAAATCCGGTGATATTGATGCTCTTTTCTGTACTGCAGGAGTGCAGACAACTGTGATCAATGAATTAGCAAAACAGCGTCAGATCCGTTTTATCAGCCTTGATCAGAAAGGTATTGACCGTCTGAAGAAATCTTACAAGTTTTACACGGAATACTCCATTCCTGCAAACACTTACACAAATCAGACACAGGCTGTTAAGACAGTCGGTGTAAAAGCGGTGCTTCTTGCAAGCGATAAACTGTCTGAAGACACGGTCAAAGAAATTACAAAGATTCTGTTTGAAAATGAACAGAAGATTCAGTATGCACTCCCTGTAGATATTTCTCTTGATGAGACAACTGCCGTTGATGGTATCACGATTCCATTCCATGACGGTGCTGCTGCCTATTATAAACAACATGGAATCACAGTAAATACAGAGAAAGGAAGCAATTAACCGCTGTGGTGTAAATAAATGACAATACAACTAGATATGTATCAGACGATCGCGGTTGCCGTAGTCGTTTTGATGTTAGGAAACTTTTTAAAACACAGAATCGCACTTTTGGAGAGATTTTGTATCCCGGCTCCTGTTATCGGTGGTGTAATCTTTGCAGTTTTTACCTGTATCTGCTTTGTAACAGGAATTGCTGAATTTTCATTTGATGATATTTTGAAGGAAGTATGTATGGTATTCTTCTTCACATCTGTTGGATTTCAGGCAAACTTAAAGGTATTAAAAAGCGGCGGGAAATCCCTGATCGTTTTTCTGATCCTTGTGATCGCTCTGATCGTAAGCCAGAACTTCCTTGCAGTAGGGCTTGCCAAAGTACTTCATATCAGTCCTTTAGTTGGTCTGTGTACAGGTTCCATCCCTATGATCGGTGGACACGGAACTGCCGGTGCTTTCGGCCCTGTTCTTGAAGACTTTGGTGTAAAGGGTGCCAGCACTTTATGTACAGCTGCTGCAACTTTTGGTCTGATCGCAGGAAGTATCATGGGTGGACCAGTCGGTAAACGTCTGATCGAAAAGAAAGATCTTTTAAAGACTGCTGTCCCTGAAGATGACAGCCTCTTAATAGAAGAAGAAAAGAAACATGAACGTCATACAAGCATGTATCCAGCTGCTGTATTCCAGCTGATCATTGCCATGGGTATCGGAACGATCATTTCCAAGTTACTTTCCATGACTGGAATGACTTTCCCTATCTATATCGGTGCCATGATCGCTGCTGCATGTATGCGTAACATCGGTGAGTATTCTGGAAAATTTACTATTTATATGGGTGAGATCAACGATATTGGTGGTATCAGCCTGTCCTTATTTTTAGGAATCGCCATGATCACTTTGAAATTATGGCAGCTTGCAGACCTTGCACTTCCACTGATCACATTGCTTGCAGGACAGACAATCTTAATGTTCTTCTTTACTTATTTCGTAATATTTAATATCATGGGAAGAGACTATGATGCTGCTGTATTATCCTCTGGTGTATGTGGTTTCGGAATGGGTGCCACTCCAAACGCCATGGCGAATATGCAGGCCATCTGTGAACGTTATGTTCCATCTGTCAAAGCTTACCTTCTGGTACCTTTGATCGGTAGTTTGTTTGCAGACTTCTTAAACAGTCTGGTAATTACGTTTTTTATCAATTTTCTATAAACTTAAAGGGAGACGATGAAAATGTTTGAAAAGAGAAGAAAAAAAAGACGCGATGAGATAAGAAAAAAAGTCAGAGAAAAACTAGAATACAAAATGAAAAGTGAAAACGTTGCAATCCCAGAAATCCATACAAAGGATTTCGATCAGGTAGAAGAACATATTGAGGAACAGGAACAGGAGAAAGAAGAAAAACATTCTATCCTCTACGACAATGTAGCAATTCCTGAAGTTCATATTCCTAAAAAGAAGAAAAAATAAAGCAGGCGTTTTTAGAAGAAACAAAAATATCGTATGTCAGTAAATTTAAATTATTCTGACATACGATATTTTTTAATATATTATCTTTGTATATTATTTTCTTTATGCCTGCACCGCCTGTCTGCCATACAATTGTTTCCTTACAAAATAATAACAGATAACCTGCAAAATGATTGTTATGATCCATGATGCCGGATAAGAAATAAATAAAATATCTAGTGATCTATGGCTTGGGAAGATCCAGAAAATCCACACGATTCTCGTTCCAACAGTTCCTATAACAGAAAGGATCATCGGCACACCAGAACGTCCCATTCCACGTAATGCCCCCGGAAACAGATCCATAAATCCACATAAGAAATAGGTGACTGTTGTATATAATAGAATATCCATTCCACACTGAATAACTTTCGGATTACTTGTATAGATCGTTAGCAATTTTGGTCCAAAGAAATATGCACTGTTCCCAAGGATCATCATTGCTGTAAATGACAGGATCAGACAGTCGATCAATACCCTGTCCATTCGTTTCCATTTTCCAACACCATAATTCTGGCTTGTAAAACTCATACATGCCTGTGTTACCGCATTGACTGTCACATACAGGAATCCAAAAATATTATTTGCCGCTGTATATCCAGCCATTGCGATCGATCCAAAGGAGTTTACTGATGACTGCAGAAGTACATTTGAAAAATTAATAACTGTACTCTGGATTCCTGCCGGAATTCCAACCTGAAATATCTGTTTTAAATACTCTCCTTTGATCTTTAATTTCGAAAACCGCAACTGGTAGCTTGTCTGTGACTGATACAGACAGCGTAATACAAGAACGCTTGAGATCAGCTGTGAGATCACAGTTCCGATCGCTACTCCTGCTACTCCAAGATGAAAGATGATCACCAGACACATATTCAGCCCTGCATTCACAATTCCTGCTATGATCAGGAAAAATAACGGCCGCTTTGTGTCACCCACGGCTCTTAAGATGGATGCACCGTAATTATAGAGCATAAAAAACGGCATTCCTAAAAAATAAATTCTCATATAAAGTGTTGAAAGATTAATAACATCGTCTGGTGTATCCATCAATTCCAACACTGGTTTTGCAAAGATCAAACCTACAAACACCATCAAAATTCCACTGATCAACGCCAGTGTGATCGCTGTATGTACCGTCTCTGACATCTCTTTGTCCCTGCCCGCTGCATAAAATCTTGCTGATAATACATTCGCACCTAAAGATATTCCGATAAATAAATTGGTAAACATATTGATCAGTGCTGTTGTAGATCCAACGGCTGCCAGTGACCGGCTTCCACTGAATCTTCCAATCACAATAATATCGACCGCATTAAACATCAGCTGCAGGATTCCTGACAGCATCAACGGCAACGAAAATGAAATCAGTTTGTCCATGATCGTGCCATTGCACATGTCAATTTCATATTTACTGCGTTTTGCTGTTGAACTCATAATCTTGTTTTCCCCACATACTATAATAAATTCTCTTTCTTATTATTTGTAATGAATCTTTTCCAGGATATCATCCTGAATATCCTGCAGACATTCCAGAAGAATCGGCTGAAACGCCCCACATTCTCCATTCAGTATCATTTTCATTGCCTCTTCATGCGTATAGGCTGATTTATAAACACGCTCACTAACAAGAGCATCGTACACATCTGACAATGCCACAATCTGTGCTCCGATCGGTATATCATCACCTTTTAATCCATCTGGATATCCATGCCCATCATATCTCTCATGATGCCATCTGCAGATTTCATATGCAGTCTGCATCAATGGTTCTTCTTTAAACTGTTCCATCTTTCCGATCATCTCTGCACCGATCAATGTATGCTTCTTCATGATCTCAAATTCTTCCTTGGTAAGTTTCCCCGGCTTATTTAAAATCTTCTCGTCAATTGCGATCTTTCCAATATCATGAACCGCAGATGCCGTTGAAATAAGATAACATTCGTCACTGGAAAGTTCGTATTTGTCTGTCTTCTGTACCAGACGATCTAATAAAAGTTCAGTCAGTGTCTGGATATGAAGCACATGCTGTCCGCTTTCTCCATTTCTGAATTCAACGATCTGGCTTAATAACTGTACCATCATCTGATTGCTTTTTTCTTTTTCATGAATCTGATCTGATACTATGGATATTAATCTTCGTTGTTTTGCATATAACTTGATCGTATTAAAAACTCTCTGATAAACAACCTTCCCGTCAAATGGACGTTTGATATAATCGGATGCTCCAAATTCAAAGGCTCTCCTTATATAGGTTACGGATTCTTCACTGGAAATCATGATCACAGGAATATCTTCTATCCATCGACTCTTATTCATATAGGTTAATACCTCAAAACCGTCCATCACCGGCATCATGATATCAAGCAGTACAACCGAAATCTCCTTGCCGTATTTCTGAAGTTTCTTAAGACACTCCTGACCATTTTCAGCCTCAACGATCTCAAACTCCTCGTTAAGCATTTCTGCAAGAAGCATCCTGTTCATCTCTGAATCATCTGCGATCAAAATCTTTTGTTTGTCTATCACAGAAGATCCATCCTCTGCCTCTCTCTCTGTAATTACACGATTTTTATTGACCTTGGCCTGATACATAAGTTTATCTGCACGTTCGACTGCTGCTCCAATCGTCTCACCAATACACATCACCCCGCCTGCACTGATAGATAATCTCAGATTGGAGTATCCATGAATTCTTTCTGAATGAACTCTTTCCTGAATCGTATCCAGTTTATTTGTAAATGTATCTTCATCAATATCTGGCATTACCAACAGGAATTCATCCCCGCCAAAGCGGATCAGTTTATCTGATTTACGAATATTCTTGCGGATCACATCAACAACAGTGTATAAAACCATATCTCCTGCACTATGTCCATAGGTATCGTTATAAAGCTTAAAATCATCCAGATCAAGCAATGCCACTCCCGCATTGATCTTCTTTTCTTTTAATTCATCTTCATAATAACGGCGGTTGTATGCATCACTGACTGCATCGCGATATAATTTATCATTATAATTGACAAACATATCAATCAGCTTGTCATGCTGTGCCTCATCCAGTGACCATCCACTGTCCATGCAGTTGATCAACTCTTTGATATGTTCCCCATCTGCTGTTTCTAGATATGTCTCTAGGAGCTTTCTAAATTTCTTGATTTCTTCTTCTATCTGTCCCATCGTTTGTTTGTTGTCTTGCATCTTTTCACCCCAGTTTTTCTTTTGCATAAAAGTTTCTGTTTTATTTCTTTTTATACTTGCAGATTGTCTTGATCACATTTTCCATATTCAATGGTTTTGAAAAATGTTCATTCATCCCTACTTCCCTGCTTTGATTGATATCTTCAATAAATGCATTGGCTGTCATTGCAATCGTTACAACAAATGTGGTTCCTTCTCACTTCTTACTCGTAAATTCAATTGTTCCTCCCGCACGATTATAACGTATCGCATTGGTGATCAGGTTCTGTGCGATCTGCCGCACGTGCAATGGACTTCCGATCAGATGTGCATGCTCTGTATGCAATTCCTTAAGATTCATTCTGATATCCTGCTTGTCCGCCTGTATCTTGCAAAGTTCCACTGTTTCTTTTACGATCATTCTCATATCAAAGGATTTATTCTCAAGATAAATCTTACCTGATTCGAGCTTATTCATCTGCAATACGTCATTTACCAGATCCAAAAGATAATCCGTTGATGTTATGATCTTATTAATATACTCTTCTTCTTTGTCATCTTCACCAAGATGATGTTTTGCAAGTGTTGCCATTCCACGAATTCCATTGATCGGGGTACGGATATCGTGGCTCATTCTTCTGATGCTTATCAATATCTCTTGACGCTATAAGAACTGTTCTGACATCACCATTTTCATGATATTGTGCTGGAACGATATATGTGATATACCATCTGTCTTGAATGTCCTGATATATACAAGAAATAACTTCTTTTTTACATCTCATTCTCTCTAATATATTATCCGGCCGGATAAATTGTTCAAACCGTTCTTTATCTTTCGGTGCGACCAACAGATCTGTCAGAATATTTAAAATCTTATCTCCATCTGTTATAAAGATTTTTGGATTTTTATGAAATGTATTATTCTGCATCAGCACTGAAAATGATGTATTATATTGATCTGTGCTTAATTGATCTGCCACTTGATAACAAAGGATTCTTGTAATCAGGCAAACTTTAATAATTCTTTATGGTTTTCCAGATGATTGTTGTTTTAAAAAATATTCTTCTGTTTTCGTATCTACCTGTACTGCAACATTTTTACCCTTTAAATCACTTAAATGTTTGATTCCACTATCCGCACGCACAACAACTTTCTGCTCACATCTTAGATATGGTATCGTCCATTGATACTGCTTGGTCCTTCCATCAATCGAAAATCCACACCAAATGCAGTCGATGGTCTTATTCTTTAACAATTCTTTCCATTTATTCAAATACTTTTTTTATGCTGTCATAATGTAAGAAAATTCCCTCTTCAGCAAATGCTTTGATCTCATCAATCGTTGCAAACATGTATCCGTCAATTTCGGCTTCCTGGAAGTTTACATCCTTATCATCGATATCCAGTGTAAAGCGGTAAACATCAACAAAATAGTTGTCACCCTCCCCCGGATTCTCTCTCTTATATGTAAACATATATCCGCCTTCTGCATCTTTGACATCCAGTCCTGTCTCTTCTTTTACTTCACGAAGCACAGCATCATAAGAAGCCTCACCAGCCTGCGCCGCACCCCCAGACACTTCCCACCATCCAGGTGCCCATGCTTTTGTCATAACACGTTTTGTGATCAGGAATTTGCCATCTGTTCTTCTGATGACTCCTAAAACTGTTAAATGATATTCATCGTCTTTTAGTGTCCAGTCGTTTCGTTTCATTGTACGTCCGGTTGGCTGTTTGTTTTTATCGTAAATGTCCCATCTTTCTTCCATTGCTTTGTATTCTCCTTGGGTGTGTTTTTTATATCTTAGCATTTTGGGGCAATCATTGCAATTGGGATTTGAAAGGTAGTCGTTGGGATTTGTATGAGAAATTTAAAACAGTAGTTTACTAATTCCTTAAATCGCCCGTTTGCAAATATCAAAATTGACAGCCAACACCGTTCCCCATACATACCCGTAGTGATTTGAATAGCCGTCCGTGTATATGAGGAAAACGAAATAATAACATAGAGGATCCAGAACCATTGAAATTTTGCCGTTGTTTTGAACGGTTCGCAGCGAACTTGGTCGATTGTTTGAGCGTCAAAGACTACTGGTTTCAGTACCTTGAAACGCGAGTTATCGAAGGAAAGTTCGCGTATCAGCGACCGTTCAAAACGGCGAGCAAAATTTCTGGTCTGGATCCTCTATGTTATTATTTCGTTTTTCTCATATACAATTACACGACTTGTTCAAATTACAATTTGGCTTCGCGTCGTCTCTCCAAATTAGACACAATAATACTACAACTAGCATCCCCAGTAATATTAACAGTCGTACGTCCCATATCAAAAATACGGTCAACTCCTGCGACTAACGCGATACCGTCAACTGGTAGTCCTACAGATGTTAATACCATAGCCAGCATAACCATTCCTGCTCCTGGAACTCCTGCTGTTCCGATGGAGGCGAGTGTTGCTGTTAAGATGACTGTCAACATCTGTGATAATGTAAGATTGATTCCGTAGCAAGATGCAATGAAGATCGCACAAACTCCCTGATAGATTGCAGTTCCGTCCATGTTGATCGTAGCTCCTAATGGAAGTACGAAGGATGCGATCTCTCTGTCTGCTCCTAGTCCTTCTACACATTCTAAGTTGATAGGAAGTGTTCCTACGGATGATGCACTTGAGAATGCAAACATGATGGCTGGAAGCATCCCTTTGAAGAACTGGATTGGACTTATTCCACCCATTGTCTTTACTGCTGCGGAATAAACAAGCACTGCATGTACAATGTAGCAGATATATGCTGCTAATAATACCATGGCTAATGATCCAATGATCATGGCTCCATTTTCTGCGATAACTGGACATAATAAGCAGAATACACCGATTGGTGATAATTTTAAGATCATTTCCATACACTTCATGAAAACTGCATTCAGGTCATTAAATGCTGTAACCAGACGATGGTTCTGTTCTTCTCCGATCAGGATGATTCCGAAGCCGAGTAAAACTGCCATTACGATAACCTGTAACATATTTGCCTCAACCATTGGTGATACAAAGTTTGATGGGAAGATATTTACCAGTGTATCCATCAGTGATGTTGTTTCTCCCATTTTGTAAGACAGGTTTGTTGTTGCGATGACTGGGAACATTCCCTTGAAGAGATTTCCTCCGATCAGACCGATCGTGATCGCAAATGCTGTTGTACACATATAATATACAACTGTTTTTAATCCGATAGATCCAACTTTCTTGATATCACGCATGGAAATGATACCGCACATGATGGAGAATAATACGATTGGAACAACAATAAATTTTACAAGATTTAAGAAGATTGTTCCGAATGGTTTAATATACGTGTTTGCAAATGCTGCATAATTCTGCATCAGAAGTCCTGCTGCGATGGCTAAAACTAATGCGATGAAAATCTGCATGGCCAAAGATAATTTTTTCTTTTCTTTCATAGTGTCTCTCTTTCTAAACTCACGATTTATTATATTTCATAAATTTAAACCCAAAAATAAGGCATTGCCCCATTGCAATGCCTTATTTTTGCATTTTTCCTTGATGATTTTATCATAATCGCCTGATGAAATCAATATATTTATACTTGGCAGACATGATAAAACTTCTTGTTATTACATTTGAAGTGAAAGCAGATCAACTCTGCTTAATGGTCTTGTATAATAGTATCCCTGAATGAGGTCAACACCCCATTCTTTTAACAATTCAACTTCTTCCTGTGTTTCCACACCTTCAGCAACTACTTTATGTACGAGATTCTGCATGATTGATACCATATTCTTGTATAACAGCGCAACCTGCTGATCCTCACAGATTCCATGCAGCATAGAACGATCTAATTTCACTGTTGAAAATGGAAGTTTCAGAATCGTGTTCAGATTTGCATATCCAGATCCAAAATCATCCAGACAAATCTCAATTCCAACAGATTGGAAGTCGCTGATCGTTTCATATAATTCCTCACTATATTCTGTCGCAACGGTTTCCGTGATCTCAAACTGAAACCAACTGTATGGAAGATCATATTCCTTAATGATCATAATGAGTTCCTGGCTGTACCCTGGTTTTAATAATTCCAGCGGTGAGAGATTAAATTTGACACTGTCTATACGTTTCATAAGTTCTTTATGACTCTTCATGAAACGACAGACTCTGCGGAATTGCAATTTCCCAAGCTGGATGATCTGTCCATTCTTCTCTGCCTGACTGATAAAGATATCTGGCGGAATCATTCCCAATGTTGAATGTTTTAACCGGCTGAGTGCCTCCATCGTCACATAACGTCCGTCTTTTACAGAATACAGCGGCTGATAATATACCTCAAATAAATCATCTTCAATCGCTGTGTTCATATATTTCTTTACATGCTGTTCATACAGGAATCCCTGTCTTGTTTCCTCGCTGTTCTCAATCAAAGTTGTCTTATCTGACTTCGGTTTTAATAAAATCAGATATTCCAGATATGCTAACATCATATCACTGTCAACAAGTTCCTGCACATCTGTGATTCCACAAATGGTTGCTGAAAAATCAATCCTCTCATCACCCACATGAAATGGCGTCTGAAATATCTTCAGCACTGCTTTTTTTGTTTTCTCATAATCTGCTTTATTCATTGAAAATATTAAAAACTGGTTTCCATGAATACGAAAAATATAATTTCCAGCTATAATCTGCTTCAATTCTTCTGCCACATCGATCAACAGCTGGTCTCCAACACTATTCCCATACAGTTTATTCACCTGTTTTAATTTCCACATACTGATCTGTAATACATCGAATTCTTTTGCCCGTTTCATCTGTTCTGGAATCCACTGGTTCAAATACCCCTTGGCAAATACACCTGTGAGACTGTCAACAACTGTCTGTGGGTTATATATTGTCCAAAATACAATAAAAATTCCAATTACCAGTCCAAATTCTGTTAACAGATATTGCTGATAAACCGCCTCGATCGCTGTACATGTAAAACCGATCAGAACAAATTCCCATACGGCATGAAGTTCATTTTCTCCATATTCATCACCATGAAAAACAAAATTCCACATTGCCAAAGCAACAAAAAACATTGTATGTATATAAATTCCTAAATACCATGGTCCATATAAATACTCACCTTGCGCATTACAGTAAAAAAACTGGCCGAAAAAAATATTGGCGATCACCAGAATCTCTGTGATTATGACTGGAATCAGTGCCAGCTTAATATTTCTTACCTTAATTCTTTGATCACAATATCTCAAGATCTGTGTCAATCCATAAAATGTATATGGAACCAATATCTGTAATGCATATAAAACCGTGGTAAAAACAATTACCCATGAATTATATGCTGGATTTCTCTGTTCTATTAAAACACAGGTAATCAAATCAGAAACGCTGCAAAGCACAGCTTCAATAATAAAAATCCAGAAAAGTTTTCCGCTGACTCCTGTTAATCGTTTATATCTTACAAAATGTACCAGAAGAACTACGAGGAAAATGAATCCTGCAATTAAAAAGTCCATATTATATTGAATCATTCTCCTCACCTCTTTCAAATTTATTATATCACTCTGCCATTAATTTGGGAATCGCAAAACATGACTTTGTCATTCTGATTCGTTATTTTAATATAAAATGTATTGCTATACTTAACTGAATCACTAAGATTGCCGGAATTCCAAGTTTAAAATACCATTTTCTTACCTTATGATGAAAGACGGTCATTCCAATAAAAGCTCCGACCGATCCTCCGATCACTGCAAGTCCGATTAGCTTTTTCTCCCTGACTCTCCACTGCCTCGTCACTGCTCTCCATTTATCCATGCCGTATAGAGCAAACGTTATGACATTAATGAGGATCAGATATAAGTGTATATATGCTGATTGCATCTTAAAGTCTCCTCTTTTGTTAAATTTCCTTACAGTATTATAAAGAAAAAAGTGGTCTGTGACAATCCATAATAATTGTCTTAAGACCACTTTTTTATATAACTTTCCTGCTAAAAAGAATTTGATTTATTTACCGCAAAATCTTTCTTTTGCTCTTACAACTTCCTCCACATGCTTGGCAACAGTCGTACAGCATCCTCCAACTGCACTTGCTCCTGCTTCCATGTAGCTGTATGCATATTCTTCAAAAGACAATGCGGACTGCTTTCCAGACCAGATCTTCTTCACTGCATCATATTCTTCCCCGCTGTTTGGATAAACGGCAATTGGAATCTCACAGTTTTCTCTGATATTTTTGATCAATCCTGTGATATATTCTGGTTTTGTACAGTTAATGCCGATCATTTTTAAATGAGGATGTCCTTTGGCAAATGTTTTTGCACATTCTGCGATCGGTGTTCCTTCACAGATAATATTTTCGTTTAAACAAGAAAAGCTGATCCAGTAATCATATCCATATTCTTCTGCGATCTGTGCTTCGATCTGCGCTTCTTTTAAGGATGGAACAGTCTCAAATAAGATGATGTCTGCTCCTGCCTCATGTAATAATTCGACTCTTCTTTTATGAAATTCCTTTAATTCCTCGTCGGTAATACCATAGTTTCCACGGTATTCGGATCCATCTGCTAAATATGCACCATAAGGTCCTGCTGCTCCAAGACATAATGGCCACTCTCTTCCGACTTCACGCCCTTCTTCTTCCCACCATTCCTCTCTTGCTTCACAAAAGATCTTTACGGCACTTCGGATCAGATTTTCTGCTTCTTCCAGGCTGTATCCATTTTCCGTAAGTCCCGGAATTGATGCCTGATAGCTGCATGTGATTCCACAATCTGCCCCAGCTTTAAAGTAATTTTTGTGAACCTGCTTGATCAAATCTGGCTGTTCAGCTAAGATCTTTGCTGTCCATAACTTGGAGTTCAGGGAAACACCCATATTCTCAAGTGGTGTGGACATAGAACCATCAATCACCATAATCTGGTTTTCTTTGATGATATTTTCAATTGAATTGTTCATTATAAAACATCCCCTTTTTCTTCAACAGTTTCATAAGATACTTTTTCTGGATGTTCTCCCCTCTTGATCGCAGGAATAAAACGATCCCAGAAATCATTGTATAACCGCATGATCTCTTTTCGTTTGCTATAAATAAAAATCAATGTGACAATAACATAAACCGCACTTAAAAGGTCTGTTGCTGCCCATAAAAGATCGGCTTTAATGTTGTAGAATAACAAACATGGAAGCATATAATATACCATGTAAATCGGTGTTGCGATCTTATTTGCATTGGAATCTCCAAATGCGTAGTTTACAGATTTGGCACAGGAATAGTACATTCCAATGATCGTTGTCCATGCAAAAACTGTGATCGCAAGCGATAAGAAGTATCCACCGATATTTCCGTATGCAACCTTAAATGCTACCGTTGTAAGCTGTGCGCTTGTAACGTTTGGATAGTCAATGTAAGAGTTTGTAAGGATCAGGGATAATGCTGTAACGGAACATACAACGATCGTATCTAAGAATACTTCACCCCATCCCCAGGATGACTGACGCACCGGATGGTCTGTGATTCCCGCTGCATGTGCAACGATTCCATATCCTGTTCCGGCATCATTTGAGTATAATCCTCGTGCGATTCCATAACGCATTGCTTCTTTCACTGTCGCTCCTGCAAATCCACCGACTCCTGCCATTGGTGTAAATGCACTCTTAAAGATTAATGCAACGGCTCCTGGTACCGCATTGATATTCATCAAAAGAATTCCGATTCCTCCAAGAATATATAACATTGCCATAAATGGTACGATTCTCTCCATGACAGAAGAAATTCTTTTTAATCCTCCCGCAATCGTTAAGAAACATGTGATTCCTAATACGATGATCGCAAATAATGGTTTGATCCCAAATGCTTCTTTTAAGGAATTTACTACGGATTCTGTCTGAACACAGCATGTCCATGGTCCAAGTACAAAACAACAGATCGCAAGTAAAAATGCTCCCTTTTTCCATCCAAGAGCGTTCTTCATAACGAAAGAACGGTCACACATGTATTCGTCCATAGAGTTTTCATATTTCACACGGTATCTCTGTCCAAGAATGATCTCACATGCCTTCGTGGACATTCCAAGAAGTGCTGAGATCCACATCCAGAAGATCGCACCCGGACCTCCCATTGTGATTGCTGTCGCAACACCACCGATATTTCCTACTCCGATCGTATTTGCCATAGCAGTACATGCCGCTGCGAATCCTGATACTGTTCCTTCTCCATCTCCTTTTCCCTTAAACATCTTTCCGAATGTGTTCTGGAAATGGAATTTAATCTTTGTAATGTAGCGGAACTTAAATTTGATCGATAAATAAAGTCCTGTTCCGATCAGCGCGATCGTCATTGGAGTTCCCCACAGGAAATCTGAGATCGTCTGAATTACAAGTAATAGTCCATGCATATATTTTTGTTTTATCCTCCTTTGTAATCTGTGTTGATAAATCAAGGAATGAAAAAAGATACAGAACCTCATTTTCTGTATCCTTCCTTATCATTTTTATCGTAATTTATGTTAAACCTTATTGTAAGAATAAGGTCAAGCTATTTCCTAGTTTTTTTCTAGTAAAATCTGTATTTCATAATTGGCATGTGCATAATTATCAAGATTATCCTCATATTCCATCGCAAGCATGAGTTTTGGTTGTGCTTTTCCCTGAAAATAATTCATGATCCTCTGCGGATTCCATGCCTCTTCCAGAATCTTTTCCCGAAAGCATAAATATTCCCCTTCTGGAAGTCTCAAGATGTTCGGAGCATCTTTCACTTTCTCATTTAAATAAATAAAATAGTAATCTGGTTTGAATTGCTGCCTGCAAAAAGCATCATATGAAATTTTATAGCCATACTGTCTCAAATACATCGCATTTTCAATTCCCTGCTCACTCTTTTCCTTTGCAAGACGAATCTCCATATCTGCCAGAAGATCACTTTCATAACATGGAACCTGCAGATAATAACGTTCTTTTAAATGCATCACACATGGTGCATCTTCATTTCTTTCCATATATGTAAAATAATCTTTGTACCAGTCTACCATCTCAATCTGATGCCGGATCTTTTTCTCTTCTTGTTCCAATACTTTTTTCTGCTGGTCAAGAAATGGCAGTAATCGTTCTACTTTCTTACTCAGCATCACTTCTTTGATATCATCTAACGGCATCCCAAGACTCTGCAGATATTTGATCCGGTCAATAAAATGAAATTGTTCATATGCATAATAACGATATCCTGTTCTTGGATCGATCTTTACCGGCTTTACAAGCCCGATCTTATCATAAAAACGTAATGTCTGGGTTGTGATTCCCATCAGATCTGCCGTTTCCCCGATTCGGTAATATTCTTTCATCTATGATTCACTCTTTCTTTTGGGCTGTTTTTCTTTATCATAACATAATCCTCTTTTATTTTGAATGAGCCAAACGACAAACTGAGAGTGTACTCTTCGTACCCTTCTTAATAAGACCAACCATAACATGTATATCAACAAGAAAAAGACAAAACATCAATTATAATTTTAAATATCAGAGTTTCCAACTCGCTGCTTGTAGCTGCAGATCTACCATATGCCGGTAAATTCCATCTGCAGCTTTTAATTCGTCCGGCGTTCCGTTTTCTGCAACAACTCCGTCTTTCAGTACAACGATCTTATCAACCCCATCAACCGTTCTCATTCGATGAGCAATGATTAATACTGTCTTATCTTTGATCAACTTAGATAATGCTTCCTGAATCAGGGATTCATTATCTACATCCAAAGATGCGGTTGCTTCGTCCATCAGAATGATCGGTGCATCTTTTAAGAAAGCTCGTGCAATAGAGATTCTCTGGCGCTCTCCGCCTGATAACTCTGATCCATTTTCTCCAATCATGTATGTACTTGTTGCGTTGTATGATTTCAAATCTCTGACCGTTTCCAGTCCTTCCTGAATTCCATCCTGGCATTCCAGTTTGTATTTCATTGCATTTTCATTTAATCGGTGTGAAATCGGTCTTGCACCAAATACGACAAAAAATGCGACTGGTAATACCCATACAGCTGCCAATGTCATTTTCACATTGAAGAAGAATAAACAGATCGTTACGATCGTTGTGGAACACATAGATCCAAACAATTGTGGGAAAAAGTGAGAACTTGCTGTTTCTAACCATGCACAGTCTCCCATAATTGTACTTGTAAGATCTGAAAGGTCTTTTTTGCCGAAAAATGATAATGGGATCTTTCTTAGTTTCTCTGCCAGTGTACGTCTTCTGATTCCACTCTCCACATAGGTTGCAAGGAATGTAGCGTTATACTGGAAATATGTTGTAATGATGATCAGTAATACGGAAACAACCATTCCCACGATATACATTGGCAATTTGGAACTTGGAATTCCTCCAGCTAAAATATCTGATGCCAGCAGATATAAAAGTCCTACCGGGAACATAAATGCCAGATTGGCGATCGTTACTACGATGACCGCTTTGATCATGTCATTCGCACCCTGTTCGGAAAGAGCATATTTATGTTTTAATCTTTCTTTGATACTCATTATAATGCACCCCCTACTTTCCAGTTCACTGATTTGTTATATTCTTCCCACATATGAGCATAGATTCCATTGCTCTTTAACAGTTCATCATGGCTTCCATCTTCTGCAATTGCTCCATCTTTTAAGACATAGATGCGGTCTGCATTCGTGATAGTTGATAATCTGTGGGCAATCATGATCACGGTCTTGTCTTTTGATAAGTTTTCAAATGCTTTCTGCACTTTCTGTTCATTGTCTGGGTCTGCAAATGCAGTTGCCTCATCAAGGATCAGAACAGGGGCATTTTTAAGGAACGCTCTGGCAATGGAAAGTCTCTGTGCTTCACCGCCAGATACATGAATTCCTTTAGCTCCGATCATTGTATGTACACCGTCTTTAAATTTGTCGATGATATCCATACACTGTGCATCTTTTAACGCCTGCATAACTTCTTCATCGGTTGCATCTGGTTTTCCAAGTCTTACATTTTCAAGGATTGACATCTTTAATAACTTGCTGTCCTGAAATACATAGGAAATCTGATTCATAAGTTCACTGCTTGTGATATCTCTGACATCGACTCCACCGATCTTTACGCTTCCTTCTTTCACATCCCAGAATCTTGCGATCATAGATGCTAAGGTTGTCTTACCTCCACCAGAAGGCCCGACAAATGCAACATGTTCTCCAGCTTTGATTTCCATAGAAATGTGATCAACTGCATTTTTCTTTGCATTCTCGTATGCAAATGTTACATCTTGAAGAGATAAGGAACTGTCTTTTGGAATCTGTCCATTGGCTGTCTCTTTTAATGGCTCTCTGTTCATGACATCACCCATACGTTTTAATCCATCGACTACCTGCATCTGAGCTTCTCCTGCATATGCAAGTTTCATCAGTGTTGTTGTCAAAATTGGTGTGATGATAATATAGAATAATAAGTTTAAACCAAATGCTACTGTAATCTCATGTCCACCAAATAAGTATGCCGCAATGATGATAAATACAAAAATGGAATTGACCGCTGTTGTAAATCCAACCATTGGTTTTCTCATTTTCTTTGTAAATCCTAATGTCCATTTCTCGTACTCATCAATTGCTTCTTTGAATCTCTTAAAAGAAAATACAGTCTGTCCAAATGTCTTAACGACTGGAACTCCACGGGTATATTCAACCGCTTCCGCTGACATCACTTCCAGAGAATTCTGATACTGTTTCATGCTTTCTGCCAGATCTTTTCCGCTCATGGAACTCATAAACACAAATCCGATCGCTGCCGGGATCAGACACATGATCCCTAATCTCCAGTCAAAGGTCGCCATTAAGATAATAAGCCCGATCGGTGTTGCCTTGGAAACCGCTTTATCCGGCAGAGTATGTGCAAGATAAGTTTCTGTTGCTGCGCTCGAATCTGTGACGATCTTTCGGATCTTACCAGTTCCTTCGCTTTCAATATATCCTAATGGCAATATCATGATGTGGTTCATCATTGCTGTTCTCATCTGTGCCTGCACATGGAATGCTGCGATATGGGAACACATAAGCCCCGCCATATAGATCAACATTCCAAGAATCGCAAATCCCACGGCATGCCATCCGTAACTACTGATTCCTGTTGCTTTTGAGAAATTAAATCTGACTCTTAACACTTCCTGCATCACTTTCCAGATATAATAAAATGGAACTAATGCAACAAATGCACTGATTGCTGCAAGAATGGTTGAGAGAATGCTTAAATATTTGTAGCTGCCTGCAAACTTATATAACTGTTTTGTCAGGCTTTCTTGTTTTTCTTTCTTTTCTTCCATTTATATTCACCTCCATAAATTATTTGTGATCAGACAGTTCAAGATTATCACTGTCTTTCTTTAAATTGTGCTTCCGCTTATACTCAAGCGGTGCAGCCCCGTAATAATTCTTAAATGCTTTCGCAAACCTTGACTGTGTCGCAAATCCGACGGCATCACTGACCTGCGATATTTTCATTGAATTATTTAAGATCAATTCTGCTGCCTTTTTCATTCGGATTTCATTTAACAGTTCACTGTAGCCTCTTCCATATACTCCCCGAAAATAGTTTTTAAGACTTGTCTCACTGATACCAAAATGTTTTGCAAGTGTCGCTGCCGAATAACGTTTACTTAAATCTTCAGTCAGAATATCCATTGTCTTTCTTGCAATCTGAATCTGTGAACCTGAATAGTACACCCTGTTTGTCTCCACTGCATCCTTTTTGCTGCAAAGGACCTGAAGCCATCGGCTGACGTCCACCGCAAGAAGTTCCATATCCGCATCTGCTTCAATATCATCTGCAATCACTCTCACTGCCTGTTCAATTCTTGCATCGGTCTTCGAAATAAATGGTGTCTCTCTTCCCAGAAAACGTTCTTTTAATTCAACGCTCATTTTGGTATTTCTGCCATTGAGTAAAAGCTCTTTATCAAGTTCCGGACATGGACTGATCCGGTAACAGACGATCTTTCCTTCCTCTCCTGAAAAATCTGATGGCAGGATTACTTCTCGTTTCTCATTCATGAAAAACTCCTTCTCTCTTCCTTTCTTTTATAATTACAACTATATGTTAGTATAGGCTAACTTTTGAATCAATAGCAAAACAGCAAAATAGCTCTTTTTAGCATCTGGTTTATTTGTAATTTGTCTATTTTGACAATATAAAAAGAAGCCGTAAACAGATTTTATGAAAAAAATGTTTACGACTTCTTTTTTAAGATACTTTAGGATATCCGATCCCAAAGCTTATTATTTTCTGATAATATCAGTTGCACTAAAGACTTTATCACCCTTCTGCACTTTCACACCTTTCGCTTCTAACAGCTCAGATACTGTACAAACTTCATATCCTTTCTTCTTAAGGATTGGTAATACTTTCTCTACTGCAGCAACTGTTGGTTTATGGATATCATGCATTAACACGATATCTCCGTCTTTTGCCTGTTTTAAGATTGTCTTAACTGTTGCATCTGTGTTCTTTGTCTTCCAGTCTAATGTATCAACACTCCAAAGGATCAGTGCTGTGTCAATTCCCTGTTTCACGTTCTCGTTGATCGCTCCATATGGTGGTCTTACGCTGACTGGTTTGCTTCCACATGCTTTGTAGATTGCATTCGCTGTTTTGTCTTCCTGTGCTCTTACCTGTGCTGCACTTAACTTTGGAAGGTATGTATGAT